>ERZ791623.495-NODE-495-length-23223-cov-8.641057_pt1 | contig 23223 bp, 26 predicted proteins | sample MGYA00510268_ERZ791623 | MGnify/ENA primary metagenome ERZ791623 (study PRJEB30046, sample SAMN00715216) | human gut metagenome | study: EMG produced TPA metagenomics assembly of the A metagenome-wide association study of gut microbiota in type 2...
AAATTCGGCTTGAAATACTGCTTTCGGGTGGTTCAGTCAAGTCTTGCAGGGTTAGAAAGTGGTTTCTATAGGGTCTGTAGATGGTTTGAAAAGCGGTACAGATACGGTACAGAAAGATTTCCTTGAATTCTAAGCAGTTGAATATTAAGATATTAGCGGAAAAGGTGGGGGTTCCTCTCTGACCTTCAAGAGCGTCTTCCGTTACCGCCACATCTATCCGATGGCCATCGAGGCAGTGGCCACGGGCAAGGTCAACGTCAAAGGAGTGGTCACAAATATCTTTGACTTTGACGACATACAAAACGCCATGGACCGCTCTGTCAACGACAAAGCAGACATCGTGAAATCGGTGGTGAAGATTTTCTAACTATCCGTCTCGCTATTTGTTCGTCATCCGTCGGTGGCTAATGCCACGGACGGATGATGACACATGTCCAGCCGAGGATGGCAACGCACCTTCACCGCTTGTCGCTCACACTATATTTAATCCATTCCTCCTGCGGATAGTTGTTACGGACGACGGCTTTTGTCTTGGCATAAGCCTCCTTGACCTGGACGAGAATGTTGTGGGTGGTGACGACTTGATTCGACCATTTTTCGCGGATAGCCTCGGCAGCCTTCGAGCTGTCGCTCAGCCGTTTGAGGTTGTCAGCCATCAGGGAAGAGCGGTAGCAGGGCGCATGCAGCCATTGACCATACATTTCAACGGGGATGCAGATGCCAAGTGACATCCTCAACGCTGATTGCTTATTGCGCTGGTTCCATTGTGACAATCTCGTCGGGAATGGCGGTAGCGTCTATGGTGATGGTCGACTTGTCAAGGCGGTGCCCCCCCTTGATGTCTTGCATGACTTCATCAATGGTCTCCTGAACATCATAGCCTCTCTTTCCGTCACGATATACACAAATCCTATTATCCGACGTAACAACTTTCCATTCTCAAATATTATATGCAGTTAAAAAATCGCAAATTTAAAGGTATTGCCCGATAGTAAGAAAATCATCCAAACCTATTTACACTTTCTTCATAAAATATTTGTGGAATCAGAATATAATCATTAATTTTGCACAAAATCATAGGTTAATGATTATGAGCAACAACAATGATTACGTTAGAAATCTCACAGATTACATCACAGATATAACCGGTATTCAAACCAAAGTGTACCCGCTTGCCACTAAAGAGAAAGACAAGCTTCCTCTTCTTGTGACTGGCGTATATGACCTTCATGGAGGAATGATTATGGGTGTGCCCGTAGTGTTTGCCAAGGAAAAAGATGGTAATCGCTTGACACCGTCTCAGATTGGCAAGCATATGGACATTATTAAGCATTCTACAGGACACCATGCTGTTTATGTAACAGCAGATATGCTTGCTTACAATGCAAACAGACTGTCAAGTCATCATGTTAACTTCATCGTTCCTGGGAAGCAAATGTTCATGCCCTCTTTGTTGATTGACATCAAGAAGCCAGTAATATCAGGAACAGACACTGTGGATATATATCCTTTCACCCAAATGCTGCTGCTCTTCCATCTTGAGGCAGAATGTTTGGATGGACTTACAGCCAAAGAAGTTAGCCAGAAGTTCAATGTCTCCTACGCCACAGCCAACCGTGCTGTAAGATGGCTTACGGAAAAAGAATTGGCGACAACCACAAAGGGCAAAGAAAAAAGATTGTCATTTATACTTCATGGTCAAGCTCTTTGGCAGAAAGCTCTCCCTCATCTTGTTTCCCCTGTCATGAAAACAATAAAGACGAACATCAAACCCAAAGGAGGGCTTATCTGTGGTGTCAACGCCTTGTCTGAGTTCACCATGATCAATCCGTCGCAGGGTGGCTGCTATGCTATCAGCCGTGATGCTTGTGATGATATCGGCAAGCATTCATATGAAGAATATGGAGAGAACACCATTGAAATTTGGAAATATGCCCCTGAACTTTTGGCAAAGGACGGTGTTGTCGATAGGCTGTCACTATACCTTTCTCTCAAGGACAGTGAAGATGAGCGTATACAAATAGAATTGGAACATTTAATTGATAACATGCAATGGTTAGAGGTATAGAAAAGTTCAAGGATTTCTTCAAGGATTTCGCAGACAATTACATCATCATTGGCGGCACTGCTTGTGAAATACACGAGGAAGCCTTCGCCCAAACACCGAGGGCGACGAAGGACATTGATATCATACTTGTTGTCGAGGCACTGACAGACAGCTTTGTCTACAGATTCTGGGAGTTTGTCAAGAATGGCAGATACCAGCAACGGCATAAGGGTACAGTAGAAGGAGAACAGCCGCGACACGAGTATTACAGGTTCATGAAGCCGGAGAACCTGTCCTTCCCCTATCAGGTAGAGCTTTTCTCCCGTAAGCTTGACCTTCTGAATTTCTCTGAGGATATCACCCAACGCGGGGTAGCCGACTTTTATCGAATCATTTATGGCAACCATCTTCTGACGATCAATGACTTCAACCAAGAGCATGAACATTGTCTGAAATTCATCAAGAATGCAGTAGCAATGTCAAAGGCTCGAACAAAAATAGTCGTTACCCATCATGTACCCTCGTTCCAGTTGATGTCCAGGGAATTCATAGGGAGCCGTATCAACGGTGCCTTCACCGTGGAGCTTGCAGACTATATCGCTCAAAGCAATATCGATTATTGGATATACGGACACTCGCACAGAAACATCGAAAGAAGAATAGGGAAGACACTTTGCACTTGCAACCAGTTAGGATATGTACGCTACAGTGAGAATGTGGATTTCCAGCCCAATAAAGCAATATAGAGGTAACATGTATCAGATATTGTTGATGGTGGTATAATGGTTTACAGAGCAGAACTATATCCACAGGTTGAACTTATGATAGTCGTTAGCATTAATAAATTACGCTTATACCAAATTGTTTTCGTTTCAATTCTTTTAGCCCAGATTTTTACGACCAAAATTATTTTTCATAAATTTTGAAGATGTTCTTGTTCGCATATAAATCGTCTCCGCATTTTTTATGAGGGATCATATCTCGTCACTGAACCCTTTGAAAAAATAATTAAGTGCAAGGATGACCGCCTTGATAATGGAAGTCTTTCCACTGCCATTATCGCCAATAAGCAGGTTGACGCCAGACGTGAAGTCGATGTCATAATGCTCAAAGCATCTAAAGTTTTCAAGATGTATATGTTGCAACATAGGAATCTTCTTTTATAATCCGCCACAAATTTAAAGATTTATTTTTAGATAATGAAATCAGCCTCTATAAAAACTTCTTTTTCACGCCACATAAAGTATTTCGCAGGAACTCTCATTCTCGAAGACTGCTCATTTATTATCTTGCGGTGAATTACTCATCTTTATAAAACATTGAGGATGAAGAACAAGTCAAACCACGGGCTTGCCCTGGCACACAAGATAAAAAATTGTTTCTCAAATATTTAGTGGTTAGTTCATTTTTTGCTAACTATGAACCCAAATAAAAAAAGATCTTTAAATTCGGCTTGAAATACTGCTTTCGGGTGGTTCAGTCAAGTCTTGCAGGGTTAGGAAGTGGTTTCTATAGGGTCTGTAGATGTTTTGAAAAGCGGTACAGATACGGTACACATAGATTTCCTTGAATTATAAGCAATTGAATATTAAGATATTAGCGGGAAAGGTGGGGGTTCCTACTTCACTACATTTATAGACACCGCATGTCAAACGCTTGCAGCGGGACGGTGGCCGTCCTTTCTCTGATGCCGGTCCATGACTGAAGTGAAGACTACACAAGCTCCGTTTCCTCTCCAGTCATCAACCGCATCTCCGTAAGTTTTGTCTTGCCGCTTCGCCCACCGTTGCGAGGCACCACAAAGAAAGATCTTGCAGGTGCCTCACAATCCCAACCCGATGATGGAGACGTGACAAGGACGAGGACGACGAACGGTGGTGGCGACGTTGCATCGCCCGCTCCGCCGCTATGATGCGATCGGGCGGAAAGAAACGGCAGAGAGGGCGGTAAGATGGGTAATATGGGTAAGATACTTCTACTATACCTTGCAGAATTTCTCAAAACGTTTTAAGCGAAAATAAACGAATTTCTCAAAATGTTTTAGGCCAAAATAAACGAATTTCTCAAAATGTTTACCTTAGTATTGTACCAGCTCTCTAAAGTAGATTGGCGCTGACTTCAACCATCAGACTACCGAGTTGCAGAAGAACCTATTGGCAACCTACAACGACATGGTAGCTTCGTCCTGGGAGCCTGGCCACCCGACTCTCACCGATCGTTGGTGAACTTTTTTCCAGCCTTCTGGTCTGTTATTTCTCTCATCCTGTTATCGATAGCCGTCCAGACATTTTATGCCGTGTGGGGCGATAAGAAAAATATATGTGATTGTAGCGACACAATTTTATAAAAAAAATATTTCTCGTAATGCTCCATGTAATCTTTTTGAGATTGTGGGCTTCGCCTATACCAACAGCCTAATGTCAAATCGTCCTTGAGGGTTCGAAAGTGGATAAACATAGCTATATACTCGTTTTAAGAATATTTTTGAGCTATTGATTGACGGGGCGTAATGACACGTCCTGCAGTAGGAACTGATAACAAGAATAGACAAATATTGTCGTCTATCCAACTGGTTGTGCACTATTGTCCGTTGTACGATTTAGACAAGTTACGTAATTTTGTAACCAAATAAAGATCAATATGACGGTCCAAGAGAACTTTGGCAAAACCATACAACGACTGAGAAAGCGATATGGCATATCGCAGGAGACTTTAGCCTTGAATGCTAACATCGACAGGCGGTATATGAGCGATATCGAGAATGGAAAGAGAAACATTTCCATCGAGATCGTCGACAGGCTTGCCCAATTCTTTCATGTTCCGCTTTGTGAGTTGTTTGACTTGACTCAGTCGGTCGACAAAGAATCTGGCAACGGACTTGAGAAGCTAAAAGGGTGGTTGATGGACCATGATTTTAGTGACACTGTTATATTGGAATCTCCTGATTACCTTTCTGCCATAATTGGCATTAGTGACGATGGGCGTCTTATCTACTCTTATCGGAAGATGGTTGACTTCCTGGTTGACACCGACGATATGAGTGAGGAAGAAGCCATAGAATTTATTGACTACAATACCGTCAACGCTTTGCCATATATGGGCGAAAAGGCTCCGATAATTATGCAGGACATTAACTTGTAGACTATGACAGCAGAGGAATTATACGACAAGCTACTCAACAAGGCAGAAGATTTTGGCATGGTGCCACAAAATGGCGAGAAAGAAGCATCCAATCCCAAGGGCAATGCTATTGTTCGCAAGAATATAAAAGCTGATGCGTTTAAGGATGGCAAGGCATTCTTCGGCTTTATCAACAAGGACGAGGAAACTAGCGGACGCTATTCTGATTTTTCTTATGTTGTCTTCCCCGATGACATGAATAACATAAAGGCTTGCGTTGTAGCTTTAGTGGTTGGCTCCAATGGATTCAAGAATGATTACGAAGCAGCCTCTTTGCCTGGTCTGCGCAGGATGTTTTTACGTCTCAATGGCGGAAAAGCTTTTTTCAAGACTTCATTTGACGATATTGAGACTACTTCTTCTGACTTACTAAAAGAAGCAAAGACCAACTATTGTGCGCTCACGACCGTTCTTACGACTTATAAAACAGTTTTGCCTGCTGCAAGAATATTAGAATTTAAGGAGAATGAAGAAGATGAAACACTTGATATTCTTTATTCCTGGCTGGCAACCTATGCGGATTTTAGAGGATGGGGCACAAAACCTCAACAGGAGAAGATTGAAGAAGTCTTACATAAGTCTTTGCCTGGTAACAGGAGAGAGGAAGAAGAGAGGATAAAGAAAGCTAGTGAGCAAGAAATGGAGGACATTGTGAGATTGCTTGCAGCACGTCGATATGTCGTTCTTCAAGGAGCTCCTGGCACAGGCAAAACCTATACTGCCAACAAGATTGCAAAAGAAGGCCACTATAAGTCATTCTTCATTCAATTCCATGCCGAAACCACCTACTCCGATTTTGTTTATGGATTGGAGCCTAACACCGAGGCGAAAGAAGGTGATCCTCAATTCAGAGACAGGTCTGGGATATTATACAAATCAATATGCCATGCTATCAGTTATCCTCAAGAAAAGGTTCTGCTGATAATAGATGAAATTAACCGAGCCAACCTGTCAAACGTCCTTGGACCAGTCTTCTATCTGTTTGAATATCAAGCAGGCGAAAGGATGACAGAGATTAAAATTGGAGATAAAGCAATAAATAAATTGCCTGATAATTTCTTTGTGATTGCAACGATGAACACAGCCGACCGAAGCATTGCGGTAGTCGACTTCGCTTTACGACGCCGGTTTGCATGGTACACCATGCGGCCACATGCAATCCTTACTGATCCTGAACATAAGTTTATGAGTGCTTGCTTTAAGAAGTTTGAGGACATATTCTTTAAATACGCTTCGGATGAGGAATTAAACCTCCAACCGGGTCAGTCGTATTTCATTGTAGAGAGAGGGTCAAAGGAAGAAGAGAAAGACAGAATGAAAGAACGAATGATTTACGAGCTAATGCCACTTATTAAGGAATATATAGAAGAGGGCTATTTGCTGAAGGCCAAGGATGAATTTGGCGATTTGTTCTTAAAGGAAACAGGTAAACTGATGTATGAATAAGGCGGTTGCTTTTGAGCCTCTGGCTACTCTGACTACTTCTATATGGTCGTCCGACAAGATGAAGAATGAATGGAAGTGGAGTGACCGGTCTATGGAAACTGTCATACAGCGATTTGTAGATCTGAATAGCAAGAGTCTGGAATTTCTCGGCATATCGGCAAAACTTATCACAGACGGACAGAAGCCCGCTTTACAGCTTACAACATCAAAATACGTTGGAACCGTCCCTATTAAGTCGCCAATGAATGGGAAATATGAAGGCGACTTGTCGGTACGCGGTCGATTCGGTGAGGATGCGGCAGAATTAATCCCATTGCTTGGTGATCATGTAAGAATAGAATATGATGACAAACTCAGACTGAATAAGCCTTCTGTAATTAATCCGCCAATCTATATTGAATGTTGTAAATATATTGATACTTTCATTGAGGCCCAGAGATATAAATGGAGAAAGTTCAACAATGTTGTGCTGACTCAGCATCAACCTTCTTCAGCAACGCTATGGAAGGAATATGCGGCGAGAGTAGCTAAGGATCCATCACAGTTCAATATCTTTAAGAACAAATGCAACGTTCTGTCTACTAACCACAGAGAATGGCGACAGCTAACTTATATTCTGACACTTGCTATTAAAGAACTGCAATCGCATAACGTACCCATCAGGACTAGAGCTTCTTATGGTGACAGAATACAGCACCTGACAGCACTGATCAGACAGTTGCCGATTGAACAGACTAATGGCATACAGGTCCACATGTCAGATCCTATGATTATCAAGAAACTGAAAAATATTGGTATTGCGATCCTTAACAGCAAATCAAATCAGCAAATAGCGTGGAGGATGGATTACGCCGAATTTTTCGAACGCTTCGTTCAATATCTCTTCTCCAACGTAGCTGGGAGAAAGAATGCTATTATTTATAATAATGCGCACTATCATGTAACGGCAAGGAAATTACCGTCGTGGGGATTAAGTTATTTGGAGCCGGACCTGCTAATCCGGAGGGGCGAAACAGAGTATGTCGTTGATGCAAAATACAAGAGCCACCTATATAACTTCGACAATGATAGCGAAGACCTTAAGGACACGTTCCGGCACGATCTTCACCAAGTATTGGCTTACTCTGCATTCAACAGCATGAAAAACAAAAAAGTCGTACTCGCTTATCCTTTCAGCGATTTTACTTTACATAACATGCAAATTAGCGACAACATCTCATCCTCTACAATAGACGTTTATCTCGTTGGTATTCCAATTGAAAGGAATAAAATAGATTTAACGGAAATGGGAATAGAAAAGCTGATGATGTTTTAGTAAAACTTTTTTGCCGCAACCTCGCTTTCTTGCGTGGCTGCGGCAAAACTTTTATTCTATCTCTATGAACACCGGCTCACCCTCGTCGCGGTGGTTGATGGCTTGCATCAGTCGGTAGAGGGTGCGGCGGCTGTCGTTGACGCGGCCTACCTCGGTGTTGCGGCCTACGAGGATGCAACCCTCGGTGTCCTGGGTGGTGTTGCCACTGTGGATGCGGACGCCGTCGTAATGGGGCACGCCGACGAGCAGGGGCAGCCAACGTTTGAACCTTGGGCTCAGCGTCACCACGACCGGATAGCGGCCTTCGGGAATGGCGGTCTTGCCCTTGGTCTTGCGGCCGCCGTGGTGGAAATCGACCCAGTGCGGCTCAAGGGTATCACAGAAATAGGTCCACGGGGTGAACACGCCGCGCTCACGGCGGCGGATGCTGAGACGACCGATGGTATAGGTGGGTCGCTTCGCGATGCGTTTCAGTTGGAGTTCTATCATGATTAAGACCCTCCCGGCCTCCCTAAAAGGGAGGAGAAACCCCACCATAGAGAGGTAGGAGGGATTTGATTTATTTGTTAAACAATTGAATGGTATTGATGGGTATCGCGGTTGGGACTGTGTCAAAAATCAGATTTTGGCCCAGCCTATCAAAAATTAGGCAGCTACCAGGTTTCGATTTGATAGCTGCCTATTTTTATTGACAGAAGTTTCTTCTTTCTGGAATTTTCCCCAAAGGGGCCATAGGGATGCCAATAATGGGCCAAATAAGGTAGAAAAAGCCTCCATTACGGCCTTAATCTGATCCTTACCCACATTTTTGATGAGTTTTTGCAGATTAAAGGCCATAGCGAGAATTCCAAAATCCATTTGGATCTTGGAAAAGCCCCTGTGGCGGAATCTCTTGTACTGTTTGTCCGTCTTGATTTGTCCGAATACTGCCTCAGGTTCTACAGACCGCTTGCTCCTGTGGAAGAGACCTCGCTCTGAGGTAAGCCTCTCGAATGCCTTTTTCTTGTACCTCTTCAACTGGTGTACGGCAAGGCTCACCTGGCCCAGTGCCACCATTGCAAACCTGTTGGCCTCATTAGACTTGAACTCTCTGATGCCACCGAGGCTGACAGATACATCACCAGGCAACTAACAAACAAATAACACATTATGGGAGTCATACTTATCCTCGTCCTCATCCTGCTCATCTGGCGGGGGAGTCAAGAAAAAGCAGAAGAAACGCCGCCGTCGGACTTACACCGGTAAGTCTGACTGGGAGAAGATGTGCGATGAAGGCGGAAAGTTCTATGGGTGGTAGATATTTCTATGCTGGTCTTCTTGTGGATTATTACTTTTTTTTCGTAACTTTGTGGCAACACGTAATGCATATAGTATAATTGTAGAGGCGTGTAGCGGTTCCAATAATATAACTATGTAATTTAAGAAGACAAAGAAGATGGAGTTTCCTGAGATTTATTCAGCATCGGGTCTGATAGAACTGATTCAGCAGATCGGTTTTCTGCCGTTGCTTGACAGTGGCATCGTCGGTTTCTCGGCCGAAGAAATTGTCGATGAAGATTGTGGGTATGTTGCTCTACCCGAAGGTGGATGGGAATGGCCACTATGGAAATGGAAGGGAGAGATTGTGACGGGAATGCCATGTATGTATGGAAAATTCTTCAACAAGAAAGCGGGATTCATCAGCAAAGAATGGTGGCCGGATTTCTGCAACTATAGGAGGAGTAGATATCCGTATCCTGCCGACGGTTCGATAGAAGAGGCAATTCTCAGTATGCTTCATTCTACTGGCAGCCTTATTACGAGAGAGCTTCGCAACGCATGCGGCTTCAATGGGAAAGGCATGCGAAGTAAATTTGACAGTTATCTGACACGGTTGGAAATGGCAACATACATTGTGACTGAGGATTTCGTCTATCCTCATGACAAGCACAACCACGAATATGGCTGGGGTTGGTCATTGCTCAATACCCCCGAGGAACTCTATGGCGCTGATGCTTGCAGATGTGATTGCTCCCCTGAAGCTTCCTTTCAAAAAATATTTGATCACTTGAAGGCGATATTACCTGAGGCTACTGATAGGCAGCTACTGAGATTGATAGGTTGACTCGACTTTCGTAAATGATAAAGTGCTTCATTGAATTGATATATTGAGATTGAATCTAATGGTCTGTCTGCTACGCTACTCCAATCAACTCAATGTCGAAGATGAGCGTGGAGCCACCCGGAATTCCAGGCTGGGAGAATTTGCCGTAGCAACACATGTTTTGTTATTAGTTTTAACACATGTTTTGTTATTAGTTTTAACACGTGTTCTGTTATTAGTATTTACAGCGCAAAATTACAATAATTTTCCTATTTGACAGACACTATCACCCCAAATTTTTCTCTTTTTAATGGGTTGAACTTCATTTTCAGGCGCCTTTTATCTTTTAAAAGAATAAAGACACATAAAAATTAAGTGCCGACCAATATTTTTATTAAATTTGCATGGAAATGAGAAAAGAGCAGCACACAAGTCCCGCTGTCGGGCTGTCCGACGAAGCGATTAATGAAGGATTGCGAAACCGCGACCCTCAGATCACTCGTGACTACTTTTATGGCGTTTGCCGCATCGATGCCAAGACATTCAGTCCCGAAAACGCATTGTCGTTTGCTTCTCAAATACCACCAACTATGGAGCCGGCATGCACGGAGGCGGGGCCGCACGCACGGCTCGCTCCTTTAATATTATACCCTATGAAAAAGTTCCTTTTTATTTTTCTATCATGTTTACTTTTCCAACAGCTGACAGCTCAGACCATTGTAAAATTTGACAATGGTAATAACATTATATATAAAAACTTACAAGGAAAAACTATTGTAAAGAATAAAAAATATACAATAGCATTTACTGATACGATTTCATCTATCGGCTTTGTCGGCACGAGAAAAGGTGAAATAGTTTGTATTAATAATGCAGGTAAAGAACTATTTGAAGTATATAAGATTGACAATGGTCCAGATTATGTCAGTGATGGCTTGTTCAGAATTGTAGGAAAAAATAGCAAAATAGGTTTTGCTGATACATGTGGAGTTATTGTTATTCCACCCGTTTTTTCGTATGCTACACCTTTTCACAATGGGGAGGCTAAAGTTTCTTTTGGCGGCAAGAATGAAAAACAAGGAGAATACCAATCATGGAAAAGCAACCTTTGGTTTTTGATAAGGAAGTCCAAATAGTTTTAAAAGCATTGGATATGCTTTTTAACTTTTCCTCATGCCGTACTACTGAGACATGAAAGGGTGGCGTGCCACTGTTTCATGTTGTTTGGACAGACACTTTGACATCATAAAAACCTCAAAATAAAATAGGCATGATTTTTGTTATGTATATATATGATTTTTGAATGCTTGCAAGCAAGAAAGGATGCATATGCAAAATCAAAGACGATATTTAAATAGACAAAATGAAGATGTGCCAAACTTGGCACCCCTCTTGTTACTATTCATTATAATATTGGTTATACCAATATCGTGTATATCATGCCAACAAAATAAGCGTGTTGTACCAATAAGTATGCATAATGACAGTATTCATGCCAAGATTCCTAACGATACATCATTGATTCATAGCGATACATCATTGGAGGGAAAAATATTCCATATAGATAATACTGTGACAATAGACAGTATAACTCATTTGCCTGACACCAATAAAATCTTCGTTTTTAGAGATGAAAAAAAAAATTCAGACTATCATATATAAATATAATTGGGAAGAATATGGCTGTCCTACCATAGGACGAGATTCAATAGGCAAAATTGATTTTGTGGATGTTGATTTTGATGGAAACAAAGACCTTTTAATCTACAAAGGAGGTTTTGGAAATCAAGGGGCCGATATTTATGATTGTTTCCTATGGAATGACAACAAACATCAATTTAAAATTGCCCCTTCGTTTTCTTATATATTGAATCCCTCAATAGATAATAGACGGAAATGTATATATTCTTTCTCCAGAGAAAATGCTTCTACTTACGTTAATGTGAAATATAAATTTCAAAATGGGGAGTTCCGTGCTATTTCAACTTTGAAGGAGAAGGTTGATAATGGCAAAATGGTGTATATATTAGAAACTTCACAAAATGGTGTTTTGCACAAAAAAATATTGCGGGCTGCAGATTTGGGAGAATGGAAGGATAAAATATTGACAAAGTAAGGGCGTTGCCACTTATTCGTATAGTCATAATAATGTTGTTCACTCATATGTGATGAGCGATATTATTATGACTACGATAATAACAGGGATGAGAAATTTTATAGAGAAACATATTGGAGATACACTACTTTCATGCCGTTTGAATTAAAACAAAGAATATGACGTAGTCATTATTAGACAGACAACAAATTGTCAAAACGAAGATTCTGTTTTCTCATCAACACCGACTCCGTCAACGGGTCGTCCCTTTCCACGAAAGCCAATGTTTCATCACACAAAAGAAAATATGTGAAACTTTCTGCCAAACAGATTTTATTTTGTATTTTTGCTGTTTAATACGTATAACATAGTTCGCTTTCACCATTGACCGACAAGAACAGAACTTACATCGCCATCGACCTGAAGAGCTTCTACAGTTCGGTGGAGTGTGTCGCCCGGGGGCTCGACCCGTTGACGACCAACCTTGTCGTGGCCGATGTGAGCCGGACGGAGAAGACCATCTGCCTGGCTGTGTCGCCCTCAATGAAGGCCTATGGGCTCGGCGGACGCGCCCGGCTCTTCGAGGTGGTGCAGAAGATGCGGGAGGTGAACTACGAGCGGCGCAAGGCCATCGGCTTCAAGCCGTTCACGGGGAAGTCATATTTGGCTACGGAGCTCGCCGCTCACCCCGACTGGGAAGCAGACTATATCGCAGCCACGCCACGGATGGCGGAATACATCAAGGTGAGCAGTGAGATCTACGGCATCTATCTGCAATACATCGCTCCTGAGGACATTCATGTCTATTCCATTGACGAGATCTTCGCCGACGTAACCGACTATCTGCACACCTACAAGATGACGGCGCATGAGCTGGCCATGACGATGATCCGGCAGGTGCTGAGGACGACGGGCATCACCGCCACGGCTGGCATCGGCACGAACCTCTACCTCTGCAAGGTGGCGATGGATGTCGTGGCCAAGCATATCCCGGCCGACAAGGACGGCGTGCGCATTGCCGAACTCAACGAGATGAGCTACCGGCATCAGCTTTGGGATCACCAACTTATAACCGACTTCTGGCGCTTTGGCCGTGGCATCGTCGCAAGGCTCAGCAGCATTGGTGTCAACACGATGGGACAGTTGGCGCGGCTGTCGGTGAACAACGAGGAACTGCTCTATCAGATGTTCGGTGTCAACGCGGAGCTCATCATCGATCATGCGTGGGGATGGGAGCCGGTGACGATGGACTACATCAAGGCCTACAAGCCTGAGACGAACTCCTTGGGCAGCGGACAGGTGCTACAATGCCCTTATACCACTGAGAAGGGTAGGGTAGTGGTCCGTGAGATGGCGGACGCGCTGTCACTCGACTTGGTGGATAAGCATTTGGTGGGTGACCAGATCGTCCTCACGGTAGGCTACGACCGCGAGAGTCTGACCAATCCTGACCTCCGTGCGCAGTATCATGGTGAGGTGACAACCGACTGGTATGGCCGCAGTGTACCGAAACACGCCCATGGCACGATTTCGTTAGGACACCCCACGTCTTCGTCCAAGCAAATCATCGATGCCGTCAGCGAGCTCTACGACCGCATCGTCAACCCTATCCTGTTGGTCCGTCGGCTCAACATCACCGTCAACCACGTCATCCCCGAGGCTGAGGCCAAGCGGCAACAGCAGAATACCCCCGTGCAGCTCGACCTCTTCACGGATTATGAGGCAGAGGCGGAAAAGCAAAAACAGGAGAATGAGGCTGCCGCCAGAGAGCGACGCTTGCAAGAGGCCGCCTTGAAAATCAAAAAAGAGTTTGGCAAGAACGCCCTGCTCCGTGGGTTGAACTATGCTGAGGGTGCAACACAGAAAGACAGAAACAATCAGATTGGAGGACATAAGGCATGACAGACAACTACGATGACATCATCAACCTGCCGCATCACGTCTCGGCAAAGCATCCGAAGATGAGCATGTATAATCGTGCGGCACAGTTCTCCCCTTTCGCTGCCCTCACCGGCTATGAGAAAGCCATTGAGGAAGCGCGGAAAAAACAGGAAGAAAGCGTAAAGAGGAGGAATGCACCCGTTGATGAAAGTGTTGATAACAGAATTTGAAGAATGAACTCGATTGATATAGACACAACCAATATGTGCTCCCATTTATGGCACAAGCTGATGGACAACGATGGCATCTATCATCATATCTGGCAGAAGATTAACGACGACCAAGAGCTGACTGCTGTCGTGCGTTCCCGTCAGCTCCACATCTACCGCAATGGTAAGAAAGTGCTGGTGTTGAAAGGAAAGGCAGAACCACAGATAGTGAGAGAAGACCTAATTGACAAATTTATTAAAGATTGACAGACATGGAATCAAGAAAAAAAATAGCAGCTGAGAAGAAAGCAAGTTTTAAATATAATTGCGCGCAGGCAGTACTGACAACTTATGGTGATCTGACAGGCTTGGACGAGAATACAGCCATGAGTATGACAGACGGCTTCGCTGCCGGAATGACAAATATGGAAGGTACTTGCGGCGCGCTGATTGGTGCAGATATGGTGTTAGGACTGGTCAACAAAGACAAGAGTACAACCATGAAGCAGATGCGGGAGATTATGCAGAAGTTCAAAGACCGCAACCATGCCACTCAATGCCGACAACTGAAAGGTGTTGATACCCATGTTGTGCTTCGTCCTTGTCCGCTATGTGTGTCCGATGCTTGCGAGTTCTTGGAAGAAGCATTGAATGTAAGAAGGGATAAATAATTGTATGAAGGTGTTTGGTCGAAGTTCTTGAAGCTGTGTTCACAGGTTAACCACATCTATACTGTCGGTGACTACTTCTTCATTGACTTCTCCTTGGAGAACAAAAGTAATATCAAATACGACATCGCCGAGATACGTGTCAAGCTATCGGTCAAGAAAGAGCTGAAGGCCACGAACTCGCAGACCATCGAGCTAACACCGGTGTAGATGGTCAACCATGCCGATTACTTCATCAAGTCCTATCGCAACGTCATCGTCCTCAAAAAGCTCGCGTTTCCCGAAGAGAAGAAGCTGCGCTTGGAAATCACAGAGGACCAGATCAGCGGACGCGTGAGCTATATCAACATCAACTATCGGGACATTCTCAACGCTGACGGATTTAGTTCCGATCTTCTACAGCGACTACAGTAAAGTTTAGATAATAGAAGTTTATTTCTCCTTTACTTTTATCAGGGCGTTTGCAATGATTGCCGTTATTCCACCCGTTGAGATACCGGACGAAAAGATGGAGTGGATGAGTCTTGGCATCTTGTCGAGAATACCCGGGACCAGTTCCACACTCATCCCCATTGCAAAACTGATGGCCATCACTAGCACCGCCTTACGGTTGATGTCCGTAGCTGCTATGATACGTATACCCGAAGCTGCCACGGTTCCGAACATGAGAAGTGTGGCACCCCCGAGAACGCAGTCAGGGATGAGAGAAAATAACTGCCCGACAACGGGAAAAAGTCCAAGGAGGAATAACGCACCTGCAATGAAGTATCCTACATATCGGCTCGCCACTCCCGTGAGCTGTATCATACCGTTGTTTTGTGCGAAGATAGAGTTTGGAAAGCTATTGAATACAGCCGCCAGCATGGAGTTGAAACCATCGGCGAGGATACCGCCCTGGGCCCGTTTCATGAATACGGGACCTTCAACAGGCTGTCCGGAAATAAGGGAATTGGCCGTGATGTCTCCGAAGGCCTCTACGGCTGTGACCAGATAGATGATGCCGAGGGCTATAATGCTTCCCACATCGAAATGCAGACCGTACTTGAAAGGGATGGGTATGTTAACCGCACCAGCGCCATGCAGCTTCGTAAAGTCGATCATGCCCATTGCCCAGGCTACCACACAGCCCACGATCAGTCCGATGACTATAGATCCCATACGCAGATATTGATTTTGCGATCTGTTGAAAAAGATGATGGTCACCAGAACCAGCACCGCCAGCCCTAAGTATCTCAGTGAGCCAAATGTACCGTTGTCTATGGCAGACTGTCCACCTCCACAACTGTTGATGCCGGCTTTGATAAGGCACAACCCGATGAGCGTCACGACAATGCCCGACACAAGTGGGGTGATGATCTTACGTGCATAGGGTAGCAAGCGGCTCACGGCCATCTCGACAACGGATGCCACCATTGTCGCGCCGAAGATGTAGCTCAGAGCCGTAGGCGCATCAATGCGCCCATTGACCATGCCGAGCATCCCAGCGCCAATAATTGGAGTGATGAAGGAGAATGACGTTCCCTGAATGCAGAGGAGTCCGGCCCCAAATGGTCCTATGCGGTGGCATTGTATGAATGTAGCGACGCCAGAGACGAAGAGCGACATGGAGACAAGGAACCCCGTGGTCTGAAGGTCAAACTTCAAGGCAGAGCTGATGATAAGCGGAGGCGTGATGATGGCAACGAAGATTGCCAGCAGGTGCTGGAGGGCCGCAAAGAGGGTACTCCGGAGAGGCGGACGGTCATTCAGTCCGTATATCAAGTCCGATTGCTGTTGCATTGTCTTAGTCCTCCCTCAGCTTGATCTCACAGTTGTCAAGGGAGTCGACGATGGCAAGACTCTCACACCGTATACCGGCAGCCTCGATGACTTCGCGTCCGTGCTGGAAAGCCTTCTCGATGATAAATCCCATGCCGATGAGCTCGGCTCCGGCCTGGTTGCAGAGGTCGATGATACCCTTGGCCGCATTGCCGTAGGCCAGGAAGTCGTCGACGAAGATGACCTTGTCATCAGGTGTGAGGTAGTCTTTTGAGATTACCACGTGGTACTCCCGCTGTTTAGTAAAAGAGAATACTCGCGTGGAGAGCATGTTGTCCATCGTTGAAGGCTTTTTCTTCTTGGCGAACACCACAGGCAGGTCGAGCAGGAATCCCATCATGATGGCAGGTGCTATTCCACTGGCCTCAATGGTGATAATCTTGTTGACATCTGATGAGGCAAAGCGGCGTATCAGTTCCACCGCCACAGCCTTCATCAGGTTGGGGTCCATCTGATGGTTGATGAATTTGTCTACCTTCAGTATTCCGCCGGGGTAGCACTTTCCGTCCTTGAGGATACGGTCACGAAGTAATTTCATATTAAAGAGCGTTTAATGTTACAAAGTTACTACAATTCTGTGAAATAGCAAAGTAAACCAACCCTTTAACAACGTTGATATATTTCTCCGGCTTCCCGTTGAACCGCTGTCTCTACGCTCTCTGCTCTGTCATCGGCATCATGCTTATCCATCAGAGCCTCGACGCTATTGCCAAATACTTTAATAGTGATATAACATTCAACTTCCGCGATCTCCCCGTGGAATGGAAGTAACTTTCTTTTATGTCATGATATTACTCGAACAACGGACTGATGAGCTTCGCTATCTTCTCCAGCCCATCTTTGTCAATGTCATCGAAAGCACTATATCCCTTGCTGTCAACATCAATGACGGCAATCACTTCGTCGTCCTTGAAGACAGGTACTACTATCTCAGAACGAGACTTTGACGAGCAAGCAATATGTCCGGGAAACTGGAGTACATTCGGAACAACGACGGTCTGCTTATCCTCCCATGCCTTGCCACATACGCCACGTCCCTTCTTGATGGTGTAGCAAGCGACATCTCCTTGGAACGGCCCCAGTTCAAGCGCATCACCTTTGACGACATAGAACCCGCACCAAAAATAATGAAGAAATGACGAGTGGAGGAGTGCCGACACATTCGCCAGCGCTCCGACATGATTGTCAACGTCCTTAATCAGAGACTCTATTTGTGGAATGAGCTGCTCGTAAGTCTTGGCCTTCTCCATCTTCTGCACCTGCTTCTTTGTCAGCTTTTCTTCTTGTATCTGACGCTGGCAGTCCTTGCAGATATGCTGGCTTCGGCCTTTGCCACTGAACTTTTCGTTTGCCTTGAACTCTCCACAAATCTTGCAGTACCATCCGTGTTTACTTTCCTTCTTCATAGCCGATGTCTTAGTCAGAGAGTTGAGGATACTTATCAAGAAGCCTATTCATCAACATGTCAAGATTGTCTCCTAAGTCTTGAGAGTAGTCAATGGGGACAGATATTTCATGTGTTGGCATCTTCACTCCACTTATTTCTTGTTTGAACGTAGTCTTGTCCATTATCAGTTTTCGATTTTGAGCTACAAAAGTACGATAGTTTTTCTGAAAACACAATAGTTTTCGTAAGTTTGTGCTGTGCAGTGGAGTGTTTTCGAAATATTTTACGTAAGTTTGCAGCGAAAAGACAAAATGATATGAAAGACTACAATCTGCTTATCCCGTATGAAGAGGCAAAGAAAGGTCACGTGTTTAAACATGACGGAAAATACGGCCTTGAGACGGATGACTATATATGGGCGCTGCCTCCCAAGTTTGACCAGATAGAAATCTGCTCAGACTTCATATATGCTCATGCTGATGGCTACAGAATTCATATCAGTGAAGACAGTTATAGTGTAGCGCCTGACGATCATGACGATCTGAGATTTTATGCCAATGGTCATATCGGGTTAAAGGCAGAGGACGGCAGTGTGCTTCTTCCAGCAGTCTATGACGAAATCGACGACTGGGGACATGACTGCGACGTCGTGTATGTGCGTCGCGGTAGTGAGTTCCACTATTATAATCATAAGAGGGAAGAGATTCTCACTGCCGATGTAGGTGTTGATGACTGCGTTAAACATAATTACCCCTACTTTATAGACGAGGACGGCCGGGGTACTGTTATGGTGGTAGAGCCCTCACCGACAAGCAAGGGTGATAATGTCTGCTATGCTTTCAACCAATGGGTAAAGCTCACAGGCCTTTCTCATTCCTATATAGGAGAATTGTTTGACACCTGTCGCATTCACTCTATAGACCAAAAAGTCATTTCCCATTTCTATGATGACATGACATACCAGTATTCCGCCCGGAAGTGTGTAGCGAGCGGCGATGGCGCGTTGGTATCATGCGTTAGGAAGTTGAACACTCTCGGCTGCTATGATTCATCCTGGGAATATCTGATTAAAATTAGCACAAACCGGAATTCTCTGGTTTCACCTGAGCAACTTTACGTTCTCATGAGTCTTTTTGAGGATATGGAATACTGTATCAAGTTTGATATAGCACTGGACATTGACGACAGTCTTGCCGATGGCGAAGTAGAGATGTTCCAAGTCCATTACTATTGGGAAGGAATGTACGGTTATGAACAAGATGATACCATGAAGCGACTTCTTGTCAATGGTAGCCTTGATGATATAGAAGATTATGTCAACAAGGGAGATGAATTTATCCTTCTTGCAGATGCCTATTGGGGGATTGATTGTAATACCTCCAGACCTCTGAGTGAGACGATTAAAATATTGTACTATCTTAAGTTGAAAGGGAGAACATCACCCACAGCCTTGATACGCAATGCTGTCATCAATCCTTCTTGCCTGTCAGACTATACTGATCAGTATTGGGAAAATAAGAAGGGAATAGTATCTTGGGCAGCCAATAATGGTGGCTATCTGAATAGTATATGGCAGGGCAAGACAATATACGATGAGTTAACAGAAGATTTGAAGCAGGTAGAGGGAAAACTTGACGCAGAGTCTCTGCAACCCTTAGAGGACTTTCTGTCTTTCTTGCGTAGTATCGGAGCCAGGACGGCAAAGGAAGAACGAAAGTACAGAAAAGAGAGGCTGAGCAAGTTATATCTTGACCAGTTACTTGACTTTATTGACAGATGCCAGACACGGCTATACTATTAAGGCAATATATGACAGAGCGAAAATACCTTATACGCAAGAGCAAGCATTTAGCTTTTCTGCTCCGGCATGATACCGACTATGCTTTTGATGAGCATGGCTGGCGTGAGGTTCGTGATTTGGTGCATAATCATGGTTATAGCAAAGCCGAGTTAGAGGAGATAGTTGCTACTAACGATAAGCAACGTTATGAGTTCAACGCTCAGCATACGAAGATACGTGCCCGTCAAGGACACTCGGTTCATGTTGATGTGGAGCTCAAAGAATGTACACCGCCCGATATTCTCTACCATGGTACAGCCACACGCTTCTTGAAATCTATCTACAGGGACGGTATCAAGAGAGAGTCAAGACTCTATGTCCACCTTTCCCCAACGGTTGAGATAGCTCGGAAGGTCGGCTCACGGCATGGGACACCTTACGTACTTGGCATTGACTGTAAGGCGATGGCGGCAGATGGCATTAAGTTCTTCCTGTCGAATAATGGTGTGTGGCTGACGACATATGTAGCACCTAAATACCTGATGCATGTCTGACATGTGGAATGTGAATTGAGTCAATTATCTTAGATTACAATTCTGGAATGGCGAAATTTTTCATCCATTTTCCTCTGTAGAAGTTTATAAGTCTCCTGCCTGCGATAGAGAGAGTTTTCTTATTTTCAAGTTTAATTACTTCTTTTTCTTTCATGAAGTTCTCTATCAGTTTCTTGTCCAGTTTGAGCTGATTTACCATTTGGGCAGTTTTACCATCAGTAATTGAAGGAATGTTTGCAATAAATTCAATGTTTCTTCTGAATTTTTCATTGGACAGATTCTTATGACGGGTCATGATATTGTATCTGTCTTTAAAAGGAATATTTCCTTCATTTGCTAGTCGTTCACTTCTCAAGCTTCTAATGATACTATCCTTTTTAAAGACATTAGTATCAAAACGTTTGTTGCTAGCTATTTCAAAAAAATAAATAAAATCTTCTATATCACTTTAGCTATATGTATGAGTAAAAATATCTTTTGTCAATTCAAAAGCATCATCTATTATCTCTTGATCCGAAAGCTTACGGAAACCTGCCTCTTCATAGAACAAATCCTTTCCTTTTGTCCTGTAGCCTGTAAGTTTCTTTGCTCTCAATTTATAGTCCTTTAATGTGGCAATATATGAAGGTTCGCCTTTATAGTCTACAAAAAGATTGTACATCCTTATTACAAATACAGCCTGAAGCGTATCGTGTGAAATGGTGGTCCCTAATTTTTTTAGTTCTGTTGCAAATTTTTGATTTGCCAAGTCAGCGTAGTATATGGGTTTGCTGCCTGCTCCTAAAGTTTCAATGAGTGTCTGTAGTTTAACACGATATTCCCTTTGTTTACCCAAAAGGTATTCATGGAACTCATTGTTTAGTGACGCAGGAAAGTTAATCTTACGTAAGGGTGCTTGTAAAGCTTTTGCCTCATTTAAGACCAAAGCATCTTCCTTTGATATAATTCCCAATCCATCCATTAAGCGATCATTAATATTGCTTAATGACATGTCTGTTAGACTCCTAATTTTCTCAATGCAATATCGTTTAAGAAAATAATTGCATTTGACGTTTTTCCGTGTTTTATTTTCTTTGTAATCTGTCATATAAACGAACTCTTGATCTATACACCCAATATTAGATAGTGGCAACAAAATTAATCATTAATTCTGTTTCGAGCAAATATTTGCCGTAGTTTTGCAGCAACAAAAACAAAATCAAGCATATGAAAACGAAAAGTATTCTTCTTACCGCCATTATGATGGCCGTGTCAACATTCTCATTCGCTCAGAACATCACCGTTCCTGAGCCAGAGTTCGCCAACAGCTACTATGTGCTGACCAGTGATTCCACCTATAAGGAACTGCCCAAGGAGAACGGCACACTGGTCAAGCATACCAGTCTTGTCTCGCGTATTGGCAAGATTGCCGGGCATGCGGCTGACGTCGTAGGTGCAGCAGGTGCCATTGGTGCTATCGCATCCAGCTCTGTAAGTGGGGTCGTGGATGGTGTCCGGGTTATGGGTACGGCCGCCAATGTCAGCGATGCCGCCAGTTCCATCTCCGGCCTGGCCTTTGCCGAGGGACAGGACATCGTGTTCGAAGGTGCTCATTCTCCTTATGTGACATCTTGCGGCAGCAAGGGCATCAGCATCGTTGTCAACAACGGCACCAACAACATCGACCCTCGTGATCTGTTCCGCATCGTCCGCTTCAAAGGGAAGAAAAAGAGTCGTCAGATACGCTGGCAGACCATCACACCTTCACTCTTCGGTACAACTGAAGCAGAGAAGATCGGTTATGCCAACTTTACCGGCCACCGCTATGGCGATTACTCTTACGTCATCAATGTCCCCGCCTCAGAAGCCAAGCCAGGTGAATACGGCATCTTCTACATGTCCTTGACTTCTGCATCGGAGATTCCTGTAGCAACGTTCAGTATACAGTAAAAATGAAAATTCCTGCAAATGTCTATCTCTCTGAGGAGTCCCCCCCCCCCCTTGGAGAATACATGCCGGAAGACTCCTTCCATTTATCACAATACTGAAATATGGAGAACAAGCAATTATCCGCGCAGTCAGAAGTAGCGCATATCGTCTTTGGCGACTATGAAGATAAAGGAAAGTATGGTATTTGGCTGTTGTGCAAAAGAAAAAAGTATGTCCTATTTCCCAGGCAGTTGATAAAAATGCTGTTACATAAAAGTGGCGAGCTGACGGCAAGTTGCAAGGATGGAGAAGGTTGGAACGGCAATACAGTCTACTATTATGATGTCGTAGATGAGTACAGATGGATATTGACTGACTATTTTGACAAACGTGCGGCCTATCTCTTGTTTCCGAAGGAGGTAATGCATGGGGCAATTCGTAAGACCTTTACGCTCCTCTACGATGCGCTTTCACGAAATTGCGAGACTATCTATCAAGGCCACGTTTGTACTGACACGATGAAAATCTTCATGAAGGAACTCGAACTGGCTTTATTCATCAGTAAGAACAATTATCAAAGGTTAGACACTGTAGCTACGAATGTGCAAAAGCTAACCTTCAGTGAAGATGGTGAAGGGTTGTGGAATGACTTGGATAACATGACGTTCTATAACAAATTAAAATCACCGCTTATAGAAAGAATCATTAAGTGTAAATGGATTGATAATGAGGAAGTCGAAATCAGACAGGTCATTATCAGGCATATCATAACGGTAAGTCCACATCCCAACTATGTGTACAAACCTGAGTTCGGGATAAGAAAAGAGTCTTAAAAGTTTGGTAATCTCGCAT
>ERZ791623.502-NODE-502-length-22984-cov-3.982162_pt1 | contig 22984 bp, 18 predicted proteins | sample MGYA00510268_ERZ791623 | MGnify/ENA primary metagenome ERZ791623 (study PRJEB30046, sample SAMN00715216) | human gut metagenome | study: EMG produced TPA metagenomics assembly of the A metagenome-wide association study of gut microbiota in type 2...
TTCGCGCCTTCCACGGCGGCGAGCTGCTCGTCGAAGCTGTTGCGGGTCGGGTTGATGGAACGGCTGTAGTCGTAGCCGTTGCGCAGGCCGCCGACGCCGTCCTGCTTGAAGGTGGAGGTCATGTAGATGGGGGTGACCACGGCTCCGGTGGTCGGGTCGGGTTCCTGGCCTGCGTGGATGGCGCGGGTGGCGAGTGCGGTGGCGTTGAGGGCTTCGGTGTTGGTCGAGATGGTCATGATGGGAACTCCTTGGAAGTAGCGGATGGTTTGGGTCGTTCGGATGATGGGCATTGGTTTCAAAGGTGCGATCGGGCTGCCGGACAGTCGTTTGACGGTCTTTTACAGGTACTGTTCGGCGAGGCTGGGCATGGTGGTGCGTTCCACGACGTCGGCGAATCCGTTGGCTCGCATCCAGTCGTCGTTGAAGATCTTCTCCATGTAGCTGCGGCCGGAATCGGGCATCAGCACCACGACGAGCTGGTTTTCGCCGAGGTCGTGCTCGCGGGCGTATTTCAGCGCGGAGAACACGGCCATGCCGGATGAGCCGCCGACGAGCAGTCCTTCCTCGTTGGCGAGGCGTCGGGTCATTTCGAAGGCTTCCGCGTCGGTGACCTGCACGATCTCGTCGGGAAGGCTCCGGTCGAAGGCCTTCGGGTAGAAGTCCTCGCCGACGCCTTCGATCTGGTATTGGTGCACGTCGTTCGGGTCGGAGTAGATGGAGCCTTCCGGATCGGCGCCGATGACCTGCACCGCGCCGTTGGACACGTCCTTCAGATAGTGTCCGGTGCCGGAGATGGTGCCGCCGGTGCCGATGCCCGCCACGAAATGCGTGACCTTGTGGTCGGTGGCCTCCCAGATTTCCGGACCAGTGGTGTGATAGTGGCTTTCGGGACCGTTCGGATTGTCGTACTGGTTGGGACGGTAGCCGCCGGGAATCGCCTTGGCGAGGCGGTCCGCCACCTGGTAGTAGGAGCGCGGATCGTCCGGACCGGCGTCGGTGGGGGTTACGACCACTTCGGCGCCGTATGCGCGCAGCACCGCACGCTTGGCTTCGGAAACCTTGTCCGGCAGGGTGAAGATCGCACGGTATCCGCGCTGCAAAGCCACGAGCGCGAGTCCGACACCGGTGTTGCCGGAGGTCGGTTCCACGATCACGCCGCCGGGCTTCAGTTCGCCGCTGCGTTCGGCCGCGTCGATGATGCGTTCGGCGATGCGGTCCTTGGACGAGCCGCCCGGGTTCAGGTATTCGACCTTCACCGCGATGGTGGCTTTGATGTCGTCGGTCACGTGGTTGAGTTTGACGAGTGGGGTGTTGCCGATGAGTTCGGACAGCGAGTTGTGGATGGTCATGGCGTTTCCTTTGCGTGCGGTGCGATTCGTGGGCTTTTCGAATGGTTTTGGTTTCGTATGTTCGAGAAGCTCGCGTCCGTCGCGTGCAGTTGTTGAAACGGGACCTGTTGCGATGCTGCCTTGCTCATTCGCGTGCGTCGCGTGCGCCAACCTCGGCTGATGCGCTATTTCGAATGATCGTTTGGCGATTCGCATACGGCCTGCGATATGCGCGACCGCTTGTTGGAATGTCCTATCTCAAGTTATGCGTCGATGAACCACGCGCCCCTCGGGCGGTTGGTCAGCGACAGCAACAACATGAGAAATTGAACATGGCTCATACGATAGCACGGACGTGGACATCGGCGTGTTGCCCATGCCGAGCATCGTCACCACCATACCGGCAGCAACTGCGGAACACGCACCTCACGACGCCGGATCAACAGCCAGCACAACAAGTTGCCGAAGATCATCACACCTACGAAAAGCACCATCATCGGCCAGAACGTGTAGGCCTGATCGTATACGAGACGCTCGTTGGACGTTCCGTACATCGCCGCGGACGCCGCTTGCCCCTCACGCCACATCAGACACCAGCGTCCCCGCAGTGCCTCGAGCAGTTTCCATATCATCGGATTGACATCGGTGGCGGTTCTGTTCAACGGCCATGGACGCGCGACCCCTGCTATGCATGCCGACACCGCCAGGGCGATTGCCCCGTACCGATTGACCTGCGCCAGCAGTTCCCCGACGCATTGACCCAGAATCGCCACCGAGGCGGTCAACAGGAACACCGCCAGGAACAGCAGCATCGGATTGGCCGTATCGCCTCGCACGCCTGTTCTCATGGCCGCGTATGAACCGCCCAGATCACGGTTCAGGAATCGCAATCGTCCGAATGAATCGGATGGTGGCACACAAGCCAGCCACTGCAGGTCACTGCCGACACGGAACGTGATGAGGATATCGGCATCATGGTTCGGCGTCAGCACGAACCCCAACGTCATGACCACCGAGCAGGCAAGGGAGAAGCAAAGATTGGCGAACATCTCGGTCCAGAAATACACGGCCCGGCCCACGCCCATGGATATCAGGGAACGAAAGCCACTGACAGCCAGAACCGCCGTCAGAACCGCACACATCACCAACGTCGGGCCAAGCACATGGTATTCCACCACATAATGACCTCCGGATACCAAGGCCAAAATCAGACCCCACAGCCACGGCACGCAATAACCGGCCAACACGTACGCCATCAACACGACGCAACGCGCGGCAAGCTGCCTTGTCAGCGCGAACCGCATCCCGGCCGACAAGCCTTTCACTTCATCCATCATGACGCATACCCCTTGTCCATGCCGGTAATCTGGATGACATACTCATTGAGATCGAAAGACCTCATGACAACGTCCTCCGGCATCGGTGCAGATGGCACGCCACGCACGCCGACAGTCAGCAGACCACCGAGAACGGTTTCCGACAGCGTACGCAAACCATTGTCGGCCAAGTACCGCCGCACCGATCCGACCGGCCCCGACAGCATCCGCCCACGTTGTGCCAACTCGTTCATGTCGAAGGATTCCAGCACCCGCCCATGGTCGAGGACCACGGCATGTTCGACCAGTCCCTCCACCTCCGTTATGAGATGGGTGGATATGATCATGGTGCGAGGTCTGTCGCCATACGACTCAATCACGAAGCGGTAACACAGGTCACGGGCCGCAGCGTCAAGACCATCAGTCGCTTCATCAAGCAACACGATATCGGTCGGCGCGCAAAGTGCGGCAACCAGCTTCGCCGCGCCACGCTGACCGGTGGACAGTCTCATGAAACGAGCATCAGGCCGCAGCCCGAAAGCCTGCATCATACGCCCCGCCAACACATCATCGAATCCGCCGTATCGCCGCGAGATCAGACGGAACACCGATCGCAGACGCCATTCGACAGGATATGGCCAAGTCTCGTCCATCAGCATGAGACGTTCCCACATGCCGCCGCCATCCGTCATACGGTTGCCGTCGAACGACACACTGCCGGCATCGGCCACGAGTCGGTTCGCGATGATGTTCAGCAATGTGCTTTTGCCGGCACCATTGCGCCCGAACAGACCATGTATCGCACCGCTCCGTAATTCCAGATTCACTCCGTTGAGCAGGGATGTTCCATGACGGCTCTTGCTCAGATCGCTGATGACCAGACTCATCGATAGGTCCTTCCGATGATGCGCTGTAGTTGTTCGCAGCTGATGCCAAGCGCCTTTGCCTGCGCGACGAGTTCGACGACCCGCGTGGTGAGCAGTTCCTCGCGTTTGGCGTCACGAGCCTTCTCCCGTGCTCCCGTGGTGACGAACATGCCAAGGCCGCGTCTTTTCTCCAGCAGACCCTGATCGACCAGGAGATTCATGCCTTTGAGCACCGTGGCGGGATTGATCGCATACGTGGACGAGATCTCGGTGGTGCTGGGCACCTGTTCGCCTTCCGCGAAGGCACCGGAGACGATAGCTTCGCTGATTTGTTCGGCCACCTGCCGGAACAATGGCGTCGTTCCCGAAAAATCGAATCGCATCCGACGCCTCCAGCCGCCTAGTCGGTTCAATATCAACGTCATCCACTCTAACCGTTGGTCTGCCGCGATGCGGCAACGAACAGCCGGCGAAGCATCTCTCAAGGACACGGCACACGTCATGCGCGTGCCTTGAAATAGGCGAACAACTGCCGTTCGCGGATCGTCATACCCCCAACCGCAGTCCCGGCAAGCATCCTGACCGACATGGCGCCCGGAACACGGCATAGCATCGCGACAACCGGCATCGCGTCACCGGATCCGGTCAATATGAGCGGCACGATCGCGACAACCGGCAGACATGCCACGCAAGACGCCGCCACCGTGGCCAGCGTCTCCAAAGACAGCTGCAGCAGCATCGCGGTTTTCGGATACCCCGCATGCAGCGCGCTCGCTATCTCGATTCTGCGCATGCAAACCGATGCGAATCCCAACGCCATTGCGATGACGAACATCAACAGTGGCGCATACCGGGTGATGCGGGCATCGAAATCCGCCGGGCCAGGCATATGCGACCCCAGCATGGTATTGATCCGGCTGATTTTCGCATGCGGCGTTTCGTTGCTTCCACTCGTCCCGGCAGAGGTGGAGCTCGCAGCGGCGCCGACACCGGATTCGGCATCGGCGCGAATGGAGACGCGCAGCAGGCTTTCGATATCGTCAGGGACCGGCCACGTACGGACCAGACAGGTGTCATAGGCCTTGGTATCGTTGCCGGGCGAGATAATCGCATAGCCGTATGTTGGTTGCCTTCCGTCGCTTGGCCAATCGAACGTCGCGGAAACACGCATGCGTGCGCCACCGACGAGCGGCAGCACCGTGCCGGCATGCGCGCCATACGTGCGCGCCACAGCCGTCGACATGATCACACCGGAATTGTCCTTCCGCATCCCTGTCGCCGCGAATACCTGCGCGACATGTGCGCTTGCCTCGTATGTCGGAATCTCGGTCGCGGGCAATGACGCGATGCGCACGCGGTCGGACGACTGCCGGAGGGCGGCGGCGCCCAGCACTCCGTTCGCGGAACGCAGCCCTTCGCAGGCCGCGCCGTCGATTCCTCCCTGCAAAGTGATCGCATAGGTGGAGGCACCTGATTCCTTCCATTTCCGGGCGTCGCCGATCAACCCCGTCATCTGCGTCAGGTCTGCGCACATGCATGCGACCGCGCATATCGACAGCAGCAGCGAGATAAGCGCGCATCGGCTCGTGCCAGTGGCGACGTTGCGCCAAGTCTCACGCAGCACCGCTTTCAACCGCATCGGTTTCATTGGTAGTCCTCCAAATCGATGACATCGGTGGCGGCGTCGCGCGTGCGATGATCATGCGTGGCGACCACCACGATCATGCCCTGTCTTGACAACGCGCCCAACCTCGCGTTCACCGTATCCGCCGTATGTACATCGAGTTGCGCGGTCGGCTCATCGACCAGCAGCAGATCGGCGCCCGACGCCACGCCACGCGCCAGCATGAGCCGTTGAGCCTCTCCTCCGGACAGCTCCCGGTATTCGCTGGACGCGCGCTCCGCCAGACCGAACTGGGCAAGCAGCTCGCGCGCGCATGCCTCCGCCTGCGGCACATCCAACCCCCGCGCAAGATAAGGCAGAGTCACATGGTCGATCACGCTTCGGCGCGCCACTCCGATGGGATTTTGGAACACCCAGCTGGTTTTCCCGATGTTCAGCCGCTGAATGGATCCTTCCGACGGTTTCACCCATCCCGCCAGTATGGACAACAATGTGCTTTTGCCCGAACCGGAAGGCCCCACCAGCGCGTACACGCGATCGGGCCGCAGGTCAGCATTTAACGAACGGAACAGCCAAGTGTCTCCAGTGAATGTGTGACCGACATCGCGCAACGTCACCAGTTTTCCCGGCGTCCGCTCATCATCCCCCTTCATCAGAGGACCCGTGGAATCAACGGGATCACTCATCGGCATGGCTTGCCTCCTTGCGGATTCGTGCGCACTTTGCCCAATGCCGCGCCGGAATCGACCGTGGCCATTGAGCGCCCCAAACGGGAGCCGATCACGGTGATCGCGACGGGCTTGCCATCGGACACCACGCAGGCCTGTTCATCATGTTGCGCGTAGAAAGCGGTGGGTGGCAGCGACCATACATCGATTGGAGTTTTCAGGAGCCATTGCAGAGTGAAGGTCACATCCGACGCGCCGTCCGACGCGCTCTCGGAGGACTCAGCTGTGCCGGCCGCCTGCCGATAAGCGTCGCTGCCCAGCAATGCAGCCAGCGTCGACGAGTCGGTGATTGCCGTCGTTTGTTGCGGCATGTCGACCATTCGACCATCCACGTCAAGCACCCGATCTCCTGCGACCACCTCGTCCTGCGGCATGGTCACGGATACCGATTGCGATTGCGAATCGGTGGTCAACAGTTCGGATTTCACGTCGATTGATGCGCCGATGCCGGCAACGCAGGAACGGATCGTCACGGATTGCCCATCCAACCACACGTAAGCGTCTTTGGCTAGCGTCCACCCGTTGTCCTTGACCAGCCGTGCCGCGCCGACGGTATCGGCGAGCGCATTGTATGCGAGAATCGTGTCCCAGGTCATCGCATCGCCGTCGGGGGCCGCATATCCAAGCCGTCGCAGCTCGGCGTTCAGCGCCGCCACGTCACGGCCTCGCATACCGGACTGCAGGTCGCGGAACGGCGGAACGGCGGTATGCAACGACAGCAGCGGCACTTCATCCACTGCGATGAAGCTTGTTCCGGAATCGATGGTTTGTCCGGGCGCGCAACCATAGGCGGTGATGGTGCCCGATTTGGGCGAGGCCACGGTGCGCCCCGTTCCGGTATGGACCGTGACGGTGACGTCTCGAGCATCATCGAACCGGCTTTTCGCCGCAGTGATCGAGCCGGAGGCCGTTGAGGATCGCAACGATTGGGGTATGGCCGGTCGGACCAGCAGGAATCCGCATCCGACGCCTGCCGCCAATGCAATGACTACCAACAGCGCGACGACCGACATGGCCAATGGCTGACGTCGTCGCGTCGCCGGCCGCCGCTTTCCATCCGCATCCGTCCGTCGGTTCCGAACATGCGACCATGCTCTGACGGGTGTTTTGCCGCCCGCCATCACAATGCCCCACATTGTTCGATGATGGCCGCTTTGCGTTTGTCGTAGGCGGGATTGTCCTTGAGGGCGTATTTGCCGATCAGGTCATCGAAGCTCGTTCCGCCGGATTCGCCCGTCGTCGCCAGCTCGTCGTAGGCGTCGGCGGTCACGGAGTCGTCCACGATGCCGTGTTTTTTCAGGCAGGCCAGTGTCTTGTCGTTCTGCTGGCGCGCGAGTTGGTCGTTATCGACGTTCTCGGGATTCTCCTTGAGGCTCAGATACAGGTCGACGATGTTCTTGTATTGGGTCTCATTCTGGCAGGCTTCGTCAGCGGCATTGGTGGCGGCAATCTCATCTTCGCTCAAGTTGCGCTTGTCAAGCGCGTCGTCTCCGTAGGACGGGCTGATCGACCCACCGGGGTATCGCGCCTCGCCGGTGTCCACTGTGATGCCTTTCGAGGTCAGGCATTGCGCGTAGCTGGAACCGAGCTGGACCAACTCCTCTTCCGTGATTTTGCCGTCCTCGAGAATCTGGGCGGCTTCAGTGCTACCGGAGTTCTTGATTTTTGCGATTTCGTCCCGATACGACGCGTCCGCGGCGTTGGCGTCCGCATCGCCGCTGATGGCGGACGCCTGGCCCCGTGACGACTGCTCTTGCTTCCGATCTCCTGCCATGCCGCACGCGCCCAACGATATGCTCAAAGCAAGAACCGTCAGTATTGTCACGATTCGCCGTGGCCGTTGCATCCCGTGGCTTTGATATGTTCCATGCGTCATCGCAGTCCCCCGATCATGAACATCCGGTCATGCCGGACCATCCATCCTGTTGGTTACATGGTTAGTTACATAACTAACTAACCATGTAACCAACAATATCGACCGACACGCAATCGGTCAAATCGTTATAGAAAAGAGACGCACCACGAATATGCGAGACGGTATGGCGCGCACGGATGAGGCATGCGGAGCGACACCTACAGCGAGGCGGCCTGCACCAATCGCTTGGTGTACTCGTCCTGCGGATGGCCCAGCACCTGGTCCGTCGGGCCGACTTCGACCGCGCGCCCGTCGTGCAGGACCAGAATGCGGTCCGCGATGTGTTGCACCACGCCCAGATCGTGGGACACCATGATGATCGCCATATCGGGTTCGGCGTTGCGGATGGCTTCGAAGGATTCAAGGATCCGGACCCTTGCAGCCACGTCGATGGCGCTCATCGGCTCGTCGGCGAGCAACACCTTCGGCTTGTCCACGATGGCGCGGGCGATCGCGGCGCGCTGCGCCTGCCCTCCGGACAGGTCGACAGGGAAACGGTTGGCGAACGTTCCCGGATCGAGGCTCACCATTTCCAGCACTTCGGTCACACGTTCCGCGACGCGTTCCCGTGGCCAATCCGGATGATGCATTCGCAATGGCTCGCCTATGGATCGGCCGATGCGCCATCGCGGATCCAACGAATCGAACGGGCTTTGGAACACCAATCCGGACTGCAGGCGCAGACTGTGCGCCACGTCGCCACGGACCGGCTCGCCGCAGTATTCGACGCTGCCGCCGTCCGCGGATTCGAGCCCCAGCAGCACGCGGGTCAGCGTGGTCTTGCCCGACCCGGAGCCGCCGATCACGGCGAGGCACTCCCCCGCCCGTACATCCGCATCCACGCCGAACAGCACCTGACGGCGGTCATGTTTCGTGCCATACCATTTGTCGAGGCCGCGGCCGCGCAGCACCATTCCTTCGTTCACGTCAGTCATGGTCCGCCTCCTTTTGCGCGGGATTCCGCACGGATTCCCGCCCGGCATCCTGCCCTGCGTGCAACGACAACGCGCGGGCCGACCGGACCAGCCTGCGTCCCGCGTCGGTGCGCGGTTGGTCCAGAAGCGCGTCCGTATCGCCGGATTCCGCGATCCGCCCGCATTCAAGCACATAACAGCGTGTGGTGGCCCTGTTCAGCACCGCGAAATCGTGCGTGATGAACAGCATCGACGCGCCCGACTCGTCCACCAGCGACGTGAGCAGGTCCACGATCTGCCGTTGCGTGATCGAATCCAACGCGGTGGTCGGCTCGTCGGCGATGATCAGCCGCGGCGAAGTGACCAGCGCTCTTGCGACCGCCACACGCTGCTGCTCGCCGCCCGACAGTTCATGCGGGTATTTCACCAGCACGTCCTCGCCGAGGCCGACCTTGGCAAGCACCGCTGTGACGCGTTCCGACCGTTCGGCGAGCGACAGATCGTAATGCAGGTACAGCGGAAGACCGACCTGCTGCGCCACGGTCATCACCGGATTCAACGCGGCGGACGGATTCTGGAACACCATCCCCACGTACCGTCCGCGCAGGTCGGCGACCGCTGCGTCCGACGCGCCGACAATCTGCGTACCACCCAATTCGACGCTACCCGTCACCTGTGCGGTAGCCGGCAGCAGGCCCATCATGGCGCGGGCGATCATCGATTTGCCGGAACCGGACGAGCCGACCAAGCCGACACGTTCGCCGTCGGCGATGTCCAAATCGACATCATCGACGATCGGCTTGCCGTTGATGGCGATGTTCAGATGACGTATGACGGCGCTCATGCGGCCTCCCTCAACGCGGGATTGGTTAGCGGATCGAGCGCGTCGCGCAACGCGTCGCCGAACAGGTTCAACGCGACCACCACCATCGTGACGACCAGGCCGGGCCATAGGACGGCCATGGGATAGATGCTGATGAATTTCACGGACGTGGACAGCGAATGCCCCCAACTGGGCACGCCGGCTCCGACGCCGACGCCCAGATACGTGAGTCCCGCCTCCGCCAGCAGCGAGGTGCCGGCGCTCATGGACAACTGCACGCACAATACCGGCAGCGTGTTCGGCACGATATGCGTGAAGAACACGCGGACGGAGCTTGCCCCCGACCATAATGCCGATTCGACGTATGCCGAACGTGCGGCGAGCAGTGCGGAGGGCCGTAGGATGCGTGCCAGGTTCAGCCCGTACGCGCAACCGCAGGCGGCGATGACCACCGCGGCGGACGCGCCGAACGGCACGGAAAGAATCAATGCGATAAGCACCGTCGGAATGGAGATCAGCGCGTCGGCCACCACCACCGATGTGGACGCGAGCGCACCGGAACGCGATACCATGGCTGCCACCAACAGCAGTCCGATCGCGGCCGCGACGACGACGGTGAGCACGGCGATCATGAGATTCGTGCGGGAGCCGGCCATCAGCCAGCTCAGCACGTCCGCGCCGGTGCCGTCGGTACCCAACGGGTGCGCTGCGGACGGGGAGGCCCACGCGTTGAATCCGTTGGTGTCGAGCAGCGAATACGGCGTCCATACGAGGGACAGGGCGGATACGAGCAGCCATGCTCCGATGACGATCAGCGCGTATTTGCCGCCGGCCTTGGCCCAGATGGTCGAAAGCACGGTTTTCATGGTGGCAGTGGATGTCACGTCGATGACGGATCGCATGGGTCTCGACGTAGTTTGCGCGGACGACGCCGGTTGCGAGGATGGTGCGGGTTTCGATGCGTTCATGCTTCCGCCTTTCCCGAAACGACGCCGGAATGTTTCAACCGCGGGTCGAGCGCGCGGTGCGTCAGATCGACCACGAGTCCCAACAGCAGGAAGAACGCGGCCAGCAGGAACAGTTCGCTTTGCACCGCGACCAAGTCGCGGTTGCCGACGTCGGTGACCAGCATGGCGCCAAGACCCGGCAGGGCGAACAGGTTTTCCACCACCATCACGCCGGTGATCATTTGCGCGAAGGTCAGGCCGACCACCGACACCAGTTGCGCAGTGGCCAGACGCAACGCCACGCGCAATACCGCCTGTTTGCGGGTCATGCCGCAGGCCATGGCCATGTCCACCGCCTGCGATGAGGCCATATCCCCCACTGCGGCACGCGTGTAGCGCATGATGGACGCGCCGGCTGTGATGCCGGTGGTGAGCGCCGGCAGCAGCAGACAGGACAGGGCCTTTCCCGGCGTGGCCCAGCCGGTGTCGGGGAAGCCTTGCGCGGGCAGCAATCCCAACAGTCCCGTGCCACGGGAGAACAGCAGGATCAGCAGTAGGCCGCCCCACAATGCGGGCACCGCGCCGCCCACGATCGCAATGCCGTGGAACAGGCCGCGCAGCCGCGGATTGCGTGTCAGGACGGCCGCGCAGCCAAGCGGCAGGCCGATCGCCAGCGCGATCAGCAGGCTCAGCACAATCAGAGGGAACGTTACGGCGGCGCGCATGGCGATCTGCCGCGCGACCGGCCGTCCGCCGACTGCGGACACGCCGAGGTCGCCATGCAGCATGCCCGCCATCCAATCGCCGTATTGTGCGACGAGCGGCTTGTCCAAGCCGAATTCGACGCGCAGCGACGCAATGCGTTCGGGGGTGGCGTTCGTGCCGGCGATGACCGCGGCGACGTCTCCCGGCAATACGCGCAGCATCACGAACACCAGCGCGGACAGGCCCACCAAAGCCGCTACGAACAGCGCCAGCCGCTTTCCCACGAATCGCATGGAAATACCGTTCCCTTACTTATTCTTGGAGATCCGCCACAATGGCAGCACCGTCTGGCTGAGCTTGCTGGGGAAGCCCTGCACGTGCTTGTTGACGGCCACCGTCACGCGGTAGCCGAACAGCCAGTCCGCCGGCGCGTCCTCGCTTACGGCCTTCGCCGCCTGCTTCAGGTATTTCGCGCTGTCGGCCTCGTCGGTGGCTTCCAAAGCCTTGGCGTACAGTTTCTGCGCCTGCTTGCCGTCGTAATGGTAGTAGTAGTCCGGCGTGGTCCACTTGTAGAAGTCATGGCTTTCGGCGTGGTCCACCAGCGAAAGCTCATAGTTGCCGTTGGCGTGCACGTTCTGCAGCCATGTGGAGAATTCCACATAGTCGATCTTCAGATCGATGCCGATTTTGGCGAGCTGGCTCTTGAGCTGGTCGCCCAGTTCGGTGCCGTACGTGTTGGCGTAGGTGAGGGTGAGCCGCAACGGCTTGTCGGTGGTATAACCGGCTTCCTTCATAAGTTCCTTGGCCTTGTCCACGTTGTACGGGTACAGGCCGGTCAGGTCCTCGTAACCGGGGTCGACGGACGGGATCGGACCGCCGAGCGCGTAGTCGACGTTGCCTCGGGAGGCGATGATCTCCTTGTGGTTGATGCCGTATCGAATGGCCTGACGGACACGCTTGTCTTTGAGTTTGTCGTTCGTGCAGTTGAACGCAAGCACGAACTTGTCGCTGCCGTCGGCCGCGGACACCCGATATGTGTTGGTATCGAGCGATTTGGCGAGCGTGGCGTTCACAGGAGAAAGCACGTCGACGTCACCCCCTTTAAGCGCATTGACGGCCGCGTTGTCATCGGTGATGAATTTGAGCACCACATGTTCGGTGGCGGGTTTGTGCGCGCTGCCCCAATATTTCGGATTGGCTTTGAGCACCATCTTGCTGGCCGGGTCGAAGGATTCGACGGTATACGGGCCGGAGCCGACCGCTTCGGTTTTCGCGTTGTATTTGGCGTTTTTGTCGAACACGAGGCCAGGACGTCCGGTCAGATACCACAGCAGGTTGGAGTCGGGGGTGGAAAGGGTGAGCTTGACCGTGTTGGCGTCCACCGCTTCGGCCTTGTCGAGGCTGGCCACCTGGTTGGCGTTGTAGTACTGCTTCTCCTTGAGCTGGTTGATGGACCACGCCACGTCGTCGGCGTCGAGTTTGTCGCCATTGGAGAAACACATGTTGTTGTTGAGATGGAACGTGTAGGTCTTGCCGTCCTTGGAAATGTCCCAGGATTTCGCGAGGCCCGGCTGCACTTTGTTGTCGGAGTCGCGCGACAGCAGCGCTTCGTAGACGTTGCCGATCAGCACCTGTTCGATGGCCGATCCGGACTGGTGGCGGATGTCGAGGCTGACCGGGGCGAGTTTGAGCCCGATGGTGACGGTGTCGGCTTTAGTTACGCCGGAAGTGTTCGCGTCATCGTTTTTGCCGCGCGTCACTGCAATGGCGACGATCACCGCGACGGCGGCGATGATGGCGATCAACGCGATAAGCCACTTCTTCGGGCCTTGCGATTTCGCGCCGTTCGACGATTTCGCACGCGCGTTCAGCGTGGCGTCGGTGCTTGCCGTGGACTGCGGCTGCTGTTCGTTCTCCTGTTTGGTTGCGTCGGCTTCGCCGTGCGCACCGGTAGGTGACGACATGGGATTTCTCCTCTTCGTATTTTCGATTATGTGTTGTGATTGCGGTTGACCGCCTGCGTGAGGTCGATCACCACGGCCTGATTCTACCGTCCGCCATACCCGCGGCCCGTTCGGATTCGCCCGCAAAGCGCGCGGAGGCTTCGGCCCGGTTATATACTTGACGCAGTCGCGGCAGGTCACAACGAGAAGGACGGTTGATCCATGGCGCATATTCTTTTGGGGGTCACCGGCAGCATCGCCGCGTTCAAGGCCTGCCATCTCGCCTCCGATTGGAGCAAGCAGGGGCATGAGGTGCGTGTGGTGATGACCGCCGCCGCACAGGAGTTCGTCACTCCCCTGACGTTCAGTTCCCTCACCCACACGCCGACACGCACGTCCATGTTCGCCGCCGGACACCGTCCCGGCGCTACGGCCGACGTGGCACCCGGACCGGACGGTCCGCTGCAGATCAGCCACGTGGCCGACGCGAAGTGGGCGAATCTGCTGGCAGTCGCTCCGGCGAGCGCCGATATCATCGCGAAAATCGCCTGCGGCATCGCCGATGACCAGCTGACCAGCACCATACTCGCGTACGACAAGGGACCGAAGATCCTGTGCCCCGCCATGAACGTGCATATGTATGAAAACGCCGTGACGCAACGCAATCTCAATACCTGCCGTGAGCTCGGTTGGACGATTGTGGAGCCGGAAAGCGGCATGCTGGCCTGCGGCGACGCCGGCAAGGGACGTATGGAGGAGCCGGCACGCATCGAAACGGCGGTGGAAGCGCTGCTGCTTGCGAATCGTCCGGACGGCGAGCTGCCGCTTAAGGGACTTGCCGTGCTCGTCACCGCCGGCCCGACGCAGGAGCCGCTTGATCCGGTGCGGTTCCTCACCAACCATTCCACCGGCAAAATGGGGTACGCTCTGGCCGAACAGGCACGCGATCTGGGCGCGCAGGTGACGCTTGTGTCCGGTCCGGTGGCGTTGGACGCCCCGTATGGCGTGGATGTGGTCAATGTCACGACCGCACGGGATATGTTCGACGCGGTGACGAACCGGTTCGCGGACACGGACATCACCGTCATGGCCGCGGCCGTCGGCGATTTCCGCCCGGTCGAGCAGGCCCGGGACAAGATCAAGAAGAACGGGCGCAGCGGCATCGAACTCAAACTCACCTCGAATCCGGACATTCTGGCTTGGGCCGGCGAACATAAGCGGCCGGACCAGACATTGTGCGGATTCGCCATGGAAACGCGCGACCTTGAGACCAACGCCGCGAAAAAGCTCGCTTCCAAGCATTGCGACATGCTGGCGGCCAACAACCTGCGCACCCCCGGCGCCGGTTTCGCAGCGGACACGAACGTGGTGACGGTGCTGACGCCGGGCGAAACCGCAGACAAGCCAAACATCGAACGGTGGAGCAAGATGGGCAAGGACGCACTTGCGAAACGTATTCTTGTCAAGCTCGCAGCCATGCGTGCGGACGGCGAACGGCGCTAACCGCAGCATTTTCGAATCGCAATAACCGTATCAATCGCAATAATCGCAATATTTCAACGGAACTTCCGCAAAACGCGAAGGAGAACGCAACATGCTTCTGATGGCTGTGGATATCGGCAACACGAACGTCGTGATCGGTTTCATCGACGATGGGCGCATCGCGGGCACGTACCGCATCACCACGAAGGCGAACCACACGTCCGACGAATACGGGCTGATGATCACGCAGTTCCTGGCTTTGAGCGGCTACAAGCCGGCGGATGTCGATGATGTGATCATTTCGTCCGTGGTGCCGAAGGTCATGCATTCGTTCCGTGCGAGCATCGTGAAGTTCCTCGACATCGATCCGATGATCGTGGGACCGGGCATCAAAACGGGACTCAACATCCGCATGGACAATCCGCAGAACATGGGCGCGGACTGCATCGCCGACTGCGCGGGCGCGTATTACGAGTATGGCGGGCCGATTCTGGTGGCTGATTTCGGCACGGCCACCACGTTCAACTACGTCACCGCGGACGCGTCGGTGATTTCCGGACTGATCACCACCGGTATCCGCACCGCCGCGGCCGCACTGTGGGAAGGGACGGCGCAGCTGCCGGAAGTGGAGATCACCCGTCCGAAGTCGATTCTGGCGAAGTCCACGAAACCGGCCATGCAGGCGGGCCTGTACTACAACTTCCTCGGCGGCATCGAACGCACGATCGCGCAGTTCCATAAGGAGATCGACGAGGATTTCCGTGTGGTGGCGACGGGCGGATTGAGCCGCGTGTTCGCCGACGACACGAACATGATCGACATTTACGATCCGGACCTGATTTTCAAGGGCATGCGGCACATCTACGACCGAAACGTCCGCTGATTCAAGAGCCAGCGACGCGAACCGGCGATCATAGCCCGGCAATCTGAAAACCGACGGCCTGCGGATAATGCGCTATCCGCAGGCCGCAATCGATTAAACCAATTACACAGACGCTATTGGATGGTGAAGCCCTGGTTGGCTCCGTATTCTTTCAGGTCCTTCTGCCATAGGGCTATGCCGCCCTTAAGTTTGATGCGGTCGGACGATTCGGTGTTCTTCAACGCATCGCCGATGTTGGAGGTGTCGGAGACCTGACCGCCTGCGGCGATGATGTTGAGCCTGTTCTGCTCTTTGCGCAGCAGGCTCGACCATTTGTAGGCCTTGCCCACCGTGGACCGGAAGTCGCTGCGCGCATACACTTCGAACGGCAGATACTGGTATCCGGTCGACACGTTCTCCGCGGCCTGGGACAGCACGCGGTTGTATTCCTGCCCGCCGAAATAGGGCACTTCGATGCCACGGTCGTCGGTCACCGTGGTCTTGCTGAGGAATTTCGAGTCGGATAGGGTGTTTTTGTCGGCTGGGAACGCGCCGCCATCCACGCGGGTTGTGATGCCTTTGGCATTGTGGCAGGCGTATTCGATGAAACGGTATGAGGCTTCGGGTTTGCGGGAACGTTGCAGCACGGCAAGGGCCGAACCGCCGTTTTCCGATGTGGTGGCCTTGCCGTCGGGCGTCGGCATCTGGGCCACGCGCCACAGGCCGGCCGCGCCGGGAATGTCGGACATGAGCAGCGAAGGCAGCCATGCGCCGGAGAACAGCGAGGCGACTTTGCCTTGTCCCACGGCCGATTTCCATCGATCCGACCATGACGTGAGGTTTGTTGCCACCAAACCCTCATCGATCATCTTCTGCCAGAATTCGGTGAATTCGCGGGTGCCTTTATCTTCGGTGAGTCTGATGGTCACGTTCTTGCCATCGTTGGACGTGGAGAACGGGCGTCCGCCGGCGAGCCAGATCATCGTGTCGTAGAAGCTGGCGTCGCCGGAATCGGCGGTGATGTACACGCCGATTTTCTTGAGTTTTTTGGCGGCCTCGTAGTAGTCGTCCCATGTGCGGATCTTGGACGCGTCCACGCCAACCTGTTCGAACACGCTGTTGTTATAGAAGAAGGCCATCGGGCCGGAGTCCATGGGAAGCCCGTACACCCGTCCGTTGAGCTGCACCGACGCCCAGGTGCCGGGCGTGTAGAAATCGGCATAGCCTTCGGTCCTGCCGGTGATGGGCACGAGCTGGCTGCTGACCGCGTACTGGCGCAATGCGTAATATTCCAGCTGCACCACGTCGGGAATGCCGTAACCGTCTTGGATGGCGTTGTTGAGTTTGTCGTAACCGCTGGTGTTCTTCCAAACCACGCGGATGTCGGGATTGTCTTTTTCGAAGCCGGCGATGACCTGTTTCATGCTCGGCTCCCACGACCATACGGTGATCTGTGTGCGTGTGTCCGTATTGGCCCCGCATGCGGCGGCGCTGGCCGCCATGACGCCCGCGCAGCAGATGGCAATGAGCTGCTTCACCAGTTTCGCCGATTTCAGCACCACGCCCACGGACCTCCGTTTTGTATTTCGCCTGCGATTACCACCATAAGATTATACGGGTCATGCGGAAGCCACGCACAAGCCTGGAAAGACTCCCCATATCCACCCAAATACGCCGAATGCGGAAGAACCGCTCCGGAAGCGAACTTCCAAAGCGGTTCCCTGCGATATCGCATCGGCGGCTAAGCCGGTACGCAATCAAGCTTCGATGCCGAGCTTGGCGCGTTCCTTCTTGGAATACATGAAGGCCGGCAGCTGACGGCCCTGCTTGAGCCAGGCATGGTATTCGGCGGTGGCCGCGAACTCCACATCGGACGCGGAGTTCAGGCAGGTTTCCACGGAATCCTGGATGACGCCGATGATGAAGCCGACACCCACCACCTGCATGGCGATGTCGTTGCTGATGCCGAACAGCGAGCAGGCCATCGGGATGAGCAGCAGCGAGCCGCCTGCCACGCCGGACGCGCCGCATGCGCCGAGCGCTGACACCGCAGACAGCAGAATGGCGGCCGGCAGGGAGATCTGGATGCCGAGCGTGTTGGCGGCAGCCATGGCCATGATGGTGATGGTGATGGCCGCGCCGTTCATGTTGATGGTGGCGCCCAGCGGAATGGACACGGAGTACATGTCCTTGTCAAGCCCGAGCTTCTCGCACAGCTGCATGTTGACGGGGATGTTCGCAGCGGAGGAGCGGGTGAAGAACGCGGTCAGGCCGGATTCCTTGAAGCAGCGGTAGACCAGCGGGTACGGGTTGCGGCGCAGGAAGATGAAGATGACGAGCGGGCCGAACACGAGCACCATGAGCAGCATGGTGCCGACGAGCAGGAGCAGCAGGCTGCCGTACTTGGTGAATGCGGACAGGCCGTTGTCGGCCACGTTGGTGAACACGAGGCCCATGATGCCGAACGGGGCGAGGTTGATGACCCAGCGGATCACCTGGGACACGGCGTCGGCCACGTTGGCCATGAACGCTTTGGAACTTTCGTTGGCGATGGACTTCATGGCGAGTCCGAACAGGCAGGCCCACATCAGGATGCAGATGTAGTTGCCATCGATGATGGCCTGGATCGGATTGGCCACGATGTTGGTCAGCAGCGTCTGGATGACTTCGGAAAGGCCTTGCGGCACCACGTCGGCTTTGGCGGCCTTGCCCAAGGACAGGGTCTGCGGGAATAGACGGGAGGTCAGCACGGCCACGACCGCTGCCAGGAACGTGGTGAACAGGTACAGGAACAGCACGGTGCCGAAACGGCGGTCGAGTTTCGACGTGCCCTGCGCAAGGGCGCTGGCCACCAGTACGAACACCAGAATCGGTGCCACGGCCTTCAACGCGGCCACGAACAGGGTGCCGAATTCGCCGATCCAGGTCACGTGGGGCATGGTCAATGCCAGCACGGTGCCGATGATCAGGCCGACGATGATACGGACGATCAGCGATGCGCCGTTGTAGATGTCGGCGACGCCGCGGACGGCTTTCGAGATTTTACCCATGGTTCTCTCTTACTCTCGTGATGCCGGAAACGCTCCGGCAAGTCAACAGAACGCCATGATAATCGGGCGTGTCGGACGAGATAGGGGAATGTCCAAAATCGTGGGTTTCTATAAGCCCGCGCCCAACGGCACGTGCGATACGAATCGACGTGGCTTGCCGTTGAGCGGGTCATCGAATCGCAGTTCGCGCGCCACCAATTCCAAGGGTTGCGAGAAGTCGTCGTACGCGCGCTGCACGATGTCCGGGTAGAAATCGTCGCCCAATATCGCCAGTCCGAGCGAATTCATATGCACGCGCAACTGGTGCGTCTTGCCGGTTTTCGGATGCAGCGTGTAATTCACGTACGGTCTGCCGGCAACGAAGCGGATGCCGCTTCCCCGTTCGATCAGCGTTTCCGCGTTGGGCACGTCGGCGCTTTCGTACGCCTGCAATCGTCCGCGATCCTTGTTGATATGCGACCTGCGTACCAGCGGAAACGGCAGGTGCCGGTCGATGCGCACCGCCGTTCCATATCGCGGCCGCTGCGTCGGGGCGAGCGGTGCCAGGCATTCGTAGGTTTTGACGGTTTTGCGATTTTGGAACAGCATCTGGTACGCGCCTCGCGCGGCCGGATTACGTACGAACACGACGACGCCTGCGGTCAGTCGGTCCAAACGGTGCGCCGGCGTGATGTTCGGCTCGCCGTAGCGTTCGCACAACCGGACCAGCGCGGTTTCGCGATACCACATGCCGCGTGGCGTGGTGGCGAGGAAATGCGGCTTGTCTATGACGATGATGTTCGCATCCTCGTACAGAACCTCATATTCGAGGGGAATATGAGGTTCCTCAAGCACATACCGGTGCCTGCGTTCGTTACTCAACGGTGACGAGCCCTTCTCAACGAGGCGGGGTCGGCATATACCGATGGAAGACCGTAAGGACTTGGCCCGAGCGGCCCGGAGCGTGTCATATGTTGGTATATGCCGACCCCGCCGGATGGCGAACCGTCACTCAACGGTGACTGACTTGGCGAGGTTGCGCGGCTTGTCCACGTCGTAGTTCTTAAGCTTGGCCATGTCCATGGCGAACAGCTGCAGCGGCACCACGTCCACCAGCGGGCTCATCAGCGTCGGGCAGGCGGGACGCCAGAACACCACGTCGGCGTAACGCTCCACATCCGGATCGTTCTCCTCGGCCACGGCGATGATGTAGGCGCCGCGGGCCTTGACCTCCTCGATACCGGAGATGACTTTGGCGTGCAGCACGTTGCGTCCGCGCGCGGGCGGCACGATGAACACGACCGGCTCGCCCTCGTCGACCAGCGCGATCGGACCATGCTTGAGCTCTCCCGCGGCGAAGCCCTCGGTGAAGGTGTAGGCGATCTCCTTGAGCTTCAGCGCGCCTTCCATGGCGACCGGATACCCCACATGACGTCCGAGGAACAGGAAGGACTTCGCGTCCACCATCTGCTTGGCGGCCTCCTGCACGGTCTTGGTCTGGGTGTCGAGGACCCACTGGATCTTGCGCGGCATGTCCTTCAGGGAATCCAGGGTTTGGGCGATCTCGTCCCTGTACATGGCGCCTTTGACCTGCGCCAGGTACAGGCCGAGCACGTAGGCGGCGGTGATCTGCGCCACGAACGCCTTCGTGGACGCGACCGCCACTTCCGGACCAGCATGGGTGTAGAGCACCGCGTCGGATTCGCGCGGAATGGATGCGCCCTGCGTGTTGCAGATGGCCAGCACCTTGGAACCCTGCTCACGGGCGTGACGCAACGCCATCAGCGTGTCCATGGTCTCGCCGGACTGGGAGATGGCCACCACCAGTGTGCGGGGTGTGAGTATCGGATCACGGTAGCGGAATTCGTGCGCGAGCTCCACCTCCACGGGGATGCGCACCCAATGCTCGATGGCGTACTTGGCCACCATGCCCGCGTATGCGGCGGTGCCGCAGGCGATGACGATGATCTTGTCAATGGCCTTGACCTCATGCTCGTCTATGCGGATCTCATCAAGGTTGATGTTGCCATCCTTGTCGAGGCGTCCCAGCAGGGTGCGCTGCACGGCCGCCGGATCCTCGTGGATCTCCTTGTCCATGAAGGAGTCCCAGCCGCCTTTTTCGGCAGCCGAGGCATCCCAATCCACGGTGTAGGTCTTCGGATGTTCCACGATGTTGCCCATGAAGTCGGAGACGACCACCTTGTCGGCGGAGACCATCACGGCCTGGTCCTGGTCGATCTCCATGGCACGCTTGGTGTAGGCCACGAACGCGGCAACGTCGGAGCCAAGGAAGTTCTCGCCTTCGCCAAGACCGACCACCAGCGGCGAATCGTGACGGGCGCCAACCACGATGTCCGGCTGTCGCACGTCCGTGGCGAGAATGGTGAACGCGCCTTCCAGCATGCGGGCCAGACGGCGGATGGCCTTGAACAGGTCAGGCTTACCGGTTTCCTCGATGATCTTGTCGCTGATTTTGCCCAGCAGTTTCGCCGCGACCTCGGTATCGGTTTCGGAGACGAAACGATAGCCCTCCGTCTGCAGGTCGAGACGAAGCTGGGAAGCGTTTTCGATGATGCCGTTGTGGATGATGGCGACCTTGCCGTCACGCGACGTGTGCGGATGCGCGTTAGTGTCGTTCGGCACGCCGTTCGTAGCCCAACGCGTATGGCCGATGCCCACGGTGGCGTCCGGCATCGGATCACGTTCGATGTCCTGCACCAGGTTGGCCAGACGTCCGGCCTTCTTACGCACCGCCACACGCTCCATGCCAGGCGCCGTCAGCGCCACGCCGGCCGAATCATATCCGCGGTATTCCAATCGCTGAAGTCCTTGGAGACACACCTCCAAAGGCTTGCCGCACGCGGTCCGAACATTTCCTGCATATCCTACGATTCCACACATAGCTCCTTAGCCTATCGGGTAAGGATGTCAATCATGAAACCAAGCCGCGCGTCCTTACAAATCTTTGCCATATATGCGAAATCCCACTCCCCCAGGGAAATCGTGCGAACCAGTGGCGCACGCAACGCGCCCATCGTCGGCAGCAAAAAGAAAACCCAACCCACCGGACGTCTGCGGACGCTTGACGTCAGTGGATTGGGAATTTACGGCAGTACGACAGCCTTACTTGCTACAGGACGTGCTGCAAGAAGTCCTTAAACCTCGACTCCTTCGGATGGTCGATGATCTCCGGTCCGCCCTGTTCGACGACCACGCCACCGTCCATGAAGACGATCTGGTCGGCGACCTCGCGCGCGAAGCCGATCTCATGGGTGACGACCACCATGGTCATGCCTTCCTTGGCGAGGTCGAGCATGACGTTGAGCACTTCGCCGACGAGTTCCGGATCGAGCGCGGATGTCGGTTCGTCGAACAGCATGATCTCCGGCTTCATGGCAAGCGCGCGGGCGATGGCCACGCGCTGCTGCTGGCCACCGGACAGCTCGTTCGGACGATGGTTGAGCCGTTGCTTGAGTCCCAAGGTTTCTACGAGCAGATCGAACCAGGCACGGTCGGGCTTATCACCGGCCAAAGTCAGTGGCATGAGGATGTTCTGTTCGGCGGTGAACATGGGCAACAGGTTGAAGCTTTGGAAGATGAAGCCGATCTTGTGGCGACGTAGCAAGGTGAGCTGCTTGTCGTCCATGCGGGTCAGGTCTGCCCCGCCGAAAAGAATATGCCCGGATGTGGCGGAGTCGAGGCCGGCGAGCGTGTGCATAAGCGTGGATTTGCCGGAGCCGGACGGGCCCATGATGGCGGTGAATTTGCCGCGTTCGAAACTCACGTTCACGCCGCGCAGGGCATGGACCATATTGCTGCCAGCGCCGTAGTTCTTGACCAAGTCGACGGCCTGAATAGCGATGCCGCGCGATGCGGCCGGGTTCTGCACGTTCATAATGTCTCTCCATATTTGGCCGGGCCTTATGCCCGGATGATGATTCCAACTTATGAAGAAATAACGGCGCGCCCCATCGTGCGCCAGACTGAATTGGGCGGTCGGCCACGCGCCGGCCCTCATCCTTGAGGATTATGTCGTCTCAGGTCTCACACTATTCATGCCTCTGCGCAAACAGTGTGAGGCATACAGACGCAAGAAAGCCCGCACTGCATGACATCAGTGCGAGCTTTCTATTCCTTGGGTCAAGCGATCAGGCGGAAGGCACCCCATGCGGCTCGATGATTCGTGATGCACCCCATTAGCATCGCGCCCCTTCTCATCGGGCCGTCAACCTTCCTGTCGACCTCACTTGGCCAAGCCGGAAGCGCGAAGGGCTTCGAAGCCGCCCTTCAGGTCATCGAGGATGTCCTCGATGTTCTCGGTGCCGATGGACAGGCGGATGGTGCCTTGGTGGATGCCCTGATCCTCGAGCTCCTCCACTGTCTCCTGGGAGTGCGTGGTGGAGGCCGGGTGAATCACGAGGCTCTTGGCGTCGGCCACGTTGGCCAACAGGCTGAACAGGTGCAGGTTGTCGATGAACACGCGTGCCGCGTCCTTGCCGCCC
>ERZ791623.519-NODE-519-length-22529-cov-3.908561_pt1 | contig 22529 bp, 17 predicted proteins | sample MGYA00510268_ERZ791623 | MGnify/ENA primary metagenome ERZ791623 (study PRJEB30046, sample SAMN00715216) | human gut metagenome | study: EMG produced TPA metagenomics assembly of the A metagenome-wide association study of gut microbiota in type 2...
ACGATTTTTCCTTTGGCGAATTTAGAAAAACCAGAAATTCGTCAGATTGCTTCTGAATTAAACTTAGAATCGGTTGCGACAAAGAAAGATAGTACGGGTATTTGTTTCATTGGAGAAAGAAACTTTAGACAATTCTTATCGAACTATCTTCCTAGTAAAGATGGTGACATTGTAGATGTGAATACTGGTAAAGTCATTGCACGACATGTGGGCGTTTTATATTACACGATTGGACAAAGAAAAGGTTTAAATATAGATCATGAAAAGGGTCCTTGGTTTGTGGTTGGAAAAGATGTTGTGAAGAACATTCTTTATGTATGTCGTACAGACCAAAGAGATTTATTGTATTCAGATTCGTGTGTTGTAAAAGGAATCAACTGGATCTTGCCAAGTTTGGATGAGATTCCAACAAAGTGCACTTGTAAATTTAGATATCGTCAAAAGGATCAGGATATTGAAATCGAAAGATTGGATGATACAAGTGTGTTAGTCAAATATCCACAAACGATTGCGTCTGTTACAGAAGGACAGGAAGCTGTATTCTACGATGGCGACAAGTGCATTGGTGGGGGTGTCATTGAAGAAGTCTTCAAGGATGGCAAGAATTTAAATCAATTGATTATGGAGACAGCCAATGGACATCGAGGCTAGGCTTGAATATATCATATTTGAAAATAAAGCCAATCATTATGTCGTTGCTGGTTTTTCAGAATTAAAGACGTATCATAATTTTACAGCGGCTGGAAGAATTGAAGATCCAATCGAAGATCAAGAATATGTTTTGCAGGGGGAATATGTAAAACACCCTAAGTATGGGGAGCAGTTTCGTGTGGATATGGCCAAAAAGAAATTGCCAGACAATTCGGATGCGATCATTCATTTTCTTTGCGGAGAGAATTTTCCTACGATTGGTAAAAAAACAGCCGAAAGTATTTATGAGACTCTTGGTGAGAATTGTTTAGAGAAGATTCATAATAATCCAGAACTTTTACATGAAGTGCCCAATTTGACTGCCAAAAAGATGTTGATTATTCAAAAGGGCATTCAAGAATTTACAGGATTTAATGAGACATACGCAAAGCTATTAAAGTATGGCTTGAGTCCAAGACAGATTCAGATGTTGTTGGACACATATGATAATGTGTTGGATGTGATTGAAGAGGATTGTTTCAAACCTTATTATGAAGTGTATGGTTTTGGATATAAAACCGCTTGTAAGATGGCAAGTGCCATAGGTTTATCCAATGAGGATCCAAGAAGATTGGATGCCTATATCTATGAGTTGGCTAGACAACTATCTATGGCAACTGGAAATACATATATTACATTTGCGACAATCTTTCAAAATGTGCGTGGTGTAAATGAATCCTTGATTCAGGAAAGTATTGATCGTTTGGTTTCACTTCAATATTTGTATGTTGAAAATACTCGAATCTATCCTTTTACTTTACATGAAGATGAGGTCACGATTGCCAAAGAGTTGAAGAATCATTTATTTAAAGTGGAAAGTGTGGATGTTGAATCAAAAATCAAACAAGTGGAATTTAGTTTAGCCATTACATATGATCAGGAACAAAAGGATGCGATTCAATTGTTCTTCGATCGTTCGTTCATGATTTTAACGGGTGGTCCAGGTACTGGTAAGACAACAACGGTAAAAGGAATCTTGGAAATTTGTAAGGATGTATATCCAGATAGTAAGATTCAGCTTTGTGCACCGACAGGAAGAGCTTCAAAGCGACTTGCACAACTTTCAAATTGTGATTCAAGAACCATTCATTCCTTGCTGCAGTGGAACTTAGAAGATAATTCCTTTGGCAAAAATGAGGAGGATCCATTAGATATCGACTTTATTATTGTGGATGAGTTTAGTATGGTGGATACCCACTTATTTGCTCAATTATTAAAGGCACTTCCACAGCGTTGTCGCATTCTTTTAATTGGTGATGAAGATCAGTTAGAGAGTGTGGGTCCTGGAAAGGTGTTAGAAGATCTAATTAAATCGGATGTGATTGATACGGTCCATTTAAAGAAGATTTTTAGACAGTCAAGTGGTTCTGGAATCGTGACTTTGGCAAAAGAAATTCGTGAAGAAACTACGTGTCATTATGAGGATGGTGTTGAGTTTATTGAAAGAACAACGCCAAAAATTATGGATGCCCTAATCGATTACGTCAAAGATATGGATCTAGATTCCATGCAGATCTTGGCACCAATGTATAAAGGGGCTGCTGGCATTGATGAGATCAATCGTCAGATGCAGGTGTTGTTCAATCCAAAAAGTCCGCAAAAGAATCAGATGAAGGTAGGAACAACAATCTTTCGTGAAAACGATAAGGTCATGTTGTTGAAGAATTTACCGGATGAAGATGTTTATAATGGGGATATTGGTACGATTGTTGAAATTGATTCAAAACAGAATGTGATTTCAGTGGATTTCACAAATGCGATCGTTGATTTTTCAACAGACTTTCTATATTACTTAAAACACGCATGGTGTATCAGCGTTCATAAATCTCAAGGTAATGAATATCAGACGGTATTCTGTATTGTGGATGTGAATGCGAAAAATATGTTAGAAAAGCGTCTTTTATATACGGCGATCTCGCGTGCTAAAAAACAGCTTTTTATTATTGGCAATAAGAGCTTGTTTGAAACGCAGGTACGCTTAAAATTAAAGCGTATTCGCCAAACAACGTTGCAGGAAAGAATTTATGAAAGTATTATTAACAGAACTGAAAAAAATTTTAGGCGGTTTTGTACAAAAAATGAACAAAACCCCCATGTAAACTTAAATCAAAAAAATGGGGAATTTTGGAAAAAATGAACAAAACCCCCATGATAACTTAAATCTAAAATTCAGGCAAAAATTGTTAAAAATGAACAAAACCCAAAAAAGAGTATGAATTCTTCTTGAACTCATACTCTTTTTTTTGCTTACAACAAGACGTGAGTTTCACGCATTCTCAGACCGCTGCAGTATGTGCAGGAAGTCATTCCACGAATGTGTTTCTCTACCCACATGTTGACGCTGAGCAAATATTTGCGTCCACAGTCTTTGCATTCCCACCAGACTCTTGCATTGCTTGTTGGCAGAATCTCATCTGGGAAGATGCCTAGCAAGGCATTTTCGTTTTCAGCCCATTCATCTTGAATTTCAGGATAAAGGTCTAACAAGGTGTTAAAGCCTGCATGAGCTTTTTTACCAGCACAGGCTGGGCATAAATCACCTGATGTAACTCTATCTCGTACAGAAGCTTTGTACGTATAGCCACAAGTAGGACAAGTCCACTCTGCAAAATACGCACTGGTCGGCAATACATCATTTGGACCCTTTTCATTATCAGGGCTCATTTCTTCTGCAATCTCAGGATATAGCGCCTTTAATGTATTGAATCCAGCTAAAGGTCGTTGATTGTTACAATAAGGACATTCAGCAACTCCTTCAATCATATCTTTTACAGATGCAGAGTATTCACCGCCACAAGTAGGGCAAATCCACTTAACGCTTTTATAGCGAGTAGGTAAGATTTCATCAGCTGTAAAATCATTGTTTGGACTCAGACAGTCTGCAATCTCTGGATATAGTGCTTTTAATGTGTTGAATCCAGCTAAAGGCTTTTGGTTGTTGCAATAAGGACATTCAGCAAGTCCATTGACCATATCTTCTACAGGTGCGTAATATTCCCCATTACAGGTAGGACAAATCCAGGCTACTTTCAATTTAAAGCTAGGCAATAACGTATCTGCTTTACGCTCGTTGTTTGGAGAAAGCAATGTTGCAATCTCCGGATTTGTTGTAGCCAAATCATTAATGCCTTTTTCAATTCGTTTATTAGCGCATACAGGACATGAATCATCACCAACACTGCGTTCACTAATTATATAGCGATATTCAGCACCACAGTCTGGGCAAATCCAGAAAACTTCATACTTTTGCCATTCTCCAACTTCATTTACTTGTTTTTTGTTTTTAGGAGAATATTCACTAGCAAGTTGAGGATTTGTGATTGTAAGATCATTATTTCCTGATTTTACTTTTTTATGAGTGCAATACGGGCAGGAATTATCTCCTACGCTACGCTCATTAACAGGAAATAAGTAATCATCACCGCATGTAGGACAAGTCCATAATACATTTTTGCTAGTATCTAATGGAATTTGATCTGCAGTGGAATCATTATTTGCTGAGAATTCTAAAGCAAGTTTAGGATTTAAAGCTTGAAGTGAAGTCTTTTCTGGGTCTACACGTTTACCTTCACAAACAGGGCAATGGAAATTGTTTTCTACAAGTTCTTTTAATGTGCATTCAAAATGATGACCATTCGAGCAGACGAAAAAGTATTTATTAGGTAAAGTTGCAAACACCTCATCTGGCCTTTTTTCGTTTTTTTCATAATCCCAAAATAAAACGATTTCAGGATAAATCGTTGCCAAATCATTGACTCCTTTTTGAAGAAGTCTTCTATTACATACAGGACATTTACCATTTAATTGGATATGTTGAATAATTGAGCGTTTGAATGAATGACCTTCTTTACATTTAAAGTAAACAAGCCGATTGGAAACAGTTACTTCACTTGCTTTATTACCGTTTTTTTCTACATCATAATCCTGTGCAAGGTCTGGATGAAAATGAGCAAAATCATTGAACCCTTGAAGAGCTTTGACGCTTTCACAATATGGACACCTATATCCTCTTTTATGTATTTTATAGAAAGAATCTTCAAATTCATGCCCATGTTCACAAATCCAGTTTCGAGGTGTTGTGTCTGAAATGACAGCTTTTTCAAAAGGTAAATCATTATCTTTTGCATAGTATTGTTCAAGTTCTGGATATCGTTCCTTGAATGTCTGACTGCCATAGCATTTAGGACATTTGCCATAGCCACTAGCTCGAGTGTCTAAGCCAGACTCCCATTTTGTACCGCAATCGGGGCAGTGCCAAGTAGCTATATAGCTTGAATGTTCTGTGTAGTCATACGGAGTTTTCTCGTTGGACTCGTCCCATTCCTTTACAAGTTCTGGATGAAGTACGCCAAAGCTTTCATCAGGATGTACTTTATTACCATGACAGTAAGGACATCCATTATTTTGAGTTTGTACAGCTCGTATCATCGAGTTAAGAGTTGATTCAAATTCACCATGTGTGGGACAAACCCATAAAAGTTTTGCTGATCGGCCACGTACATCTTTAAGGGGGACTGGGTTATTTGGAGAATATAAAGGTATTAGCTCTGGGTAATCAACATTATATCCATCTTTTCTCTGATTTTTAGCACAGGCAGGACAAGAAGTGATTCTGTAGTTATCTTTAGGACCGTGTACACGGCAATAGACAGGTGCATCCCACTCAAATCCACATATATGACATTCCCAGTGAAGCCTTACATGAGAACCAATTCCAAGTGTATTTAAATCTATGTTTGGATTCATTTCGTCTGAGGTGTCAAGTGCAAGCTGAGGATATACTGTACGAAAATCGTTTATGCCTTCACATATAATCATATTTGTTTCACAAACAGGACATTTATCTCTATCTTTACGTACACAAATCCTTGCTTTCCAGTTATAACCGCAATTTGGACATTTAAACCAGACTTCTTCATTGCTATTAGAAGAAGTCGTTTTAGGATCAAGTGTATTTTTATCGTAGTCCCAAAATTTCATTAAATTTGGGCTTGAAATAACTGCTAACGATTGTTTCTTACATTCTGGACATGTAGTATAACCACTTGTCATAGAACGTATCGAACGTTCGAAATGGTGTCCGTTTTCACATGTCCACCAAACTTTTATGTTACTATGTGGTCCCAATTTATACGGATCTCGTGTGTTTCTTTGGAAATCCCATTTTTCTAACAATTCGGGATACTCTTCAGCAAAGATTCTTTTCTTACTCATCGCCAAAACCTCCCATCAGATCCTGAATAGAGTCTACTGTATCGTCTTCATCTGAAGTGGTGGTTTGATTACTGCTGATTTCAAGTACTGATTCAGGAGTAATCATCTCTGATTCGACACTTTCAGGGTTGACGTACAGGCTAAACAAAGAGTCCAGTCCTTCTTTTTTCAGAATCTCATTTGCAATGTCTGGATAAACATACGTATCCAGAACCTTCTTCATTTTTGAAAGCATTTCCTGTGAATACCGATTGATTTTATTGGTATTCATCTGCTCTAATTCAGCAACCTGATTCTTTAAATCGTTGATTTCAGAATTCATTCGAGTGATTTTAGCTTCCAGACGCTCTTTGTCCCTGAGAAATTCTCCAGCACTGCGGCATACTTCGCCATAATAGTTGTCACGCTGAATCAGAGCATTTTTCAAGTCACTTCTTGAACGGTTCAGATTCAGAAAAGCATCGACATCAAGCTGTCTCCATGTGACGATTGTCGTTTCCAATGTCACCTGATTGTTGGCGTTGATTTGGTCGATATACTGTTTAGCTTTTGCACAGCGTCGAATGGAATACGCCTTGAAATTAGGGCGTCCATGAGTCCTTGCATATCGCTCAAGGTCTGATGTTTTGATCATCCTATTTGGATATTCCAGATAATATTCGTTGATTAAAGCAATAAGTTCGTCTTCTGTGAATAATCTAGGTCGTGCCATATATTAGTCATCTCCTTCATTTTCATCTTTTTCCGTGTTTTCCAGCAGCATCTGTTCCATCTTGAATCGTCTGTACGAATACTCGGCGTTTTGAAGCTTTAAAACCGCCTGTTCGATATCTTCTTTATTCTTCTCATGCATTCTGTATTCATGGACGATATCCTTCAGTGTGGCCAGCTGAATCTGCAAATCGTTTCGGATGTTTTCTTCTGTCTTTTTGAAGCTCGTTCCTGAATTTCTGTAATAGATGCATTTCTCGCAGCCACCGATATATCCGTTGTCATCTGCAACATTCAAACAGTACGAGAAGTCATGTTCTGCCACTTGTGAATTGCAGCAGAACCGGTTGTCACCAAGAGGTATATAGTTTTTGGCAAGCAAAGGCTGATTGTATCGCTTACTGATTGAATACGTCTGTTTACCCTGAATCGTCCTCACATACTGTCTTCTTGCCTTACATTCCACATATTCAGCTACATTGCTGAAATAAAATGCTGTCATGTTTGTATTGTCATGACCTGCAAGAATAGAGGCAATCATAGGCGGAGCCCCTTCCATAACGATATTGATCATAGCCAGATGTCGTGTATCACCAAGGTAGATGTATTCGATATCGTTTGAAGTCAGGTTACGCAGGGACTTGTCATAAACGATATGATATCCATATCTTTCTGAAACAATCTGTTCAAAGAAATATCTCAGGCAGGTACAAAGGTTATGATAGGTAAAATAACGGCTGTTGTAGGGAATACATCTATCCCACCTTTTATAGTGTGTATCAGCAATAAAGAGTGTGTACAGTTCGTTATCAGAATACTTTTTCGTTGCTTCCAGATACCAGCTGATTAAATCCGCAAACTTATCAGGAACGGAGTACGTAACCCTTTCATAATCTGTCGATATCTTATACGATACTTTCCTGTTGCTTCCTTTTAATTTGTCTTTGACGATTGTGAGTGTCCATGAATCACCTGATTTTTTCAGGCAGTTTCTTGGAGTCAGAACAAACTCACGAGGTCTCATAGGAAGAACACCAGAAAGATTCCACCACAAATAAACAGGGAAGTAGAACAGCTTTTCATCTTCATCGGTAGATTCTTCCCAGAACCGGCTTAGAATATCGTTGAATTTGAAATAGGATTCAAAGGAAGCCAGTGTCCTCTGATGTGTTGGAGCTCTTTTTCTGAAATCGTCCTGAACATCTTCCAAGGCTCTTAAAAGACTGTCCTGAATCGAATCATCACTGATTTTAATAAGCGAAAAGAACTCTGAGATTTGATTACATGTATTGTAGTAGTAATCATCAACGAATCTTGGCTTGTTAAAGTCGTAGGATGCGATGAAATGCTTTAGCTGTCCAACAAAATCCCGAAGCGTTGTGAAGGCAAGTTCTCCAAATTTGAATATCGTATATGTTTTTACGTAATTGATGTATTCATGCTTTGTGATACCAATGGTATTCAGAAAAATATCACAGTCAATATTCCTTAAATCAAAGTTCAATCCGTAATTGGCATATTCGTCCGTTACACTCCAGCTTTTGTCATCAAAGTACCCACTTGTGATAACGCCTTTTTCCTTGTAGCTTAGAAACAGTTTTTTAGCTTCCTTATAGGAAAATTCATTCAGTTCGGGAATCATGATGACTGATGTGATGATGTTGTTTCTATTGTTGTTGTTGTTGTCGTTGTTGCTGCTCATTTATAGTTAGCTCCTTTACTAGATTGTTCATTATGCTGAATTCAGTATCGCCGTAGTTTTCCTTGATACATAGCAGGACATCCTGTAATTTAGGCAGAATGGTTTGAGTAACGATTGTCTTTAATCGGTCTTTTTCAATTTGAGTGGTTGCTTTATCGTACTGGCTTTTAAGGTCCAGTGACATTTGTGCCAGCTGGAATACGGTCGTTTTTGTCGATACTTCATACTGACAGCCAATACATGTGCTTTTTTCTTTGAAAGGGCACTGCTTTTTCATGGCAGACATGATGCACAGGCTTCCTTCGGTCTTAGAGAGTGCCTCGTCGTTGCCGATACGGTGAAGAATGACAAGAATCTCCTGTTTGTTTGTAGCTTTGATAATTTCGATCGCCGTCTGTTTGGATTGGTTCGTCGCTCTTTGCATGACGCCGATTGAGTTTTCAATTTCCAAAGGAGACATAGACAGTTCCTTTATCAGTTTTGTCTGATTCTCTACGCCAAGTTCTTCGAATTTATCCTTGTACAGCATTTTCAGAAGCATTGTGGCAATGTTTGAAAGCACACCACGCTCCAGTAATTCGTGCGCAACAAAATCAGCTGTATATCCAGACATCTTCTGGTCCTGCAGGTATACTCGTGTCGTATTCGCAAATTCTGTAAAGCTTCCTTTGTGTGAACGTGCTCTGGATGCGAGTTCATAACCCTTTACATTGAAGTCATTGTTGGATGCAATTACATCTCTTGTCAGATACTCAATCATCTGAAGGAATGACTTGGTTGCCTGACGACAGTGGAAGTTGGATTTGATGAACAGATTTGCAATTTCATCACCCATTGCTTTCTTGATATCTCTGTATTCACGGATAACTCGAAGCAGCGGCTGGCTTTCATCTGCTCCAGACAGCTGAAAATGTGCCTCAGCAATTGCGAACAGAGTACCAACATGCACTTCCAGAGATGAAGGTACATGAAAATGAATGGTCGAGATTCCAGAGTAGTCTTTCGTCTTGTTTGGAGTCAGCTGGACCGCATTTAAATACACATTTATGGACAGCAGTGTACGTTTTGCATCTTCATCTGTGAATTCGCCCTTTTTGACTTTCTCTAATACTTCTTCAGGAGAGTAGGCAAGCTTGGGATGCGGAAAACGCAGTAAATCCGTGGTTCTCAAAGCACATAGAAAATGCAGTGAGATAAAGAGCCATGTATCAATGTAATCCTTGGATTTGGCTGCTTTCAGATACATCTGATTCTTTGAAATGTAGTCAGCGTTCAGCATATGATAAAGAACATTTAGATAGAAGTTCAGGTCATATGCCTCGTTGTTCTTGGCTTTTGAATAGTTGTTTACCTGATAGAGTCCGCTAAAAGCGGTTCGGATACTTCGGCTTTCGCTCAGCCAGTTGATGAAGAAAACGAGCACTTCAGCATCACATCTTTTCAGATGTTCTGATGCGTCATTTAACAGATACTTGATTTCGTTGCTGCTGGAAAAAGCAATCTCACCAGGAAGGTAATAAAGCAGAAAATCCAGAACACCTACAACAGAGCTTCTGTCCACAGTGACATCTCTTTTGAATCTGTTGAAATACTCAAAAGTTTCAGGAAATTCCTTTTCAAACATCTGGAAAAGCCTTTCATGTTTCTGCTCAGAGGTTTTGTTGAACGAGCTGAAGTAGCTGACGATTTCATTTTCGTTGTTGCTCCATGTCTCATCTGAAATGTAAAGTTCTTTATCTATGACTTTGGGAGTGTCATTGAACCAGTTGTTGAAAACGAAATATTCCGTCAGTTTTGCAGTGCAGTCCTGATAGGGAATGTTATTCTGTAGTGCTAGATTCTTGATTTTCTGGGTTAGATTGACCATAAATTTTATTTACCCTCCATGTGTTATAGCTCCAGATTTCATCTTCAACACTGTCAAGCTGTTTGATAAGCTCACTCTTGTTCTGTAGATAGGTGTTGGCAGATTCTGGACTTCTGTCTCCTCTGTATTTCATGATTGTAGGAAGCTGTTCACCAAACTGAACAAGCTTTACCGTAAACCAGTGCCTGAATATATGCGGAGTCAATGAATGAGTGTACAGCATATGCCCGTAAAGCTGTGTACTTGGATTGTCACTGTGAATCATTATTTCTCTGGCTTCGCAGATGACCTTTTTGAATTCACACAAATAGGCATTATATGTGTAAGCTTTGCCGTATTGATTCGTTGTCAATGGACCATAATCGGTTTCAAACTTTCTGCCTTCAATAAACTCCATGTAGATTTCATACAGCGTTCGAAATTCAGCGATAAATGCTGGATATACCTTTTGTCTTCTGTGCTTTTTTATGCCTCCGACAGGTACATCGTCACTGCGTAGACGAACTTCTTTTGTCAGGTCGATTTCGATGTTGTAGATTTCATCGCCAAACAGCTCGAAAAAGATTCCACCGTATTCTTCTCGGCGTACATTGCAGGCTTCCGAAGGTCTCAGCCCTGCAAAAGCACCCAAAGCAGCAAGCATCAGAATGTTTGTATGCCTGTCAACGATTACCTGCATAATGATCTGGAAGGCTTCTTCTGTAATATCCCTGAATATTTCATTGATGTTTTCCTTGTATCGAATCTCAAACGCAAGCTGTTCTTCTGTTATGACACGTCTTGCCTTTGTACTGATTTTCTTGACTTTCCTGTAGATCTTCTTCCAATCTACTTTTGTCTTGTGATTCTGACGTTCCAGTTCATGTATAAAGCTCAGAACATAATTGACACACCTGTTTACTGAGGATTTGGTTCTGGATGTATTTTCATTATCATTTGGCAAGGTGCATGAACCATAGTCTTTTAGAAAGGAGATGAGCATTTCGGCAGTTATATCTGTCAGCTTCGTAACGGAATATTTCTCAAAGAATACATAATTGAGAAACTTGCATACATATAAGTACTGAGGTCCGTCGTTGCTGTCCAGATATTTCAGAGGAGTTCCTGAGCCTCCAGCAAACATATCGAAATTCGTGAAAGCAACCGGAAGTTTTCCATCTTTGAGAACTATCAGTTTTCGGGTTACTAATTTATCGTTGTCTACAGTCAGAACATGATTGTAGATACCAAAATGCAATGCATTGCCGTCTATTCTGTTTCCATCCATATATTGATCCTCCAAAAGCGTGTTGTATGGTATAAAGTCTATAAATAACACAACTAAAAATATACTTTCTAAAATCATAATAACAACAAAAGTACAGAAACGCAACACCTAAATATAGATTTTTTACAGACTTATAATTGTCATGGTTTAAAAAATAGAATATAATAGAGCCATGAAACGATATTATTTCAAGACATCAGAAGAAGAAAAAAAGAATGGAAAGACGATGCCGAATCTGTTTGAACTCTATCACGATATACGGCTGGTTAGTGTGAATTCGGATGAACTGATGGAGTATCTTCCACGTATCGAAGGCAGGAGTACGATATATTTCTGCGATTATTTCATGACATTAAAGGATTTCAGAAATGAAGAGGATTTCTTTGAATTCTACGTGGAATGCTTTTTCAGAAACATTGATATCTACTTCATCAACACACCTGAATGCAATCTTTCATTTATCAAGAAACTGTTTGAGGCTATGGATGTCAAGCCACCTGAAGGGCATGTTAAAGAGTATGTCATACGATGTCTAAAGTGCTGTGCTGAGCAGGCTCGATTGAGCAAGGAAATGTCGTCCAATCTAAAAAGAGCTGCACTAATGGCAGCAAAGAAGAACGGTTCTCAAATCGGTGGAGTAAAAGGAGCTGTTTATAACAATCCAAAAGCTGAGGATATGAAGAAACAGATCATACAGTATTCAAAATCATTCGATGGAACCTATTCGGATATTGAACTGATTAAAAAACTCGACATTCCTAGAGCTACTTACTACAAGTACAAGAAGGAAATCAAAGACAAGAAACCTACAAAATAAACACAAAAGGCAGCAGATTATCATTTCTACTGCTTGTTTTTTTGCTGCAAATCCAAACATTTTCCCGTCGGATTCCAAATAAAAAAGCCTAGAAATTGTTCAATTACAACGAGAAAGTCTTTCAGAAGCTTTGAAGAGGGTTTTGTACATTTATTTTTTTATGAACAAAACCCAGGAAATCTTCATGATGATTGAGGGGCTGTTTAAAGTTAATCGAGATTTTGTTTGTTTTGAACGGGATTTTGTTTGTGTTCAACGGGATTTTGTTTGTTTTTTGAAGGCGTAAACTCTTTTCGCCGAGATTTTGTTTGAGTTTCGTGACGGGAACGGCTGTTGGAATTATCCGAGCCTTGTGTAATAACATATACTTGACAAACAAAAGGAGGTGTCGTTTTATGAAGCTTATTTCATGGAATGTGAATGGACTTCGAGCTATGATGAAGAAAGGTTTCACAGATGTTCTGGATGAATTAGATGCAGATTTTGTATGTATTCAGGAAACGAAGGCTCAGCCAGAACAAATCGAATTATGTACGGATAATTACCCGTATCTCTACATCAACAGTGCCAAGCGAAAAGGCTATAGTGGGACTATGATTCTCTGTAAAAAAGAGCCTTTATCCGTTAAATATGGTATAAATGTACCTGAATTCGATGATGAAGGTCGCATCATTACTCTGGAGTATCCAGAATTCTATCTTGTAACCGTCTATACACCGACATCAGGTGATGGTTTAATGCGTTTAGATTACCGATTGGCGTGGGATGAAGCATTTGGAAACCACTTAAAGTCTTTAGATAAGCCTGTCATGGTCTGCGGTGATTTCAACGTAGCCAATGATGAGATTGATGTTCCGTATCCAGACATGATTCGTGGCACAGCAGGGTTCTCCGATGAAGAAAGAGAAAGCTTTAAAGAGAATTTGTTGAGTAACTTAGTGGATACTTATCGAGTTTTGCATCCAGAAACCATCCAATATTCATGGTGGAGCTATCGAGGCGGGGCAAGACAAAACAACGTAGGAATGAGGTTGGATTACTGGCTTGTATCGAATGATTTGAAGGATAAAATCGTAGATTCCAAGATTCTAGATGATATCTATGGTTCTGATCATTGTCCAATTATATTGGATATTGACATTTAGGAGTGTGGCTCACTCCTTTTTTTGTGCAAACACAAACATTTTCCCGATGGAATCCAAACAAAATATCCTTAGAAGCTATTCAATTACAATGAGAAGGTCTTTCAGAAGCTTCGAAATGGGGTTTTGTTCAAACATTTTTTCCTGAACAAAACTCAAAATGTACAAACTCGCAACGATTGAGAGGGTGTTTGGGGTTGATTGAGATTTTGCTTAGATATTACAACGATATAGAGCTCATTTACATTTCGCACTATATATAGTATATTACGAACGTAGATAGCGATTCTATCTACATGTTATTATTGCCATCCTTTATTTGAGGATTCTGACCGATTGTCTTAAGTCAGCAACAAGTCGCTTATTAACGATAAAAATCATTGGTAAGTAGAGGTAAACAAAAACTAACGGCAATCAAGGATGGCTTACCTGCATCTTATATAGATGCTTTTTTTTATGGACAAAGCCCAAGAATCTTCGTGATGATTGAGAGTTTATTTGGAGTTAATCGGGATTTTGTTTGTTTTGTATCCAGATGATATACTAATGTCAGGAAAATGGTGGGAATATGAAAAGAAATAGGATAATTGCAGCAGTTTTAGCAGCTGTATTGGCATTGTCTGGATGTGCAAGCGAAAACAGCAAAGACAAAAAGGATGAGAAAGTAGTTCAGAAGAAGAAAGAAAAGAAGGAGTCAAAGCAGGAAGCAGTCAGCTTGCCTGAAGAATCTGAAGCTAAGCCTGTTGTTGATACCACTTTGTCTGATTTATATACGGATGAAGAACTTCTTGCGTATGCAAATGACCACTTCGAAGACTACTGGAGAACTTATTATGGGTTTATGGCAGGGACATATTTTGAGGGTTCAGGTGATTGGGGACAAAGTCTAGTAATCAACGATCCAAACATTCACTCATTACAAGATGTTGAGGGTGTTTGGTATCAGAAGTTTTCAAGAAGATATCCTGCTCCTTATATGGATATGGGTATAAATTTTTACAAAGAGGAGCCTTTCTGGGAGGAAAACGGGCGTGTATATGAACGCAATCATATCGACGGAATTATTGCACATACCATTTATTTCGACCATATTACACAAAAAGCGGATGATGAAGTATGGTTTGCTTTGTACTCCACAACTCCTGATGATCAAGTCCATGATTGGAATCAGGAATGGTCTTTTGTTTAGACAGATTGTAACATAATTTGTCTAGATTGCCATTTAAGTAATCCACTACGTTTTGCGTAGAGAACAAACCATGACTGCCTTCAACAATAAATGGAATTTGATTTTCAAAGAAATATTTTTTTAATTGAAAACTCTCTTTATGATCAAAATTGCTGTCATGAATGATTTTATCATCAACAATAACAGTAGAGCCGCTACCACAAATACAAGCATCAAAATGGATTTTTTTTAAATCTCCAATGATTTCAACAACTTGTCTTCCAGTACCTAAGCAAATCTTATGTCCATTCTTTTGGGCTAATTCGCAAGCTAAAATTGTGCTTTCAGGAATATGTCCATCACTATGTAGTAGTGTTCCATCTGCATCTAAAAATATTAATTTCATATGTATTACTCCTTGATAATATATAGTGTAAGAAGAAATAGGGTGAGTTTCAATAGTTGGAAAAATCTTGGATTTTTTTTCAAAATTTGGAATAATTCTCTATTTTTATAAATCGATACAACACACGTCATATGTCTTGAAAGCGTTTGCAGCTGATGCTATTATTCAACTGTCTTAAATGTGCACGATTTAAAAGACTTAATTTGGAGAGGAGAAAAACAAATATGACGCAAAAAATCCAAAAATTCGGTGGCGCAATGTTTACACCTGTATTACTATTTGCGTTCTCTGGAATTATGGTTGGACTTACCACTATATTAACTAGTGAATTAATTGTGGGATCAATTGCAGAAGCTACTACTACATGGTATAAAGTATGGTGGACAGTAAAGGAAGGAGCTTGGGCAATCTTTAAACAGATTCCATTACTTTTCGTTGTTAGTTTACCTATTGGTTTGGCAAAAAAACAGCAAGCTCGTGCTTGTATGGAGGCATTGCTACTATATTTAACTTTTAACTATTTTATCGCTGCTATTTTAACAAACTGGGGAACTGCTTTAGGAGTTGATTATTCCGTAGAAGCAGGTAATGGAACAGGTTTAGCATTAGTTGCTAGTATTAAAACATTAAATACTAACATGATTGGTGCTTTAGTTGTTGCTGGTATTGTTGTATATTTACATAACAAGTATTTTGATACTAAACTCCCAGAGTGGCTAAGTGTTTTCAAAGGTTCTTGTTTTGTTTGTGCTATTGGATTCTTTGTAATGTTAGCATTGGCAGTTGTATTCTGCTTTGTATGGCCAATTTGTCAAACAGGTATGAAATCACTTCAAGGATTCTTCATGGAATCAGGACCTTTAGGTGTTTGGGTATTTTCATTCTGTGAACGTATTTTGATTCCTACAGGTTTACAACACTTTGTTAACTTCCCATTTGCATATGAATCAATTGCAGTTGATGGCGGATATAGAGCTGCTTGGGCATTACACTTATCTGAATATGCAGCATCTAGCAAATCATTAGCTACATTATTCCCAGCTGGACGTTTCGCTTTATTTGGACACTCAAAAGTCTTTGCTGCTCCAGGTATCTCATTAGCATTCTATGCTACTGCAAAGAAAAACAAGAAAAAAGAAGTTATGGGATTAATGCTTCCTGTTGCTTTAACAGCTATTCTTTGTGGTGTCACTGAACCAATTGAATTTACATTCTTATTTGCTGCACCATTCTTATGGCCAATTCACGCAGTACTAGCTGCTACATTAGCTACAATTGAATACTTTGTTGTTGGTATTTCTGGTGAATTCTCTGATGGTTTACTTAACTGGTTAGCATTAAACTGGATTCCTATGGCTAAAAACCACATGGGACAAATTCTTGCTCAAATCGCTGTTGGTTTGATCTTTACAGCTCTTTGGTTCTTGATCTTCTCTTTCTGCATCAAGAAATTCGATTTGAAAACACCAGGACGTGAAGATGATGATGAAGAAGCTAAGTTGATGTCTAAGAAAGATTACAAGGCTGCTAAAGCTGCTGAAGAGGATACAAGCAATGATCCTACTGGAAGCATCGAAGTTGAAGGTGGAGATGCTGCTAAAGCTAAAAAATTCTTGGAATTAGTTGGTGGTAAAGACAACGTTGAAGATGTAACTAACTGTGCAACTCGTTTACGTTTAACATTGAAAGATGATAGTATATTAGCTGATATGAGTGCGTTCAAAAAAGCGGGTGCTCATGGTTTAGTACACAAAGGAAAAGCTGTCCAAATTATTGTTGGATTAAGTGTTTCTAGTGTTCGTGAAGAATTTGAAAATTTACTTGATTAATTAAAAAGTGGAAAGGTGATTGTATGAAAAGAAATAAAAAAATTAGCGCGGCTATGCGTAATAAAATGAATAAAGTAAATAATATTATGTTATTTGGTGTGGTTGTGTGTTGTGCATCACCTTTCCTATACTTTGCATATCTATATATGAAATTGCAAGGTGGAGACATTTATGGATATATCCAAACAGATGCCTATACATTGATCAATATGATTGCAGCATTTATCAATCCTTTTGCAGGACTTATGATTGATAATATGCGAAAAAAAGCCAATGAATTTCAAAATCCTTCGGTTGTTTATCGCAATTTATTCATATTATTGATTGGTGAAATTTGCATGTTGAATACATTCTATATTTTCTTGTTAGTATTCATTCTATACAAATTACACGATGCATATAATGAGCCATTTAATTGTGCTTGGAAATCATTAAGTTTCAAGAAATTTGTGGAAGGTACTTTCGGTAGTTTCGTAGTATTGGCAGGATATTTATTCGTTGATGTGTTATTAGCAAGAATTATGTTCTTTGAGTAAAGTAAGATAATTAAAAGCTTATAGATTTCTATAAGCTTATTTTTTTAGGGAGACAGTTATGGATTTAAAAATAATTATAGAACAGCTTACGGTTTTATTCTTTATAATGGCTATTGGCTTTTTGATTAATAAACTAGGCATATTAAATAAAGAATACAATAAATGCATATCTAAACTATTATTGACGATTGGTATACCAGGTTTGTTGATTAGTTCTGTGGCAAATGGAAATCTTTTCGAAAATAATTATGATATTTTTAATGTACTTTATGTATGTACGATTATTCATATATTTGTGATTATATTAGCTTTAGTTGTCACAAAATTATTTCGTTTTGGAAATACAGCAAGTGTGTACCGTTTTATGTATGTATTTCCTAATGCTGGGCTTATAGGCTTTCCAGTTATTAATGCAATTTTTGGACCGGAAGCCCTTATTTATGCAACAGTGTTTCAACTGCCAAGTAATATATTATGTTATACATATGGTATTTATTTGATGAGTGGAATGGGATTTAATAAAAATGAAGCATTGAAAAGTATTTTAAATCCATGTATTGTTGCTGCATTGATTGCGTGCTCACTATGCATATTAGACATACATTTACCAAGTTTAATTATTGAGTGTGGCTCTTATTTAGGTAGCATAACAACTCCTTTAGGAATGGTGATTATTGGAAGTAGTTTAGCCTCATGTGAAATTGATGTACGTAAAATAGATGTTCGTCTTTATATAAATATTTTAATTAAAATGTTTTTGCTTCCTATCTTATGTTATTTGTTTTTATCACTCATTTGCAATGATGCAATATTGATAGCTGTATTAACAATCACATTTGGATTACCAGCTGCTACAAATACAGTTGTGTTTGCGAATTTATACAATAAAGATATTGAACTAGCAAGCGAAGGCGTATTTATTACAACGGTAATGTGTTTATTTAGTATACCTATTATCTGTTCATTATTGTTAATTTAAGAAAGAGGGGAAAACCATGGAATTAAATGTATTTGTGGCTTGTGATTCTTATAAAGGATCATTAACTTCTGTACAGGCAAATGAATGCATAAAAAAAGGTGTAATGACAGTATTTAAATCCGCAAATGTTGAATGTTTTCCTGTTGCGGATGGTGGCGAAGGAACTGTAGATGCTTATACATATAATTATGGGCATAAAATAACTGTAGATTGTGAAGGTAAAACGGTAGAAATTGGAGTAAATGAAAAAGAGGATACTTGCATTATTGAAATGGCAAGTGTAAATGGAATCATGGATGATTCTGACAAGGATATATTAGGAAGAAATACTTATAAAACAGGGTTATTGCTAAAAAAGGCATTAGAACTCGACTTTAAAAATATAATGATTGGTATTGGCGGCAGTGGTACAAATGATTGCGGGATAGGAATAGCAGCTGCATTAGGCTATAGATTTTTAGATGCACAAGGAAACGAAGTGTTACCTTATATTAATAATGCATTTAAAATGAAAACAATAGATGCAACAAATGTTGATTCTAAAATCAAAGATGCTAACTTTATTGTTCTATCAGATGTTAAAAACCCCTTATTAGGGCAGAATAGTTGTGCACATATGTATGGAGAACAAAAAGGTGCTAATGCAGAAGAATTTGAATTGTTAGAAAAACTGGATATACAATTTTTTGAATTATGCAAATCAAATGGATATGTGCTAAATGATTTTGAGGGTGCAGGAGCAGCTGGTGGACTTGGCTTTGGACTTGTAACTTTTTTAGATGCAAAAATTTGTTCAGGCATGGATTATATGCTTTCAAAAATTGAAAAAGAAGAAGAAATGAATGATTTTGATTTAATTATTACGGGCGAAGGGAAAATAGATGAACAAAGTCAATATGGAAAAGTCATTGAGGGTATGCAAAAATTGGGCGCTAAATACGATATCCCAGTACTTTCTATTGGTGGAAGTGTTGTTTTGGAAAATACAGAAAATTTATTATATGGTTCATGTGTTCAAAAATGTTGTGATTTAAAGGAAGCTATGGATCATGCACAATCCAATTTAATAAATGCAACAATTCAATGTTTGAATCTTATTGGTTGTGGTATGGAAATAATGAGGAGGTACTAAATGAAATATACAGAGGACAACTTTCCTCGTAGTACGATTCAAAGAAATGGAATGAAGACATTGCAAGCGCATATTGATGAAACTTCCTGTATGACAATTTGTGATGTTGTGTATCGGAAAGTTGAAAATTATACATTACATCTACACATAATTTTGCCTACACAAGATAAGGATGAAACAAGAAAATTTCCAACAATCATATTTGTTCAAGGATCTGCCTGGCATAAACAAACCTTAGGAAGAGAAATTGTGCAATTGGGAAGAATCTCAAAACTTGGCTATGTCGTTGCGATAGTAGAATATCGTCCTAGTGATGTTGCATTATTTCCAGCACAAATTATAGATGTAAAATATGCAGTTCAATATATGGTTGAGCACAAGGATGAATATTGTGTTGACCCGAATAACTTGATTTTGTGGGGTACATCTTCAGGGGCTCATACGGCTTTGATGACAGCATTCACAAAAGGGCTTGATCAATTTAAAACTCAAGAATTAAAAGAATTTGAATTTAAATGTATAATCGATTATTTTGGACCTACAGATGTCTATGAAATGCGTTTTCAACCTTCTTTAGGAGAGCATTATACAAAAGACTGTCCAGAAGGATTATTGTTAGGACAGGTTGTCACAAGAGAAAATAGTCTGGATACAGTAGTGATGAAATATGTTGAAAAAGATAAAATGATTCCTCCTGTTTTGATTCTGCATGGAGATATGGATAAAAGTGTTCCTTTTCATCAAAGTGTATTATTATATGATAAATTGATAGAATGTAAAAAAGATGTACAGATTTATAAAATTCGAGATGCAGGACATAGTGGTGCTGAATCTTGGAATAAAGAAGTACTTGATATTGTAAATGAATTTATATCATCTTACCTGCTAAATGAAAGGGCTTAAAGCCATTTTTTTTCGTTTTAAAAAAATTGTGTTAAAATAATGTTTAAGCAGATCAGGGGATGTAATTTATGACAATTGATGAATTAGTTAATAAATACTATGAAAATCTAAATGATAGTGATTTATATATTTGGAATTATATTTCAAAAAATAAATCTAAAACATGTAATTATACAATTGAAGAATTGGCTAAATGTTGTAATGTTTCTAAAACAAGCATTATTCGTTTCGCAAAAAAATTATCCTTATCAGGTTTCAGTGAATTAAAAGTGTATTTAAAACTCGAAAAGGATAAGCCTGCTTTTGAAACAGAAGAAGAAGATTACTTGAATCAATTATGTTTAAATTATTCAGAATCAGCACAATCTTTGAGAAATGCAAATATGGATAGTGCTTTTGAATATATTTATAATGCTAAAAGAGTTTTTATATTTGGATCAGGATCTATACAGTTAAATGCGGCAAAAGAAATTTATCGACTATTCTTTAAAGGTGGAGAATACTTTCATTATTTTGATAGTAAATACGATATTGAAGATGCCATGTATAATTTAACAGAGAGTGATGTAATGATGATTATTTCTTTGAATGGAGAATCGGATACAGTTATTGATTTAGCTAAGAAGTTGAAGCTAAAAAATATACCAACAATTTCTGTGACACAATCTAAAAATAATACGTTAGCAACATTAAGTACAGAATCTTTGTATTTTTCATCCCATTCATATCGATTGCCAGGAAATGGACGCACAGTAGGATTACTTAGTTCATTGTTTATATTTACCGAAATATTTTATATAAAATATCAAATTTATAAGAATAAAAAAATGGAGAGTGAGAAATAGTCACTCTTCATTTTTAATCTAATTGGATTAAATCATCTCCAACTTCAATGTTATCTTCAGTATGAATATCTTTAAATGGATGCGAATCATGATTTAATACAACCAATGGTGTATACAATTCTAGGTTATTTTCTTTCATCACATTCAAGTCAACTTTCATGATTGGTTGTCCTTTTTTGATTTCATCATTTGCCTTTACTAATGGTGTAAATCCTTTTCCATTTAAATTGACAGTTTCTAGACCGATATGAATTAATAATTCAGTTCCATCTGCAAGGTTTAAACCTACTGCATGGAATGTAGTTGCAACCATCGCTACTTTTGCATCACAAGGAGCATAAATTATATCTCCTGTAACTAAGATTGCCACACCATCACCCATCATTTTTTCTGAGAAAATTGGATCTGGAACATCAGTGATAGGAATAAATTTACCTTTCGCATAAGCCACTAATTTTTTATTATCATTCTTTTTCTTGAAAAAATTAAACATTGTTATATCCTCCTTGAAACATTGTTTTATTCTGTTTATTCTGTTAACGCTATCATTATAGAAAAAAATTAACAGGAATACAATAGAACTATGGTAACAATAAATGTTTACCTAATAAATGTATAAATTTCAAAAAGTGGAAAAAAATCCATACAAATTAAAGATTGATCGGGTTCCATTCATTTAGAAAGTGAACAATTCCATCTTCGTCGTTTGATTTGGTTGTGTATTTTGCCAAGGCTTTTGTTGTAGAGTCTGCATTTTCCATCGCAACACTATTAGGGATAGTTTCTAATAAAGCATGATCATTAGCGCTATCGCCAAAGGCAACCGTATTTTCAAGTGGAATATTAAGCATATTTGCCAGATGCTTAGCTGCAACACCTTTACTAACACTAGCATGGTTTACTTCGATACAACCTGTTGTCAGACGAAAACCATTATATGTATGATTATGCGCTAATATGTACTCTTCAAATTTATTCACATTTCTAGTAGCACCGCGAAAACATAGTTTATTAACAGGAGCATTAATTGTAGTAATCACATTGGCCACTCTTGCAGAGTGTGTTGACATATATCTAAATTGCCGCAGGACAGGATTTTTAAAACGTAGCCATTCTGGCCAAAAAAATTTTGTAAGAATTCTTTTAAACTGGACAAATGTACTACATTCCACAACATAAGAATCATTATATTCAACAATCGTATATAAATTATTTTTTTTAGCTAAGTCTGCTAATTCTTGCATTTCATTTAAATGGAGAGGAGAAAAATTTACAGAATCTAAAGTGTTACAATTTATGATACCTGCACCATTCGTATGAA
>ERZ791623.525-NODE-525-length-22294-cov-12.205989_pt1 | contig 22294 bp, 25 predicted proteins | sample MGYA00510268_ERZ791623 | MGnify/ENA primary metagenome ERZ791623 (study PRJEB30046, sample SAMN00715216) | human gut metagenome | study: EMG produced TPA metagenomics assembly of the A metagenome-wide association study of gut microbiota in type 2...
CGTATGCCGACCTCTACCGTTTCGACGAAGCCATTGAGAATCTGGATGAACATATCTATTGGCTGGAAAGAAAAAATCGTGACGCTTCTGAAGTGGAAGGCTTGATGAATCGCTACCGCATGGGAGCTCGTATGATAAGAGGCGTAGAGAATGTGGCCGTAATTGATAGTTTTGTAGTCGATAAAGCGAATTTTCTTGAAGCTTATAAAATCCACGAAGAATCTGGAAAAATCGGTTTGACAGGAGAAAGCGACTGCACGGAATTTACGAACGGGATGAAGGACAAGAAGATACTTTCCCACCGTTTGCCGGAAACCAACCAGAAGGTGCTGTACTCCAGCGCTACATTAGGCGGAGACTGGAGTGTGCCGGAGAAAGTCAAAGGACTGGAAGAGGTGGGTACCGACCTGAACTATCCGTTCATGAATTCCGATGGCATTACCTTGTATTTTGCAGCCAAGGGCGAAGCCAGTTTAGGCGGATACGATATTTTCATTACCCGCTATGACGCAGAGGATGGAAGCTACCTGAAGCCCGACAACATGGGATTACCGTTTAACTCTCCTTTCAATGATTACATGTATGCCATCGACGATTTCAACGACTTGGGCTGGTTTGCTTCCGACCGCTATCAGCCGGAAGGAAAAGTCTGTGTGTACGTGTTTGCCCCCAACAATTCCAAGCGGGTGTACGACTATGACACCACCGACCCTGCGCTGCTGACCAACGTAGCTATGCTGAACGGTATCCGTCACACCTGGAACGATGCCGACAAGGTACGCATCGCCAAACAGCAGCTGGCACAAGTGATGTACGGAGGCAATGAAACCCAGAAGAAAGGTGACTTCCGTTTCGTGGTGGACGATAACGCTATTTATCACACACTTAGTGATTTCCGATCGGCTGATGCACGAAAGAAATATCAGTTGCTCCAGCAGAAGGAAAAGGATTTGGATACGATGATTGATGCACTTGACAGAGTACGGGCCAAGTACGCTTCTGGCAATCAGAGCACAAAAGGTCAGCTGACTCCCGGCATACTGGACCAGGAAAAACGGGTGAAGGAATTGCGCGAGGAGATAGCTCGTCTGACCCTCGACATCCGGAACACGGAAATCCGCAAGCTCAAGAATCCTTAATATTCACATAACCATGGAAACACTGATTATCATTGCACTCATCGTAGGCGGATTGATACTTTTTGCCATAGAGGTCTTCCTGATTCCCGGCATCAGCATAGCGGGAATCGGGTCGGCGGTATGCATCCTGTATGCTATCTATTCCGCCTTTACATCACTCGGTTCGGAGGCAGGATTCATTACCTTAGGAGTTTCCCTGTTGGGCATCATCGGCGTCACATGGTGGTTCATGCGCTCAAAGACTTTAGACCGTCTGTCGCTGAAAAAAACGCTCGACTACCGCCCCTCACCTTTTGAAGGAATGGACCTGAAACCAGGTGACAAAGGCATAAGTGTTACCCGCCTGACCCTGATAGGTAATGCCGACTTCAACGGACACATCATCGAGGTACAATCGGCCGACGGATTCATCGATGAAAAAACGCCGGTAGAAATTGTCCGTATCAACGAAACTACTGTTTACGTGAAGCAGGCCTAATCCCCTTCTCCCTTTTTGTATTCACTTTTAAATCTAAGTTATATGATTAATCCCGCTTATCTTCCGTTTATACTGGCCGGAGGTGTCATCATCTTTCTGGTCATATTCTTTCACTACGTGCCTTTCTTTCTCTGGCTTTCGGCCAAGGTGTCGGGTGTAAAGATTTCGCTCATCCAATTGTTCCTGATGCGTATCCGTAACGTGCCGCCTTACGTCATCGTGCCTGCCATGATTGAAGCCCACAAGGCCGGACTGAGCACCATTACGCGCGACGAGTTGGAAGCTCACTACATGGCCGGCGGACACGTGGAAAAGGTGGTACATGCGCTGGTATCGGCATCAAAAGCCAACATCGACCTGTCTTTCCAGATGGCCACCGGAATCGACCTGGCCGGACGCGACGTGTTCGAAGCTGTACAGATGTCGGTTAACCCGAAAGTAATTGACACCCCTCCTGTGACCGCTGTAGCCAAAGACGGTATCCAGTTGATAGCCAAGGCTCGTGTAACCGTACGCGCCAACATCCGCCAATTAGTGGGTGGTGCCGGTGAAGACACCGTACTGGCCCGTGTAGGCGAAGGTATTGTCTCCTCCATCGGTTCCTCCGAAAACCACAAATCGGTACTCGAAAACCCCGACTCCATCTCCAAACTTGTGTTGCGTAAGGGACTGGATGCCGGTACTGCCTTCGAAATTCTTTCCATTGATATTGCCGACATCGATATAGGCCGTAACATCGGAGCTTCCTTGCAGATAGACCAGGCCAACGCCGACAAAAACATCGCTCAGGCAAAGGCTGAGGAACGTCGTGCTATGGCTGTTGCCCTGGAACAGGAAATGAAAGCCAAAGCTGAAGAAGCTCGTGCTAACGTGATTCAGGCAGAAGCAGAAGTGCCTAAAGCCATGGCAGAAGCCTTCCGCACCGGCAACCTCGGTATCATGGACTATTACCGGATGAAGAATATTCAGGCCGACACCGACATGCGGAGCAGCATTGCCCGCCCTGATTCACACCCGGCCGGACATGAACCTATCGGCAAATAAAAAGACAGAAACAAAACACTTAACTTGCTAACTAAAAACAAATGCGTATGAAAAAGTATTTTCCTCCTTCAGAACTGATCATCAATGAAGATGGTTCGGTGTTCCACCTCCACGTGAAACCAGAACACCTGGCAGATAAAGTCATCCTGGTAGGCGACCCCGGACGTGTAGCTCTCGTAGCCTCTCATTTCGACACCAAAGAATGCGAAGTAGAAAGCCGTGAGTTCCGTACCGTGACCGGTACTTATCAGGGCAAACGCATCACGGTAACCTCTACCGGTATCGGATGCGACAACGTAGACATCGTAATGAATGAACTCGACGCACTGGCCAACATCAATTTCCAGACCCGTGAAGAAAACGATACCTTCCGTCAGTTGGAAATTGTGCGTATCGGTACCTGCGGCGGTTTGCAACCTTATACGCCTGTAGGCACCTACATCTGTTCCGCTATCTCCGTAGGATTCGACGGCCTCCTGAACTTCTACGAAGGACGTAACGCGGTATGCGACCTGCCCATGGAACGTGCTCTGCTTAACCATTTAGGTTGGACAGGCAATCTCTGTGCACCCGCTCCCTACGTGATTCATACCAACGAAGAACTGGTAGACCGTATCGCCGGTACAGACATGGTACGTGGTGTGACAGTAGCCTGTGGCGGTTTCTTCGGTCCGCAAGGACGCCAGCTCCGTATTCCACTGGCCGACCCGCACCAGAACGAGAAAATCGAGAACTTCGAATATCAGGGACACCGCATCACCAACTTCGAGATGGAAAGTTCCGCACTGGCCGGACTGGCACGTCTGCAAGGCCATAAAGCTACCACCGTGTGCATGGTCATTGCGAACCGAGTAGCCAAGGAAGCCAACACCGGATACAAGAACAAGATTGACGATCTGATTAAAGTCGTACTTGAAAGAATATAACAAACTTATTATGAATCAACAGGTTCTCTTCTTCGGGAGAGAACCTGTTTTTATGTCTGAAAACTCACTCATATGGAAGCAAGTTTTAAATCCACCCTTACCGACAAGCGTCAGCGATACGCTCAGTTCCTCGAACAGTTCGCCCCTCTGATTGAAGGCGAGAAAAACGAAATCAGCGTACTGGCCAACACCAGTGCCGCCCTGAAAGAAGCCTTCGGATTCTTTTGGGTAGGCTTCTACCTCGTACACGAAGGCGAACTCCACCTTGGTCCGTTTCAGGGCAGCGTGGCCTGCTACCGCATCAAGAAAGGACGCGGCGTATGCGGCACCGCCTGGGCTGAAGCCCGTACCCAACTCGTGCCCGACGTAGATAAGTTCCCCGGCCACATTGCCTGCAGTTCCCTCTCCCGTTCCGAAATCGTCGTGCCGATGATAGTCGCAGGAGAAGTGCGGGGCGTGCTCGACATCGACAGCGACCAGCTGGCTACATTCGATGAAACGGACCGTGAATACCTCGAAAAAGTAGTCGACCTGCTGGTGAAAACCCTCTACCAGCCCGCATAAATCTGTCGGCTACGCTTCCGGATGTAACTCGAAAACCGTATCTTTGCAAGGATTTTAAAAAGACATACACACGTGAACATATTACAAACTGAAGATACCATCTGTGCCATTGCCACCGCTCAGGGTGGAGCCATCGGCACCATCCGCGTGTCGGGGCCGGAAGCCATCACCCTCACCGACCGCGTCTTTAAGCCCGTTTCCGGCAAACCATTAGCCGGACGCGCACCTTATACTCTCACCTTCGGCTATATCCTCACGCCCGAAGGAGAAATCATCGACGAAGTGCTGGTCAGCCTTTTCCGTGCCCCCCACTCTTACACTGGTCAGGATTCCACGGAAATTTCCTGCCACGGATCGAGCTATATCCTCCAGCAAGTGATGCAGCTCCTTATCCGCCAAGGATGCCGTGCCGCAGGACCGGGTGAATATACCCAGCGTGCCTTCTTGAATGGCAAGATGGACCTGAGCCAGGCCGAAGCTGTGGCCGACCTCATTGCATCCACTTCCGCTGCTACCCACCGCATGGCCATGAACCAGATGCGCGGCGGATTCAGTCGTGAACTGGCCGTCCTGCGCGACAAGCTACTCCACCTCACTTCCCTCATGGAACTGGAACTCGATTTCAGCGACCACGAGGAACTGGAGTTTGCCGACCGTTCGGAGCTGGAAGACATCGCCCGTCAGATTGAGCAAGTCATCCATCATTTGGTAGATACGTTCAGCGTGGGCAATGCCCTGAAAAACGGAGTGCCCGTGGCTATCGTCGGCGAAACAAATGCCGGTAAGTCCACCCTGCTGAATGCCCTCCTGAACGAAGAACGTGCCATCGTGAGCGACATTCATGGCACTACCCGCGACGTCATTGAAGACACCATGAATCTTGGAGGTATCACCTTCCGCTTCATCGATACCGCCGGTATCCGCGAAACAACAGACACCATCGAAAGCTTAGGCATCGAACGGAGTTTCCAGAAGCTGGATCAGGCCGACATCGTGCTTTGGGTTATTGATGCCACTTGTGCCGAAGAGCAATACCGTCAGTTGGTCGACAAGATTTTGCCTCGCTGCAAGAACAAGCACTTGGTGATTGTCTTCAACAAGGCAGATTTGCTTTCATCGGCAGATATGGATACTGCGGCTTCGAAGGATGCACAGTTTGATCGCCTGAAAGCGGCTCTCCCCGACTTGCCGGAGGATGCTTGTGTGCTTTCCCTTTCGGCTAAGCAGAAAGAGGGACTTTCTCAGCTTCAGAAGCAGTTGGTAGACTTTGCTGCCCTGCCTGACCTGTCGCAGAACGATGTGGTGGTAAGTAATATCCGCCATTACGAAGCATTAAGCCGTGCGCTGGAAGCTATCCACCGCGTACAAGACGGACTGGCCATGCAACTTTCCGGTGACCTGGTTTCACAAGACCTTCGCGAATGTCTTTATCACTTGGGAGAAATCGTGGGCGGAACGATTGAGACGGATGAGGTGCTGGGGAATATTTTTAAGCACTTTTGTGTGGGCAAATAGGAATCTGTTCCACCTTGATTACGATATAAAAGCTACTGTTTTTCAGTAGCTTTTTTTGCTTCTGGCAACTATCCTCTCTCCCCCATTTTTTATGTGTACTTAAAAACACCTAAGCATAAATACCCATTTGGGCTTGAAATTTCCATGTTTTCCACACAGAAACCGTATGTTTCCGCCTTGAGAAACGTACGTTTCACAGATGAAAAACATACGGCTCTCGTATGGGAAACATAAATAACATTTCCTCATGAGGCACAATTCAATGAAGCTTTTTCTGGAAACACTATAGATCAATTATTTTTCTTGTAATAAATCGCACATATTTTTCCCTATCAGGACGCTGCCTGCATAAAAATCAGTGGGGCTGTTATCGCATACTTACATTTAATCAATATCCACAATTATGAGTATCCACCTCGACCGACACTTGAAAAGCCATCTGGTTGACATATATCAAGTATTAAGGCCTCTCATGAAAATTTTATGCTATACAACATATTATGTAATAAACAATGCGTACTTTTGTGTTGTAAAACATAAAAACAACTACGAAAATGAGATTTATTATTAAATGCTTTATTAAAGGCCTGAGAATGATGGGCGACAACCAACTACAGATTCTGAACAAATAATAGTTCACATTTGCCCATTTTGAACAGGAATAACAGGCAAACAAAAAGACAAGAAATGAAACCGACCACCGGATACGACTTTACCATATTCCGATGATCGGTGTTTTTTTTGATATAAAGGCACCTAAGAGCTGATGCCACAGCCTTGGCGTTTACTTAGGTTGCCGGTTCGGTAATTCTCATCAATTACGTCTTATCACATTTCAACCATCGCCCACGTTTCAGACGTACAAGGAAGATAAATCCACGAAAACTCAGCTCTACGCACATGGCAATCCATACGCCTTGCAGTCCCAGTGTCGGGGCGAGCCAGGCAGCCAGAGTCAGACGTACAGCCCAGATGCTGAATAAGTTCATCAGGCATGGTATCAGTGTATCGGCTGCTCCGACAAAGACTCCGTATGCAACAATAGAGGCCGCAAACATCGGCTCAGCAAAAGCTTCGATGCGTAAAGCCATTACCCCCAGCTGACGGATTTCCTCCACAGGAGTCATCATCCCGATAATCTGAGGGGCAAACAGATACATAAGGATACCCATTACGCCCATGATGGCCATTCCCATCAGTACGGTAATATGGGCAAAACTACGGGTCAGCTTCTTCCGCCCGGCTCCGATGCTCTGGCCAACAAGAGTGGTGGCCGCATCCGCAATTCCGTAGCCGGGCATATAACAAAGACTTTCGGCCGTAATGGCAAAAGAATTGGCTGCAATGGCAAAGACTCCGAGTGGCGCTACGATGACAGTCGTCAAAATCTGAGCACCGCAAATGACCACATGTTCTATTCCCATCGGAAAACCGATACGGAGTGCTTTCCTGAACGTGTCGGCTTTCAGCCGGAAGCTGACTTCCCTACTGTGGTAGCTCAGTTTCTCTGAACGTGTCAGCAGATACCATAGTAACACACCGGCGACGACGGTCTCTGCGGCAGCCGTACCCAGGGCAGCACCGCTCACGCCAAGTCCGGCTCCCGGAATAGTGAATTGCATGTCTGCAACGCTGTATCCGCGTGTCGGGAAAATCAGAAAAAAGTTGAATACCACATCCAGCACGCACATAATGACGCCCAGCAGACTGGGGATACGCATATTTCCACTACAGCGAAGCATACCGCCTGCCAGAAAAATCATTTGCAGGACAGGCAGGAAAATGGAAAATATGAAGAAATAAATGGAAGCATCCCGACGGATGGAAACATCGCCTCCCAGCCATGCCGGCAGCGAAGAGCTGATACCTGCACCCAATACAACCAGCAGCAGCCTTGCAGAGTCCCCAGAAAAGCCATGTAGTGGTCGATACCAGTCCGATGGAAGCAGATGCCTTCGCACCGATACGTCCCACCATGGCTGCATCAATATACTGCATGATGATGGAAGACAGCTGTGCAATGATAGCCGGAACGCTGAGTTCTACGGTCAGGCACAGCTGCTGCCGCAAGGTCATCGGACAACCGTCACGGATAAGGTCAAGCAACACATCTGTTTTCTTTTGTGCAGCCGGATGCTCCCTGAATTGCTCCGGTAAGGCTCCATTTGTGTCCGTTTCAGGTAAGTTACGTTTCATCGGGTCATCCTTCTGTTGTTAAGGCATCGACAAAGCCCTTGAAGCGCGACAGGGCATCTTGTAATACCGAACGCGGACAGGCAATGTTCCAGCGCAGGAATCCTTCTCCTTCGGCTCCGTACATGGTACCGCTGTTGAGCCAGAGTCCGGTGGTTTCCAACAGGCGGGTCTGCAAGGTATCGGAAGGCAGATGCAGTGCCCTGCAGTCTGTCCACACCAGATAGGTTCCTTCCAGCTTCGTCACGGGTATTTCAGGCAGGTGGGTACGGAAGAATGCACACAGACAGTCATAGTTGGCCTTCAGATAGTCCAGCAACTCAAGAAGCCAGTCCTCGCCTTCATTATAAGCGGCGATGGTAGCCTCAACCCCGAAAGGATTGACATCGCACACCTCGTTGATATTGATGGCACGGTCTATCCGCTGGCGCACGGTCTCATCGCGAGCTATGATGCTGGCAATCTGCAATCCTGCAATATTGAAGGATTTACTGGGTGATACGCAGGTAACCGAATTCCACGAATGCTCCTCACTGACAGATGCATACGGTATATAGGTATGTCCGGAGAAAACAAGTTCGCAATGTATCTCGTCCGATAGAACGGTCACATTATTCCGCAGGCAAATCTCTCCTATCCGGCACAGTTCCTCACGGGTCCATACACGTCCTGCGGGATTATGCGGGTTGCACAAAAGCAACAGCTTTACACCCGGTTCTTTTACTTTACGTTCCAAGTCGTCATAGTCGATATGGTAGGTACCGTCCTCGTATATCAGAGGATTGGTGACAACGCGGCACCCGTTGTTACGGATGGATGAGAAGAAGCAATTGTACACAGGAGTCTGCACAACCACCCCGTCACCCGGTTCTGTCAGAGCCTTTATGACAGCAGATAGGGCCGGAACCACTCCGGAAGTGTATATCATCCATTCTTTACGGAAAGTCCAGTGATGGCGCCTTTCAAACCAGCGGGTTACTGCCGTATAGTATTCATCAGGGACACGCACATACCCGAATATACCGTGCACTACACGTCTGGCCAGTGCTTCGGTAATTGCCGGTGCCGTACGGAAATCCATATCGGATACCCAAAGGAGTTCACCAGACGGAGGTTTCTGGAGTGCCAGCCAAGGTATTCGCCGTTAAGCTCAGAATCGTAGATAGTCACATTCTCCACTTCCCAGAAAGCATCCTTAGTGGTAATCTTAGCATTGTGAATCTCCACATTCTTCACATACTGGAAAACATACTTGCTGTCACTCTCCAGTCCGTCCACATAAATGTCATTGCTGAACATGAAGGGATAAGTTCCTCCATGCAATTTAAGGTTTTTGATACGGATACCTTTACAACGCCAGAATACCTCATCAGCATCGTTCATCGTGACATTTTCAATGTCAATCTCACTCATCTCGCGGAACATTTTGGGAGCGTCAATCACGGTATCCTTCATCTGCAGATGGTCGGAATACCATAACGCCGAGCGTCCTCCCACATCGAAATAGCAACGCTCAATCTTAAAACCATGAACGTGCCAGAAAGGGTAATTCCCCTCAAAACGGCAATCTACTGCCTCAATGTTGCTGCACTCCTTGATGGCCGATTCTCCGGCACGGATTATTACGTTTTCCAAACGCAGATTATGCGACTCAAACAAAGGGCGTTCGCCCCCGAATTCTGAATTTCTGATAACTTCCATATAATTTTCTTCTCCAATCATATCTGTTACTTATCAATTAACTGATACAAAAATAGAAAAGGACAGAATGCCGGATGGTATACAAATCCTCGGACTATATACCCATGTTACAGATTTTGGAAAAAGGCAGACAGAGCTGGCCTTGCATATACAGCAGAAACTGAATCATATTCCACGAATCAGGAAGAGTAGTTTGCCCACATTCCCGCCAAGATTCGCACGAAATTTTGTAGCTTTGCAGACAATTTTGAAAAAATGACAATGAAAAATAAACTCATCCAAATTTCTGCATGGATTGCGACCCACATCACCCTTGTGGTGGTGCTGGTGACGGCCGTGGCCCTCTTTCTTCCCTCCTCGTTCGTCTGGATAGATACATCGGCCATCACACCAATGCTGGGCGTGGTGATGTTCGGCATGGGACTGACACTTCGTCCGTCCGACTTCCGGCCGGTCTTGCAGCACCCGAAAGATATCCTCATCGGCGAACTGGCACAGTTTCTTATCATGCCCTCGCTGGCGTGGCTGCTCTGCAAGTTATTGTCGTTGCCGGAAGAACTCGCCTTAGGAGTGGTTCTCGTGGGATGTTGTCCGGGAGGTACGGCCAGCAACGTTATCTGCTACCTGGCTAAAGGCGATGTAGCCCTGAGCGTGGCCATGACCGGAGTTTCTACACTGCTGGCTCCCATCGTAACGCCTGCCCTCGTATGGCTGCTTGCCGGAGAATCGGTGAAAGTAGACGTGGCAGGCATGTTTTTAAGTATCGTACAGGTGGTAATAGTGCCCATCGTACTGGGAGTGGCCGCCAATCATTACTTCCAACGCACCACCCAACGGATAGTACCGTTGCTACCGATGATTTCCACCTTGTCCATTGCGTTCATCATCGGTATTATCGTAGCACACAACGCAGCCAGCATCCTTGCATGCAGCCTGATAGTGGCCGTAGCGGTGATTCTGCACAACGTACTCGGACTGGCCCTGGGCTATGGTCTCTCCTCTCTGGCCGGAAGCAAGCCATCCAAACGATCGGCCATTGCCATCGAGGTGGGTATGCAAAATTCAGGTCTGGCCACTTCACTGGCCGCCACTCATTTTGCTCTGTTTCCCATGGCGGCCGTACCCGGAGCCATGTTCTCGGTATGGCACAACTTCTCGGGCAGCATTGCGGCACAGATTTTCAGAAGACAGGCAGATAAAGAATAAGGAATCAATGCCTGCACATGCAGCATGAGAATGACAGCATAAAAAAAGCCTGCGGTTCAAAGACGCATCTGAACCGCAGGCTTATCATGTTTCAGTAACTGATGTTACTGCGCTTTTCCCAATAGCACTTCTTCTCCCTGCACAAAGGTAATGTCACGAGGAATTCCTGCTCCGTTAATCCGGTCAAGGTCGGCCTGAAGTGCCGGAGTGATTCCACCGTTCTCTTCTCTGTATTTCTTCGCAAATTCCACATTGCCGTCGCCCTGCGTCTGAAGAATCAACGCTGCCCAACCGTTCATGGCTTCCTTGGCCTTTGCAAAATCAATCACATACTGACCTTTGTCATCACGTGAAAATGCCCCTGCTTTCTCCATGTAGTTGAAGCACATCATATTGGCTTTTCCGTGTGAAGAAGCTGCTCCAAAACGGACTGAACGAAGAATGCCTGCAATGTAAGTAGCCATCGCATCCTCGGCTGTAATGTTCGTAATTTCACCCATTTCAATCAGCTTGGTCACCATGAACAGGCCCAGAATGTCAGCCTTGGCTTCTTCCCAGGAAGTCTTCTCTGTGCCCATCACTGCATCCACGCTTTCATTGGTGCGGATGGTCTGCTTCACACCCAGTCCGTGTGCCACTTCATGGAAAGTCACGTTCCAGAAAAACGCATCAAAGTTGAGGTATTTCTGCTGTTCAGGCGTAACGACAAGCTGTCCGATAGGCAACAGAATCTTGTCGAACTTAGCCTTCATGGAGTTCCGCAATTGCAGACGGCGTGTACCTTTCAACGCATGCACCCGCTCGTCGTTCGGCAGGTTGATGGCAATGGTCTTGCTTCCTGCGTTACAGTCGCCGGCATAGTACACCGCATCATACACATTCAGGTCTGACGACGTGCCCGGCACGAAGGTTTTATATTTTGGCGGACAAGGTAACTCTTTCTGAAGGGCCGGAAGCATGGCTACGAACTTGGCCAGGTCCTTGCTGCGGACTTCATCCTTCAGCAGAATAAACGACTCGTACGATGCCTTGGTTTCGCGGAACTTATCATCATAAGTTTCAATAGGTCCTGTCACAAAGTCAATCTTGCTGTCCTTCATGTCCATCCATGCCAGGTCACTGGCCAGATAATCATCAGTCTTGAATGCTTCGATACGCTTTTCAAGGTAGGTTTTCAGGCCCGGGTCTTCTGCCAGTGCCACCGCTTTCTCCAGCAAAGCACAGATACGTTCTATTTCCGGAGCATAGGCTTCATGATACCATACGCTCTTTAGAGAACCGTCTTCGTTGCGGCGAATAACCGTGTACCATGAGTCCTTGTTTTCATCCTCAAAGGCATTGAACTCGGCTTCGGTAATATCCAGCGGGTAATAGTTGCATACATCCGGTTTCTCACCATAACCAGCCAGGAAAGGCTTGTTATTGTCCAGACGGTCCCATGCGCCATAGTGAATTATGGAAAACTCTTTCGCATAGCTGTCGGTAATGGTATCGAGCAGGCTTTTATCACCAAATGTCTGCTTCCAGAAAAGGTCGTCGGTAATTTTCCCCACCTGGAAGAATATTCTCACCAACTCTTTTTCTTTGTCGCTCAAGTTATTCACAAGATCAGACTTCAGTTCAACAGATGCATACTCCTCTACCTTTGCTTTCATCGGCGATTCCTTCTGCTGGTTGCTGCACGAGCACAGGCTGGAAGCCATCGTAGCAACTCCCAACAAGGCTGCCGAAAAATTAATCATTCTTTTTCTCATACTTCATTGATAATTTTGTTTGTTTGCGAAGATACGAAAAGTCCCTCATATTTCGGGCATTCAGGGTATCACATTAAAGAGTTCCCCGCAAATCAATCTTTCTGGTACAATTCTCCTAAATACTTTTTTGCAGCCTGAACAGCAGCATCGTCTGTCTTTGACGATTCTACGATAATCTCCAGCGCCTCTGCCTCATAACCGTTTCGGATAATACTGCGTGTAGACGACAAACAGGTCCTTTTTGCATTCTCTGCTTTACCCTTCTTATACTCAGGATACACCTTCTCTACCTCTTCTACGGTAATGTCCGGATTTTGCTTGACCAAAGGATAAAGCTTCATAAAGGTGGCCTTGCCAACAGACCTCAACCTGTTATCCAATGCATACGCTTTATCCTCATCGTATTGATCTATCACTGTCTTACTGCGCTTCTTTGAAGCTTTCTTTGGCTTGTCTTTGAAAATTTCCTTCCTCCAGTTCTTGATTTGATATTCTGATACCGACCAGTGAATCTTACCTACCGTGTCCGTCACTTTTTCCTGCTCAGGAATCTGCATCAGTGTCTGCAGTTCAGCATATTCCTCAGGAAATTCCGCTTTCACATAATCCTGCACAATATTGATAAGCTCTTGCTCTTCACCCAAGTTTTTCCCATCATAAGCCACATAATTTTTCTTAGGTATCACAAAAGAATTAAGAGGGTGTACCAGGCGAAGAAAATGCGCTACAAGTACAGCGTATTCATTCTCCGTAAATGAACGGCCGACGTGCCGGATGTGTGCCGAGTCCGATTCCCACTCCGCTCTTTTAGGATTCGGGAACACCTCAGTTAACCGTTGTTTCCCGGCAAAATTGTAACCCACAGGAAGAATATGCGCCAAATACCAACCCGATGTATTCAGATTGATACGACTATAGCTATTACATGTATAATAAGTAAGCTCACGCTCTTTTTTGGTTGATCCAAAGCCACAGACTACGTTGCTCTGATTGAGATGCTCCACCAAATCTGATGCAGTATAACACTTGTCATGAAGTTTTAAGGCCGCAAAAGGCATGGCAAATGTATTGTCACAGAATAAAGTTTTCAATCCATCCTGATATTCAGACAGGAATCCTCTACGCAACAAAAAATACTTTTCTCTTGGTGCACTCCCATAAAGACGGATAGCAAACACAGCATTCGGACGTTTCACATACTCAAGTAGCGCCTTGTGTATAGCCTGGATGGTCGCTTTATGCTGAAACTGCCACTTAATTATCTGATTGAAGAAATCGATGACGTTCTCTGCAAGACCTTTTTGGGGAGGAGTTACCACATCTTTTTTGATGTTGAAAATCATATTGTTTATCGCCGAAGAATACGGGATGTGCTGATTTTTCATACCGGTATTATTTTTAAGTTGTTATTCAAGTATTTCTTTTGGTGTGGCAATATTACAAATAAACCGTAACACCTCCACTATTTGCCTTCAATAATTTTCAGGAAACACTTTATACATATAATTTCCATGCCACACACGAGGAAAGCTGCACAGAAATCCATAACTTTGAAGAAAGTTTATCAGAAAAAATCAACCCAAACAAGATAGCATGAAAAAAGTAATTGTGATTTCAACCAGTCTGCGTGCTGGTTCCAACAGCGACATGCTGGCTGACAAGTTTATGGAAGGTGCCCTTCAGGCAGGTCACGAAGTAGAAAAAATCTCACTCATCGGCAAAGATATACGTTTCTGCCGTGGATGCCTGGCCTGCCAGAAATTGGGCAAGTGTGTGATTCAGGACGACGTGGACGCCATCATGCAGAAAGTGCTGCACGCAGATGTCATCGTATGGGCTACCCCGATTTATTATTTCGAGATGAGCGGACAGATGAAGGTGCTCATCGACCGTATGAATGCGATGTACACCCTGGATTACCAGTTCCGCGATGTCTATATGCTGACCGTAGCAGCCGAAGAAGAGCCGGAGGTTCCTCAACGTGCCGAAGCGGGTCTCACGGGCTGGATTGACTGCTTCCCGAAGAGCCGCCTGGCCGGTACGCTTTTCTGCGGTGGAGTAGCTGACCCACGCGCCATCAGCGGACACAGTAAGTTGAATGAAGCTTATGAGATGGGCCTTCACTGTTGATTAGATAACATCTTTAAAACACCCCACAATGAACGAAGAAATTACCCTGCGCGAAGTGGCCGACTACCTGGACCACGTCGGCATCCAGTTCATGGCTACCATCGGACTGGATGGCAAACCGAAGGTACGCCCCATGCAATACATGGTGCTGGAAGATGAGAAACTGTGGTTCTGCACCAACTCAAAGAAGGAGGTCTATGCCGAATTACAGGCCAACCCTACTATAGAACTTTGCGGATGCAAGCTGGAGAAAGATGAAATTCAGACTCCGTGGATTCGTTTCTCGGCCGAAGTCGTTTTCGAAGAACGTCAGGACATCCGCGATGCCATCATCGAGAAAAGCGCCATCGTCAATGCACTCTACAAAGACATGAGGCAGAATCCCATCTTCAAGGTATTCTATCTGAAACATATCGACGGCTGGCTGACTAACTTAGGTAACGTGAAGGGACTGGAACATAAGGCCGAATTTGCCAAGCCCGTGCATTTCCGGTTCTGAGCATCTGCCGTAACCGAAAGCCGGTTCAATAACTCTTGTTCCGGAGCTCCAGTGTCACGTCCATGTAGCTACGCTTACCTTCAATGTAGTCGGCATACAAAGTTTCCGCATCCTTACCTTTCAGGATGCGGCACTTGCCGCACGACTCGCAATCGTGCAGGCACTTCCAGGCTTCAATCACATACGCCCTGCGAGCTTCCTGGGTGGATTGTTCAATTGGAGGAGGTGTCATAGATTCTATTTTGCTTCATTATATTGGCTACAAATTATAAATATCCCTATTACCTAAATGTTAGAGGTGAAAAGAAGAAATCTATTTTGATTGTTTATTTAGGCCTGCAATTATTTATAAGAAATACTTTATTAAATCCAATTTATACTAATACTATACCACAAGCTTAATTTGAAATCTATTTATAAATATATTTGCTTTTCATTTTTAATGTTTGCGGATTTTTCGATTCCTCTATAAAAGGGAGCTGCGCAAGAACCAAAAAAATAATGGAAGAACATCTCTTATCAATCTGTTGATTGATATAATCTCGAGTTACAGAGCCGTTTTTTGCGAGATATTCATAAGCCAATTCAAAATCATCATAATCAATTTTACTTTTCCTACCATTTATGGAAGAACGTATTAATGCTGTATTGTTAACTTCAAGTATTCTGTTTGGTCCTCTTGAATTAAAAAGAGCTTTTCCTTCCAATGGCCTGATAAAATTATCCCATATTAACGAAAAATCAGGATATAGCCTATTGTCTTCTGTTATTGCATCATTGACAGTAGATTGATTATCAGGCTTACATTTTTCTATATTTTTTGTATCCACAGAAAAGATTTCAATACCCAGTTTTTTGGCAACCTCAACCGCGTCATCCATTACTTTACCGTCTGTGGCAACAATAGCTTTAGTACAGTCAAAAAAATGTTGAGAGCCATACAGTTTCAAGAAAACATCACGATTAACTTTTCGTGTACAGTTTCCAAATTTCTTTACTTGTATGGCTATTTTTTCTTTGCCTTTAAAAGCAAAAACATCCACACCATAATCTCCAGAATATCTCGTTACTTCTGTTTTATATCCTTTAGATTCAAAAATACATGCCACATATCGTTCAAATTCTTCTGGTGTCATTTTATTCAGGATTTTATTTATAAATTATTTTTTATAAAAGCGCCATGACCTATTGCATTTTCTGTATCGTTTTCCTGAGTATGAGAAATACTCTGATTGGAGCCCCCCTGGTAGGTTATTATATTGCGCTTCCCCGATTTCCTCCTTCATATAGTTGCCATTACCGTCCTTTACAAAACAACCATTTTCGTCTTTTATAAATGCTGGAACATTTATTCTGCATCCAACCCCTATCTCATAATTTTCACTTTGCATTTTTTCATTGACCCATCCAATAGTCAAGTTACTATTCAATGAAATTCCCATCATCAAATCTTCATAAATATAAGTAGCACGTTTCTCGTACTTTTTAGTTTCAGTCCAAGTGTTATTAGTAAGCGACTCAACTCTATATCCTCTAATGAGAAACGACGCTCTATATTCTTTCACCTGATTTTCAAATGTAATATCTATCCCCGATACATGACAATTCATAGATCCTAATATGAAATAGGGCAAATCATTACACTTTTCATGATCTGAGGTATGATACATTGCAGGATCTTTCAAGCCATCTATTTGTTCCTCATGATAATAGAACTCAATATCCTCCAAATAAATACGCCTTCTCTCATTCACAAGAAAGTATCCGCCATACAAGAGTTTCTTAGCAAGGAGCATGAATTGCCTAACCAACTCATTTTCTTTCTCTTCCTTCTGAAAATCAGTTACGCCTGTAAAAGTTCCGAGTATTACATTAATACCATCCTCAGACTCAAATTCATCCAATATTTTCTCCCACTTATTTTCTGTATTAATTGTTATCGGGTTTATAAAAGCCTCATGTTTATAATTATTATCTTCCCCTTCTGCTCTTAACCATTTCAAATCAATACCACAAGCATTGCTGAGATTCACAGGCTTTAATCGATATGTCTTTTTCCATTGATTAATATACCAAAAATTGCTTTCAGACGCTAAAGCAATCATTTCTTCTCTGGTCAGAATATAATACTGAAATTCCATATTAATTCCTTCACCGACAACATGTACAAAAACCCACGGACCTTTAACCTTCCTTTCTAGATAATCCTTAGTACATTTTGCCAAAGTCATCCCAATAGGAAAGTTATTGCCTCTGCACGTCTTTACTTGTATGTAAACGTTTTTCTTATTCCCAGGCTGAGAACAAATTAAATCCACTGCTTCATAGTTAGCTATAATAGCATTTGCATTTACTACATTTAACCCTAACTGCATTAGTTTGGTTTGAACCAGATTCTCTCCAATATCACCTAATCTACTTTTATTTAAAGAAACATTCATATCCATTATTCTACCATCTAACAGATTTCAATTTAGCCACAAGAGTACGTTTAATTTTTTCTTCTGTTTCATGTATAAGCACATCATCCATGAAAAGTATATCTACAGGTTTTCTTATCCATGGTTCTTCTGTTGTTTTATAAAAAAGATTGACTATACAAATTGATTCTCGTATAATGGCCTTTACTTTCTTCTCATTTTCAGTAAAAATATTCTTACCATATGTACTGATAAATAGAGTTTCAGCATCTTCTATATTCTCTTCTTTCTGATCTTTTTCATTACCAAAAGCCCCAATCCATATTCTCATATTATCATTTTCATGAAAATCATTATAATGCTTATGATAATTATTAAGACGTTTCTCAATTCCATCAGCTTTCTTATGAATGCCAAAATATGTATAAATTTTTAAGGTTGAATGTCCTTTACCTTTTTTATTCCCGGAGAAATAATAGAAATTAAATAATGATTTATCACAAGTAGAATTATCCTCAAGATAGGACTTCATCTGCTGTATATTTTTGAAAGGGCCAACCCATTGGATTGTAAATGTTTTAGTAATATCCTGCATAAACTAATAGGACTAATTTATCTATATTTATAATTTAATTCCCTCAACAATTGCTTTATAGCTAGTCAGTAGCTCTGGTTCCGGACGTCGATAATCACCTCCATGCAGCTCCATAGACAAAGATACGGGTTCTGCTTCATTTACCAGAATCTTATGCCCGTAAAAATCCTAAAACATCCCTATATTGCCCTCCCTTTATCCTTTTATTTTCTATGTTTTCCAAGGCAGAAATGTGCGTTTCCGCCCTGGAAGCTGTAAGTTTCTCGCCCGAAAAACCTACAGTTCTGGTTCGGAAAACCTAAAAAACGATAGAAGGTTTACCTGGCAATCTCCTGAGATTTGATATTCAGACTCCCCAAGATGAATTAATATTTTCTTCGTTTTCGATTTACAGATATACAAAAAGGAATATAACATCATAAAAACAAACCGATTTCTTATTATTTACAAAAAAACGACTAAATTTGCGCCCGCAAAAATAGGTAAGGCCAATCCTTAGCAATGCCTAATATACTGAAGTGTTGAATAAAAACAAGGTATATCTTTCATCAATCCTCCAGATATTATCCAGAAAAGGCTTTATTTAATATAAGACAAATACATTGAAGGTCAAATGGATAAAGAAGACTCATATAGGAAATTGCTTTTTGATAAACGATGGCTTGAAAAAAAGGCCAGAATTATTCAGCGAGATAATTGTCAATGTAAAATTTGTGGTTCAAACTGGCATTTGGTCGTCCATCACAAACAGTATCACGTACATAAAAATTCCGGTAAAAAATTCCTCCCATGGGAATATGACGATAAATATCTTGTCACTTTATGCGAATCATGTCACAAGAAAGGACATGATTTATATGATATTCCAGTAAAATTTATATGAAACTATGAATTTCTTTAAAAAATTATTTGGCTCCAACAGAACAGAAGAACTCCCCGTTGCAAATGAGGAAGTGGCGCGTCCTGAAATCAAGCGCGAAGACTTTGTAGATGATTCTGAACCTACAAAAGAAAGTAACATTGTGACTATAGCTTTCGGAACCGGACTGCCGATTGACGCTATCTATACATTCATCGGACGAGATTATGAGCAGGAAGGTTATGATGACGCAATGATTAACTTGGATAATTCGTACAAGGAATCGAAAAAGGAGATTATTTTAAATGAATTGAAAATTAGAATTGAGCAAGTCAAACTGGCATATAATAATAAACTACGCGAGATTGAAGTCTCTATTTCTAATATTGAACAACAGGGATTAATAAATACTAGCGCACAACTGAAAGCGAAAAGACAGACATACCTAGAACATATTGACAAAATCAAAGAAATCGAAAGTAGCATTAATCTGGGTGATAAGAAGTTTCTGACCATGATTGACTCCTATGAAAGAGGGTTTCTTAAAGGCGTAGCAGCAAAAACCATAAAATTTTTTGATATAGAAAATAATTCTCAAGAACAAAACTAAAAGTATGCAGATATTAACAAAAACTGGATGTTTCCTTATCGGATGGAACTTCAATATATTAAAGGAATGTGGAGAAGCCAGTTTCAGGACTTTTAAGAGACTTATGTCTGCAATAGTCATCATGATGGTAATTTGGGGCACTATCGGATTTTGCTTTGCAGACAATTACATTGGGGTAAGCAGTACGACAGGCAAGATAGCCATAGCGCTCATATTCATGATTCTTGTTCTTTGCATAGAACGTTTTATCATTCTTACGATTGGCCGATTGGGATGGATGGGACTTTTCCGTACGATTCTGGCAATTGTAATGGCTATGTTAGGATCGACCGTATTCGACCAAATCATTTTCCGGAACGACATTGCGGTAAAGATGACCGATATCCGTGAGATAAAAATACAGCAAGCCATCAAAAACCGGATGGAAACGTATGATGCCGACATCAAACATTTTACCAATCTAAGAGATTCTTTAGGGGTAGCTAACATCGTCATCTATGAAAAACTGGCTAAACAACCCGTAATAGCTACACGGGATGTCACTACAAAAGACGTCGTCATAGGGAAAAACGAGGATGGAACACCACAGATGGCCAAAACGACTAGTGTAACTTCAAGAAGCGTGGAAAATCCATTAAGCGCGCAAGCTAAAGCTAATGAAGAACAAATTAAACGCTATCAAACGCAACTGGAAACGTTACAGACTAAGAAATTTAATACAGACAAAGAGGTTAGAAACGAATTCAGACAAAAGAAACCTGGTTTTTTGGAAGAACTAACAGCTTTATGGGCTCTTTTAAAAGCTGATAATATTGCCCTTATTTTCTATATTATATTATTCGTGTTTCTGATGTCATTGGAGCTCTTAGTCGTCACAAGCCGTGGAGGAGACACTAAATGTGACTATGAACTTATCGTAGAACATCAGCTCAATATCAAAAAGGAAATGCTGAGTAAATCTGAAGAGAAATTGTTAAATAAAAACTGATCCCTTGAAAGATTAAAGAAAACATCACATGCCACAAGAACCCCTACACTCCTGCCCCGAACTTATTGACTACATCAATGAAACGGGTTTCCTGCCCTTGCTAAGCATGGGTATTGCCGGATGGTCGGCCGAAGAAGTCACGGACGAAGACTGTCAGTACACCCGTTTGCCCGACGGCGGATGGGAATGGCCGCTTTGGGAATGGAAAGGTGCCATCCTGCAAGAAAGCGGTTGCGCATACGGCAAGTTCTTCAAGGACAAAGCTGCATTCATCAGCCGCGAGTGGTGGCCCGACTTCTGCAATTACCGGCGGAGTCTGTTTCCTTATCCGGAGGCGGGAAGCATTGAAGAAACCATCCTCAACGTACTAAGATGCGAAGGCAGCCTGATTACACGGGAACTGCGTGCGGCATGCGGATTTACAGGACCAAAGATGCGGAGCCGCTTCGATGCCTATCTCACCCGACTGGAAATGGGCGGCTACATTGTGACGGAGGATTTTATCTACCCCCTCGACCGCCACGGAAGGGAATATGGCTGGGGCTGGTCACTGCTCACCACGCCCGAACGTCTCTTTGGACGGGAGGCCTGCCACCCCGACCGCAGTCCGCAGGAATCACGCGAACGGATGCTCACCCAATTCCGGAAGATACTGCCGCATGAATCCGAAAAGACGTATGCAGCCCTGCTGAAATAAGTCTACAGGAACATCGTCAGCAACGGAATGCTCAGTACGGAAAGCAAGGTGGTGAGGAAGGTTCCTTCTGCCATGATGACCTCCCCTTTCTGATACTGAATACAGAACAGGGTGCCGTACGAAGCTACGGGCATGGCCGCCAACACCACATTGATATTGGCAATGGTTTCGTCCACCCGGCAAAGGCGTGAGAGATACAGGATAAGGAGTGGAACCAGCATCAGGCGCAAGGCCGACATCAGGTAGATGGCCGTATTGCCAAACATCCGGCGAATGGGTACACGGGCAATGGACGAGCCGATGATGAGCAGCGCAGCAGGCACGGTGACATTTCCCAACAGGACAAACGGGGTACTGATGACACGGGGAGGCACCCATCCGGTCACGACAATCAGAATGGAGAGGTACGACGCAATCATGGCCGGACAGTAGAGAGTACGCCAGTCAAAACGCATCTTTCCCTGACCGCCTGAAATAAACAGGGTACCGAACACAAAAATCAACAACGTGCTGGGGAAATTAAGAATGCTGGCATAGAACACCGCACTGGCTCCGAAAATGGAAGCCACAATGGGATAACCGATGAAACCCACATTGCCGAATGCCAGCATGAAACTGTAAATACCGCGGTCGGACAGCTTGACGGGCAAATAGCGCGGAAGCAGAAAGGCTAACCCGATAAGCACCACCTAGGTAGCAAAACCCACCACGAGCAAAGGCAGAATCAGCTTCTTGTCAGGAAGCGTGTCGCCCATCACCGACGAAAGTATCAGACTGGGACACGTCACGTTGATAACCAGTCCCGAAAGTTTGCGGTCGAAATCCGCATCCATCATTTTCTTCTTACTCAGATAATAGCCGATGATTACCAGAATAAACAGGATAATCATCTGTGTAACGATTGCATCCATTGTTTCTTCTTACCTTAAAAAAAGTCGTGCAAAGATACAGATTTTTCTTTACTATTTCATGTTCA
>ERZ791623.527-NODE-527-length-22131-cov-7.999411_pt1 | contig 22131 bp, 26 predicted proteins | sample MGYA00510268_ERZ791623 | MGnify/ENA primary metagenome ERZ791623 (study PRJEB30046, sample SAMN00715216) | human gut metagenome | study: EMG produced TPA metagenomics assembly of the A metagenome-wide association study of gut microbiota in type 2...
CCTGCCACTCTTAGGATGGGAGAAAGAAGTAGAGTTGAAGTCGAGCTTGAGGTGGCGCTCCTTGGCCCACTGCATCCAGCTCTCGAAATGTTCAGGACCACAGGCGTCACGGTCGACAAACTGTCCACCGAAGTCGCCATAGGTCTCATGGAGGTTCAGACGGAAGGTGCCACCAAGCAGCGACTGCACCTTCTCGATGTCCTGACGCAGTTCGTCGATGTTGCGTGCCCGACCGGGGAAGTTGCCGGTGGTCATGATGCCACCCGAGGCTGCCTCGCCACGCTCGAAACCAACAACGTCGTCGGCCTGCCAGCAATGGAGGGAGATGGGGGTTGCGGCAAGGAGCTCAAGGGCCTTGTCGGTGTCTACGCCAAGTTCTGCATAGCGAGCCTTGGCAACAGCGTAGTTTTTCTCAATGATTTCAGATTTCATGGGTTCTATTTTTGATTGGTGATTGTCAGATATTTCTCGTAAGCCTCATCGTAAGCGGCTTTGTCCTGCGGATGGTATTTCTTTGTCGCTATGCTGTCGGCGATGACGCGTCGCATGGCCCAGATGTCGCCAACCTCACCGGCGGCCTTGGCCTGGAGCATGATATTGCCCAAAGCAGTGCCCTCGGAAGGACCTGCCACCACATCAACGCCACAACTGTTGGCTGTCTCCTGGTTGAGGGCGTCATTCTGGGCGCCCCCACCGATGATATGCAGGGTATGGATGTCGAAGTCGGCAAACTCCTTCAGCCAGCCAAAGACCTGACGGTAGCGCAGGGCCAAGGAGTCGAAGATGCAGCGACAGTATTCTCCCTTATTGCGCGGCTGTGGCTGACGGGTACGCTGGCAGTAGGCATTGATAGCCTCCACCATGCGCTCGGGATTGGCAAAAGAGGCATCATCAGGATTGATAAGGGTGCGGAACGGCAGGGCGGCAGCAGCGGCAGCCATCAGCTCTCCATGTGCGGTGCCCTGTCCCCATTCCTTGCGGCAACGCTCGTAAATCCACATGCCACAGATATTCTTCAGAAAACGTGTCGTCCCCTCGATGCCACCCTCGTTGGTGAAGTTGCACGCATAGCTGCGCGCGCTGATGACAGGCGTCTTCGTCTCTATGCCCATCAGGCTCCACGTGCCGCTGCTCAGGTAGGCGAAGTGCTCGTCACGGGCGGGTACGGCGGCAACAGCCGAGGCGGTGTCGTGACCGGCGACAGCCACGACGGGCACGGGGCCGAGCCCTGTCAGCCGCTGTACGTCGTCGCTGAGCGGTCCGATGACGGCGCCCGGAGCTATCATCTTTCCAAATTGGGAGCGCATGAGACCGACACTCGACAGGAGGTCGGCATCAAGGTCGTGGGTGGCGGGGTTGAGGAGTTGTGAGGTCGAGGCAACGGTATATTCACAGACCTTTCTTCCAGTGAGCAGATAGCTCAGAGCGTCGGGGATGAAGAGAATGGTGTCGGCAGCAGCAAGTGCGGCATTACCGTCGTGGCGCATCTTGAAGAGTTGGAAGAGGCTGTTGAAATTCATGAACTGTATACCGGTCTTGGCATAGACCGCTTCCTTGCTGACGGCTTGGGCGAAATAGCGCTCCATGGCACCTGAGGTGTGAGGGTCGCGATAAGAGAACGGTGCTGAGAGCAGCTGTCCGTCGCGGCCGACAAGGCAGAAGTCGCAGCCCCAGGTATCGATGCCGATGCTCTGAAGGGTGATGCCACGCTCCGCCGTCAGCTGTAAGGCCTTGATGACGGCATGATACAGCGACAGCAGGTCCCAATAGTCATGACCGGCGGCATGGATGATGGGGTTATCGAAGCGTGTCAGCTCTTCTAAGGAGACACGACTTTCAGAAAAGGTACCGAGGATGGTGCGGCCACTCGTGGCGCCAAGGTCTACGGCAAGATAATATTTGTTGACTTTCATCTGGGCTTGTTTTTAGTGTTCTAATTCTGCTGCAAAATTAGAACAAACCCACAAGCCCGGCCGTAGATATTTGATAAAAGAACTTTGAAATTTGAGAAGCCTCTTATTTCACTTGCAAGATGTCAGTCCACCTTGTAGTGTAGTTAGGGCTTTTCAGGTCGCGCTTCACCGCGTCGGCGAAGTGTGCCGCCTTGCCTTTGCCATTCTTCGCCGTATACTGCTGTGACCCGAGTACAATGGTCTCCGTACCGTTGCGCTTGTTGATTTTGTCGACAGCAGCATCTATCTTCTGCATCTTACTATAGCGTTCGGGGTTGAAGTCGACGAGATTGGTCTGCACGGCATTGGCAGGACTCAGGTCCATGAGCAGCACACCGGCCCGTTTGTACTGATAGCCTTGTACAAAGGCTGCTTTGAGGCAGTTCAGCGCTGCCTCCACGATGACCTGTGTGCTGTTGGATGGTGTCAGGAGAGCAGCCGTGCGGAACATGCCGTATTGCGGCAGATCGTCGCGGAAATGGTTAGTGTCGATGAAAACGCCGACGATGCCAGCCACACTCTTCTGCTGCCGCAGTTTCTGCGCACAGCGGGCAGCATAGTTGGCCACATGGGTGCGGATCTCCTCCAAGGCGGTGAGCATATTGGGGAAAGAACGGGAGGTGCACACGCTCTTCTTTGTCACCATCTCCATGTCGTCGATGGGTATACAGTCGATGCCGTTGAGCTCCATCCATGTGCGCTCGGCCACGACATTAAAGGTGGACCGCACGAAGGTACGGCTCAGGCGGGCAAAGTCCAGGGCTGTGGTCACCTGGAGCTGTGCCAGCCGCTCCCGCCATCGGCGGCCGATGCCCCAGACATCGCCCAAAGGGAAGAGGCTGAGGGCTTTCTCACGCTTCTCGTCGGTGTCTATCATGCAACAATGGTGGTAGCCGGGATAGCGTTTGGCAAACTTGCTGGCCATCTTGGCCAACGTCTTCGTCCGCGCGATGCCGATGCTCACTGGCATGCCTAAGCCGCGCAGGATGGTCTTATGAAGGTCTTCGCCCCAAGCCTTGAGGTCGAACTGTGACATGCCGTCGAGGACGCAGAAGCCCTCGTCGATAGAATAGCGGTGAAACTCCGGACAGCTGTTGCGGACAATATTCATCAGCCGTCGCGTCATGTCGGCATAGAGTTCATAGTTGGAGGAGAAAGCATAGATCTCCTTGCCGGGGAAGAGCTCGGCGAGCTTGAAAAACGGCGTACCGGCCTCGATGCCCATGGCCTTAGCCTCATTGCTGCGAGCCACGACACAGCCGTCGTTGTTGGACAGCACCACACAGGCCTTGCCGTTGAGGTCGGGACGGAACGACCGCTCGCAACTGACATAGCAGTTGTCGACATCGACCAAAGCCCAGTATCTGTCTCTCGCCTCCATAGACTCAATTTCTTTAGTGGTGCATATTCTTGATGGAATACTGCACCACGCCCCACACCATAAAGTCATCGTTTGGGGTGACCTTGATGCGCGGATATTTGGTGTTGCCGGGCACGAGCTCGATATATCCGTCAGCCTTATGGCTGTCATCGTAATATTTCAAGGTGTACTCTCTGTTGAGGAACGCTAAGACGACATCACCGTTCTTTGGCTCTAAGGAGCGGTCGATGACGACGATGTCACCGTCGAAGATGCCGGCTCCCGTCATGGAGTCGCCGTTGACATGGGCATAGAAGGTGGTGTCGGGGTGGCTGATGAGGTCTTTGTTGAAGTCTAACGACTCCACCTCATAAGCCTCCGCCGGCGAGGGGAACCCGGCCTTGATGGCAGGGGCGAAGCCAAGCCGCAGCTTGCTCATAAACTCGCTGTGGAGAAGGGTGACGTTGTTGTATGTCTTGCTGTCCATAATCTTTCCTTTCTTTATCCCCGCTCGATGGTCTCTATGCGGAGCCGGATAATGCCCACGGGAACGGAGACATTGACCACCTCGCCGACCTTATGGTTCATCAGCGCCTGAGCGATGGGCGATTTGACAGATATCTTCAGCTCCTTGGCATTGGCCTCATGGGGGCTCACGATGGTATAGGTCATCTTCTTATTGGTAGACAGGTTGGTCAAGGCCACCTTGGTGAGCAGTCGCACCCGGTCCAAGGGTTGCTCGCTGTCGGGCATGACACGGGCATGCGACAGCACACGCTGCAAGAAGCGGATACGCCCCAGCAGCCGTGACTGCTCGCGGCGCGCAGCACGGTATTCGAAATTCTCACTGAGGTCGCCCTTGTCACGTGCCTCTGAGATAGCATCGATGGCCTCAGGGAGACGCTCCTTGATAAGTTCGTTCAGTTCGGAGGAGAGCTTCTCGTAGCCCTCACGCGACATATACTCCATATCCTATACCTATTATAATAATGTGATAATTCGTCTGCAAAATTACGAAGAAATAAAATAAAAAGCTATAACTTTGCCGAAGAATATGAGCGCACAGGAAAAGCGCAGAAAAAACAAAAAAGTTGCCGCCGACAAGCAAGATTGCCGCAAAGCCTGCATTTCACTACTGTAAACAACTAAAAAATAATATCAAAGGGAAAAATGAAAAAGTTTAAACTCCTGACACTGTTCTTCGCTGCCTTTGCAGCCCTGACTCTGACGTCATGCCTCAACGACGACGATGACAACACCGGTCTGACAGCCGAGCAGATCCAGATGGCCTACAACGCCACAAGGGGCTTGCACAGCGGAAAGATTATCTACACCACGGGCTTCGACAAAGACGGTAAGGACGTCAAGGACTCTGCCAACGTTTCTTGGGACATCACCTCCGACACCGTGATGTACATCAACAACGTGCCCTCCAAAGTCCTCGCCTCAGTCATTGCCGACGACGACATCCGCGCGGCCGTAGAGACGCGGGGCCCGCAGAGAATCAAATGCTACATCAACTACATAGAATACAGAAACGACAAACCCATCCGGTGCCTCTGGCTCGTCAACCCCGTCAGCATCTGCTTCGACAACTTAGAGTACAACGGCGCCAAACATAAGGTCACCATCGCCTTCTTTGCCAACAGCAACTACTCCATCGGACAGCTGATAACTTCTGTCACCCCCAACATTCAGATGATGCAGTTCATCGCCGGAGCACTCTATGTCGACGACAAGATTAACAGCGAAGGCATCAACTACCTCAAAGACCCAACCAAGGCAAGCTCTTGGAACTCACGCATGAGATACCTTGTGCTGAAAGAGATTCTATAATACAGAAATCCTATACAAACTGAAATCCCCGGTCCTGACATCGTCACGACCGGGGATTTCGTATTTTTAAGCGTCTGCTACTTACTCAGGAAGGCTGATAGCCTCGTTGGGGCAGACAGAAGCGCATGTGCCGCACTCTGTGCACTCGTCGGGGTTGATATGATAGATATCACCAGCAGAGATTGCTCCTACCGGGCACTCGTCGATACATGTTCCACATGCTACACAATCGTTACCAATAACGTAAGCCATAATTCTATACTTTTAGAAATTTATAATGTTTTTGTATAATCTTTAAAAGGTGCCGTACGGCTCGCAAGCTGGCTGCCCTTCTTTCATTGCAAAGGTAACAAGTTATCTCGAAATACCTACAAATAATGAAAGAAAATATTGAAATTTAACATATACCTACCTGCTTATGAGGAGCAATATAATAATAATGTGTAACTTTGCGTTATCATTTTATGAGGAAGAGAATCATCATCATATTGCTCCTGCTGCCCCTTCTCTGCGTCCGCGCTCAGGAGGCTGTGCAGAACAGACCCTACACCGACCTGCGGCCGTTCCACTTCGGCATCCTCGTCGGTGCGCACTTGCAGGACTTGGAGTTCAACAACATCGGGCCGCAGACCGTCACCTTAGCCGACGGCACGCAGCAGACTTATACCATCACTACCGACCAGGACCGGTGGGACAACGGCTTCAATGTCGGCGTGCTCGGCGAGGCCAGGCTCAGCGACTATTTCGCCCTGCGCATCGCCCCGGCACTGTATTTCGGTAACAGACATCTGACCTTCCACAACCTTGATGCCAGCGCACCCGACTCCCTCAAGGACAAGACGCAGAACATCAAGACAGTGTATATCTCCTGCGCCTTCGACATCATCTTCGCCTCCAAGCGCGACGGCAACCACCGCCCCTACATCATGACCGGCATCAACCCCGTCATCAACCTCACGGGCAAGAGCGACGACATCATCAAGCTCAAGCGGCACGACATCTTCCTCGAAGCCGGCGTGGGCTGCGACTTCTACCTACCGTTCTTCAAGCTCAGGCCCGAGCTGAAGTTCATGTACGGACTCACCAACAGCCTCGACGCGGGACATGCCGACAGACTCCGCGACGCATCGCTCAAACCCTTCGCCAACAGTGTGGACAAGGCGCACTCTAAGATGATTGTCCTCACGTTCTACTTCGAATAGCAACTGCTTGACGACACATATTTATATTAGCTTTCACCAAAGTAAGAAAACATATTTTCCATGACAACATCAAACACCCTCAAGCCCCTTGTCCTCACCCTCGGCGTGGCCCTGCTCGCAGCCTGCCACACACCGTACCACATGACGGACATCTCACGCTCCCGAATTCTCATCGACAGCCGCTATGACAAGACACCCGACGCAGCGGCAGCCGCCTTCATCGCTCCCTACCAGCACCAGGTAGACTCCATCATGACACCCGTCGTGGGACGTACCTCCCACCCCATGCAGGCACGCAAGCCGGAGAGCGACCTCAGCAACCTCCTCGCCGACATCCTCGTCTGGGGCGGCAACGAGTTTCAGGAGACTCCTGACTTCGGTGTCTATAACATGGGCGGCATCCGCGCCGCACTGCCTGAGGGCAATATCACCTATGGCGACATCCTCAACGTGGCACCCTTCGAGAACCATGTCTGCTTCCTCTCCCTCTCCGGTGAGAAGGTGCTGCAACTCTTCAGCGAGATGGCGGCAAGAGGCGGCGAGGGCGTGAGCCACAGCGTGAAGCTCGTCATCACCAAAGACGGCAAACTGACCTCGGCAACCATCAACGGCAAGGCCATAGACCCGGCCAAGACCTACCGCGTGGCTACCATCGACTATTTAGCGCAAGGCAACGACGGTCTCACGGCTTTCAAGGACAAGACCGATGTCGTCGCACCCGACGACGAGCCCCACGACGTCAGGTACATCATCGTCGCCTACTTCAAAGCGCAGGCTGCTAAAGGCCAGTCCGTCGACGCTAACGTAGAGGGCCGCATCACCATCGAATAACGCCACATATCACCATACAATAAAGAAAACATCATGATTTCCACATATCTTCCTTCCCATTCGTTCGCAGGGTTCCGTAGGCTGCTGCTTTGCAGCAGCGTTCTCATCGCGCTCATCTGCTCGTTCCCTGTCTCAGCCGGACGTCCAGTCAAGACACTCACCATCCTCCATACCAACGACACCCACAGCTGCATTATGCCACTCTCGCCCAACCTCGCCGACACCCTCCAGGCCGGACGTGGCGGTTTTCTCCGGCGCATCGCCATGCTCAAGGAGGAGCGTGCCAAGACGCCAGGACTCCTTCTCTTCGACAGCGGCGACTTCTCGCAGGGTTCTCCCTACTACACGCTCTTCAAAGGCGACGTGGAGACAGGACTGATGAACAGCATGCACTATGACGCCGGAACCATCGGCAACCACGAGTTCGACTTCGGACTTGAGAACATGGCCCGCATTTTCAAACGCCTCAACTTCCCCATCGTCTGCGCCAACTACCGCTTCCATGAATGCGGCCTCGACAAGATTGTCAAGCCCTATGTCATCATCAAGCGCAACGGACTGAGAATCGGGGTCTTCGGACTGGCGCCCCAGCTCGACGGACTCGTAGATAAGAAGAACTACCGAGAGACGGAATACCTCGACCCCGTGGCTACGGCGCAGCAGATGGCCGACATCCTGAGAAGGAAGAAGTGCGACCTCGTCATCTGCATCTCACACCTCGGATGGGAAGAGCAGGGCATGGGCGACCAGGAGCTCATCAGCCACACCAAGGGCATCGACCTCGTCCTCGGCGGACACAGCCACACCTACTTCAAAGCCCTCAGATATGTCAACAATGCCGACGGCAAACCCGTCCCCGACGACCAGAACGGCAAGAGTGGCATCTATATCGGCAAGATGGTGGTCACTTTAGAGCAATAAAATGTTAAAAAACAGAGAAAAAACCGCGTGAGCTTTCCCAGTCGGCTAAAAATCAGTAACTTTGCACCCGCTTTCCGGCCTGACCGCTGGTTGAGGGAAGAGTCCTCAGGCTATGTCAGGTGGGAACGACAAACAAATTTAATTATCAAATCAAAATGGATTTAATTAAAGTTGCTGAGGAAGCATTTGCAACCGGCAAGAAAATTCCTGCATTCAAGGCAGGTGACACTATCACTGTCGCTTACAAAATCGTCGAGGGTTCTAAGGAGCGTATCCAGCTCTATCGTGGTGTCGTTATCAAGATCAGCGGCCACGGTGACAAGAAGCGCTTCACAGTGCGCAAGATGTCTGGAACAGTAGGTGTGGAGCGTATCTTCCCCGCTGAGTCTCCTGCTATCGACCACATCGAGGTCAACAAGCACGGTAAGGTGCGTCGCGCTAAGCTCTACTATCTGCGCAAGCTCACTGGTAAGGCTGCACGCATTCAGGAGAGGCGAGTTGTCACAGGCGAGTAAAAAAGAAATAAAAAAGGTTTGGCCCTGCGGTCAAACCTTTTTTATTTGCTCTTATTTGTAGTTGATACTGGCATCGGTATCGCCGTGGATGGCAGCCTCCAAGTCGGACCAGCTTTGGAAGCCGGCAAAGAGTGCCAAGCGGTTCTTCGTGGCCACCGACAGCTTGCGCTTGCCCGTGACGAGCTCCCACAGCTTCTTCAGTGAGGACGCACTCAGATTGATGTGATGATGATGTAACTTTGCAGACAGTTGGTCGAAATCAGAGGCATGTTTCCGCTCCTCGGCTTCCACCATTTCCTTGGTCTTCTTTCCTGCCTGTTCAATAAGCAGTTTTAAATCCCTTTTCATTTTTCTTAATCTTTTCTAACGCACTGCAAAGTTAGCAATAATTGCAATGATATAGTCATCCCGCCACCACTTTTCTCACTTTTTTAACGCTGACATCAAACTTCTGTTGCTGTCACATTACTGGGATGCAGGCCTACGGCTTCTCTACGAAGATGACCGAGTCGGAGTGTGTCGCCAAACTCTTTGAGATGTATGCGAGAATGATTCAAAAATAGCTATTCGATTATTTGCGAATTCCAATAATAATGCTTAACTTTGCGACAAAGACTATAAAACATGTTAGTTACTTTTGAAGAGCAATACTTGGAAGACCTTTATACAAAGGGCAAGGCTCAGGGGAAAAAATACCGCTACCAACCTCAGATTGTCAGAGGTTACCAGAAAGCGGTAAAGTTCCTGATTTCAGCCAAGCGAATAGAAGATTTATTTCCGATAAAGTCTTTGCATTTTGAAGCTCTTCATGGCAACAAAGAGGGACGATTCTCTATCAAGGCCAACGACCAGTATAGAGTTGAGTTCACTGTCACAAATGCAGAGGATGACATTCTCGTCTCCATCTGCAACATTTTAGAGTTGTCTAATCATTATAAATAAATGATCATGGGAAAAGAGAAATATGCCAACAATATGATGTCTTCTATTCTTATTCATCCTGGAGAGATGCTTAAGGACGAAATAGAAGCACGCCACATCATGCAAAAAGATTTGGCCAAGAGAATGGGTGTCTCCTACACGGTCTTCAACGAGATTCTCAATGGCAAGCGCCCGATAACTACAGAATATGCCTTGCTCTTGGAGGCTGCCTTGGGCATTGATGCCGGTATATGGCTCCGCCTTCAGGCTGATTATAATATGCAAAAGGCAAAGAGCGACAAAACGTTCATCGCTCGGCTGGAACATATAAGAAAATGTGCGGCAGTATTATAATAGAACGGCTGTGGATAATGAACAACCTTTATACATCAGAATTTCTGAACCGAGATTACACCTCCATCCTGCGCGGACTGTGTATGATTGCGATTGTGTTTTCTCACACCGCCAATGAATTTTCCGCCTTATTGGCAGAATACCACATTGCCGGATTATTGATATGCGGAAGATTAGCTACTGGAATATTCTTCTTCCTGAGCGGATATGGATTGACGCTGTCCATACAGCGAAATAGCATCGACCGTTCCTACGTTGTCAGGCATCTGCGACATCTTCTACTGCCTTATCTCATATTTTGGATATTCTATATCGTTGTGGGATTGCTTACGCGGACACTACCAACAGACATCTCTTTCTACACAGCGTTCTTCTTTTTGCGAATGCCATACGTGGATGCTTGGTTCTTCAAAACGATAATAGGCATTTATATTGTTTATTTCTTCCTTGCGAGATTCGTGAAAGCCCATGCCGGAATATGTATTTCTATTATCATTATCGTCTATGCCATGCTCCTTTCCACCACAGATGTATCAAGCTTTTGGTGGAATACAATCATGTGTTTCCCTTTAGGAATCCTATGCGCTAATCATATCGACCACTTCAAGAGAATGGTCTCATGGAAGGCGATTATCTTCTTGCTCTGCCTGGCTATTGCCTTCTACAAACTGTCCTTTCCTGTCTTTCTTGGGGAGGCGTTTCCTCCTTTGGCCATCAGCCTGTTTTGCGCTTTCCTCTCTATGAAGTTGAAAACAGCCCCGGGAAAGACCGTCATAGCCTTCATTGGGCAAAACAGCCTGTATATGTACCTCATGGAGGAAATACCGATAGACTTCATCTCCTCTGCACAGACAGGATTTCTCGTTTATGTCGTCGGAGGAATAATTATGACCATCCTGCTGTCTTATACAGGCAAAAAGACAGAGACCCTCATAATGAGAATCTGCACCCCGCGGTCCGGGCAACAGAATTCATGACAGCACCAGCAGCTACGGCGTGGCTGCCCTCTTTTTCTTTGAGCGCGTGAGGAAAAATCAAGAAAATCCCCGCTTCTTTCTTGACTGTTTCCATGAAAAGCCTTATATTTGCACGTGGTAAAAGCACTCTCCACTATGAGCAACGATTACAAGCTAATTCCCTATGGCATCTCCGATCTCGACGATGCCTTCGACGATGCCGCCCTTCACGGTGACTGGAAGCCGCTCGTCTCGTTCATCTGCCAGGCTTACCACGACACCACGGCCGTGCGCCAGCTCATCGAGGGCGGGCGCAACCTGCAGGGCTTCATGAATGCTTATCTCACGCTGACCAACTACTATCTCGTGGCGCCAGAGATGGAGTTCTCGCACGGCTTCTGCGACTTTTTCCTACTGCCCAACTACGCAGTCTACCCAATGGTCAAGCACAGCTACATCCTTGAGCTGAAATACCTCAAGACCGACGCCACCGAGGCGGAGGCCGAGAAGCAGTGGGCTGAGGCGGTGGCGCAGATCAAGACCTACTCCGCTGACAAGAAGCTTCGCTCGATGCTCCACGGCACGCAGCTCCACCCCATCATCGTGCAGATGAAGGGCTATGACCTGGTGAGGTTTGAGGAGCAGTTGTAGCTGTTCAAGTAATGTGCAGTAGTATTTGCAGACTACCGGGAACGGGAGACAAAAAACCGAGTCACACAAGTTTGTGTGACACAAACTTGTGTGACTTTGGTTCTTTTATATCTCTCGCCAAGACGCTAAGGGTGCAAAGAGGAAGTATGGAAGCTTATGAGTGGACGCTCTTTTTCACGCATAGCCGTGGAAGGCACAGATACGAATACTGAGAGGAAATCAAGGCTACACTATTAGGCTCCCTATGGAAGGTTTATCGCCAACCACTTGTTGCGCACTTTAATCATCATTATTTCACTTTTCTAAGAACTAGAACAGAAATAATTGATGCTATAACTGCTAAACTCTTCTTGATAAAGCCTTCGACTTTAGCTGGCTTAATTTTCTTTTTGTCTTTCATAATAGATAAACTTTATTGATTACTGAACTCTAAGAACCGATCTGTTGACATACTGATGTCAAGATTAAAAGTCTTATTGAAACTCGGAATAAGTTTTTCCTTTATATCATTTGTATAAGAGAATATGTTGTCTCGTATATCGTGATAGTCTGTCATATCACCTCCTGTAAGGTAGTCCACTTTCTTTTCCATGTCTTCATTAAGGACACGTAAACAGAAAGACTCTATACTCTTGTGATTGTTTGCTATTACATCAGCATTTGCTCCTCTTTCAAGAAGAATAATATCTGACAGTTTTAGCATATTATAATATTTATATAGGCCATAGACCAAGCTATTATATGCCTGTTCTTTCTTGTCTGCAATATTATCCATAGGGTTAGTTATTGCAGCCAGGAAATTATTCCATGCATTGTCTGGTGCATTTTGAAGAACTCTAGCCAGAGTGTCCAATTCAAAATGGACTTGACACAACCCTTGACGCATAGTGCGATAAACGTTGAAAGATGCATTCCTTCTCTCCGTTTCACTTTCAAATGTCGGATATGCTAGCACATAGGCCTGGAAACCTCCGATTATAGAACCTAATCTATCTGTCCGTTGCCCTTCCAACAAAATCTTCTGATTTTCTTTAATTTCATTTAGTTGCCCAGAGATTTTCTGGAGCATTCCATACATGGATATATTAGATAAAACATCAGAAACCGCTTTGGGGTCAACATTTTCTTTTAAATACAGTTGTCCGACAGCACCTCTGTGACCACTTTCATATATAGTTGTCGTGAAGCAGCCTTCAGCCTTACTCCCAAGATGCGCTATGCCTTTTCTCAGTTTTTCTTGAAATTCGGCAGGTATTTGTACTTCCAAGTGCTTTGATTGTAGCTTACTCAAAACGCTTCCAAACATATTCAGGTCACAAAACCTATTGAAGAAACTAAAAGTTTTTTCTTTTACTAATGGATGTATCAAAGTTGGCAGGGAAAAGTCTGTAAAGACATCGTCTTGACTCTTTCTTGCAACATCTGTGGATACTTTTAATATGTTATTTTTCATAGTTTACGTTTGACTATAAAAGCAGGATTATTTAAAGGCATAGGGACGTACCAATAATGCCCTTAACTCATATCTTTCCCGATTTAAGAAATGACCTTGCGATTTCAAACACATAATCATATTTATTCTTGATACTGATATGAGCACTTGGATGAACTGAATAGACTATCAGCGTCCCAGTTTGGGGGGAATAGCGCAGGTTTTGCTCATTGCCAATTTTGACAAGTCCAGCACTAAGATAGGATTGATTTATCATGAAATCATAATTTTCACTTCCAGCACATACTATTATGTTTGGATTGATCATCTTGACTTCTTGTTGAATCAAATCACCATAACCCCACGGTTCTTTCTGTGTTGGAATGTGAAGGTGATACTTCAATGCCTTGGGATCTGTTTCACCACCGCCAGGGGTTTTCTTGGCTTCCATTACTGCAAATGGCTGTGTGCGGACAAAAAGCTTAACTTCTTCTATATGTTTCTCTACTTCTTCAAACCACCAATCGTTATTTGCATCGATCTTTGACAGGCTCCATAAGAAGTAAGCAAGATATTTCGTAATGGGATACTTAAGTTCTCTGTTTTCTTTGCATCGAGTTGTATCACCGGAGAACCAAATCCTAATATTCTGACTTTCACGTTCATCCTTATTATTACTTTGATTTTGCTCCTTAAGTAGAAAGAGAACTCTTCTTTTAGACTTATTCCAAAAGGGAGTCAATTCGTCATCGGATAGGTCATTATACATGAGTCCGTCTTCCGTGAAGAGTTCTTCTCCGTCCCGGTCAACGAGTCTTTGTCTCCATGTGGGGAAGAGCCGATGGTTTAACTCAGAGTTTATGTTATTCATGTTATTTTCGCTAATTAATTAGTAAAAGCTGGCATAAAACCGAAGTAATAGTTGTCCTTTTCCTTCTGTAAGTTTAGTTTTCAAGAATTTGATAACAAAATACAGAAAAGAGAATCTAATATCTCATGTCTTTAAGGTATTGCAGCAACAACAGAGTGATGTTGAAGTGCAATGACCAATGTTTTATTAGTTAATTGTATTTGTCTTTCGTGGGGGGTGCTGGATTATAATCTTCACAGATGAATTTAAAATCTGACCAAAAATCAGCTGTTTTATATGCGGAAGCACATCCCGATGGGACATGAAGAGTGGCCGTAGCGTACGTAACGTTCTCAAATGGGGGATCAGAAGCTTCAATTTCATCATCAATATACATAGCAGGTTCTTTACCAACATAGATTTCCGACAATAATTTACATCCGTAGAACGCATCTTCTCCGATGGATGTTAACGCAGGTAAACTGACACTTGTCAAGGCATCACAACCACCAAACGCACCGTTTCCAATAGATTCTGTAGCAGGTAAACTGACGTTTGTCAAGGCATCGCAACCGACAAACGCGCCGTCTCCAATAGATTTTACTACTGGCAAACTGATACTCGTCAAGGCTTCACAACCTCTAAAAGCTTCATCCCCAATGAATGTCGTCGCAGGCAAGCTGACACTTGCAAGAGCTGTGCAATTTTGAAAAACATTATCCACAATAGAGTCTGCCGCAGGTATGCTTACACTTGCCAAGGCTTCACAATTTTGAAACGCACCATATCCAATAGATGTTGCTACTGGCAAGTTGACACTTGTCAAAGTTCTGCAATTTTGGAAAGCTCTTTCTCCAATGGAAGTTACCTTGGGCATATTTACCTGTTTTAGATGATCACATGACCAGAAAGCACCCAATTCATTACTTTCTATATAGGTAATCCAAGGCATATCTACTGATATCAAATGATCATGATCTTGAAAAGCTTCTTCCCCAATGCCTGTTATTCGGAATGTCCTTTTATTAAACACCACGGTTGACGGAATTGAAATAACTTCCCTATCAGGACTAGAAACGACCTTGACGGTTAGATCTGCGGCTGAGGTAATCGCATATCCGAATCCATCAACTGTAAAATCAGCATTCGTTGCATTAGCATGAATAGCAATGAATGCAAATAAACACGTTAAGATAAAAGATCTTAAATACTTCATATCTTATTATTTTTAATATCCTTCAAGTTTACTTTTACTGAATCTATTTTTGCTGGTTGTCAGTGTACGATTACAGTCATTCAACCTCTCCTAAACATTGCCAGACGTGACGTCGCTGCGTAATGCCTCCCCACTGATCTTCTGTATATCGATTGGGGCAAAGGGTTTCTTCTGGCATAGTAGTCGAAGTGACTACAGTACCACAATACGGACATTGCCAGTTCTTTTCAACAGTTGTAGGACCGACTTCTTCTTCAGATATAGGTTTTCCGTCAAAGTCATAGACATACTTCACTTTTGACTTTCCCATCGCAAATTCCATATAGCCCGTAAAAGTTTTAGCAGCTTCGTTAGCAAATGCATCCAGGAAGCTCCCTTCAATATTTTTAAACTTCAAAGTTTTTAAATTATAGAACCAAAAACTATACCAAGTTATGTAGCCATCGTAATCTTCCCCATCATTGACCAGAAATGCAATGTTGTTTTTTCCAAGATAGATGCCGCAGACGTGTTGTTCTTTATCAAGTTTCGGCTTTATTGTTTCTTCCGTCATATCATCAAGATTATGCCGTATCAGAAGCGTATCGCTCTTATCCTTGTAATAGACATAATGATCAACGTCATTGATTTGCTCATACACAACTACATATGACTCTGGTAGCCGTCTTTCGAACTCTGTAGCCAACTTGTTATAGTCCTTCTTGCACGAGCACACCAATGTCAAGCAAGCAATGAGCATTAATAAGATTGGCGTTAATCTCATTATTCTTAGATCTATTGTTTTTCGCATAGTACTTGTCTTTCTGATTTTAAAACTTTAGAAGCAGGTTATAGATTACTGATGTTTTCGTGGCTTATACAATTCTCTTAAAGTCTGGTATGCTTGTTCATCTCTTACCACTTGTTCGCCTTCTTCTCCCACGTCTTTCCTCCATTCTTTGACGCATAGACGCCCTGGTCGGAGATAGAGAGGATCTCGTCGCCAACGACTTCGAGGTGGCGAGGGTTGACAATCTGAGGCCACATGCTTGCCACTTGTTCCCAAGTCTGGCAACCATTCTTGGAAGCATAGATGCCGTGAGTGGTGAAAGCAAGGAGTACGTCCTTCCACTGCAAGACATCATAGACCTCTGATGGGCTGTTCACGACACCCGGGAACCAACGCCACGACTTCTCGTACCATGTCGTGCCATTGTTGTCCGACCATTCCAGTTTACTGTCGCTGAATCGGACAAGCGTTTTTCCATAGTTGTAGATGTTTTTTTGCATACGTTTGGTATTTGGTTTCTTTTTAGCTGGCAATGCTTTGTACTGCATGCCACATGCATTGGCAAACGTGGTCTCCGTCAACGAGGCGGCTGTTAGGAGTAGCAATATGCCGACAAACAGGTTCAAGAATGCCATCGGTTTCATATTTTTTCCAGTTTTTATGCGAGCCATAAAAAAGCCGGTGTGAACTCCTGCTGTTCACACTTCCCGAAAAGTAGGCTCTGGAAAAACCTTTAGAAATAGGAAACCTGAAAGAGGAATCCACACCGTATACACGGCGTGAACCCGTTCAGACTTTTCCTGCTCTATTCCTAAAGATAAATTTTTCCAGAATTCACTTTTCAGAACAGTATGATCTGCACGAGGACACAACTTTATTCGTGACCCAAGGATCGTAATGTTGATGGAATTTCTCCCATGCTATTATAATCCAATGGCAAAAATAAGTAAAGATTTTCATTCTGCCAACAAAATCACGAACTTTTTTGTGGATTCCTCTATATTTTTTACTTCTTATTTAGAAATGGCTGGCTATATGTCTTCTCCTAAGCTTCCGTCATTACTTTCGTCAGACGATACAGACGGGTCAATTTCTCCGTCATCATAAGCATCGTTGGTGGAGGCTTCATCGCCGGTATCTTCATCGTCGATGACATCAGAACTGCTGAAGATACTCCTTGATGGCTCCGTACTTGGTCGGTAAATGCTCTTGATGTCGGTTTCGGTCTTATGCAGGCTTATCTTTTCATCCGTGTTTGACACGAAGCTCATGTTGTCGCCATCCACCTGCAGGTCTGTGAAAGGTACGTTCTTGTCATACAGCACAGAGTACTCCGTGTGGAGGTTTGAGAAGATGTCTTGCTCTATCTCCTTATAATTGGGGCTGACCACCACCTTCAAGGTGTTCAGGTCTGGTTTCATCGCTAATTCTCCGTTCTCCGTTATTGCCCATATTCCTTCCACGTAGGACGTATAGGTGATGTTGGTGTTGTCGCCTGCCGGAGTCTCATAGCCTTCTACCTTCACGTCGCGCACCTCGATGTATGTGCCGCCCTCTTTTCCCGACTTCTCGTTATAGTCAAACTTGAAGTAGATATTCCGATGTTCCTTGCTTTGGTCGTCATTCGTGACCAACGACTTGCCGGTCCAGGTGCCGCTCATTTGCTTGGCCACACTGTTCAGCTCACAGGAAGTCAGTGAGAATGCTGCCACGACGGATACAAAGAGCATGATTACATTTGCTAATCTTTTCATAACAGACAGTATTTTAAGTTTTACATGTCACCAGTGTTTACGGATATACCGCACACATAATATAAAAACGAAAAGTTTTGCTATGATAGCGGGAATCATTGCCCACAGGGGCATGTTCCAGATGAGGAATTTTTCCATCGTCTTTGTCGGTTTTGTTGAAAAGAGATGTTAGAACTTCACCTCGGGATGTCTTTTCAGAAAGGCATGGAAGGGGCTGACGACCCGCTCAAAAGTTTTCCACAGCGCACCGTAGCTGGGATGGTAGGACCGGATAACCACCACGTTATCATCAGGATAGTACCACAGACAACACCGCTGCCCGATGAGTTTGCGTCCGCTTTCATCGGTATAGTCATACTCTATGACCTGCGCCTCCTTGTCACCAAAGTATCGCCGTGTGATGAAGTTGAACTGTGAGTTGTAGCGGTCGAAGCAAACGATGATGTTAGGCCGGAGAATGCCGAGTTCCTGCTTCAGATATTCGCAGTCTCTCTCCATCGCCTCACTCATCTCTCTATGCGATACCGTCTTGCCCCCGGCCAGCTTCTTCGCCTCAATGAAGGCGAAAGGAGCCGTGTTGATAAAGTTGTCGGCAACATTCTGCCGCAAAGCGCCATGGATCTTGTTATAGCAGAGTTTCAGTCGGCTGTCCTCTGTGGCATCCAAGTGAAGCAACGCATAGAGGATCTCGGCTAAGGTGGTCAGAAAGCGGTTGCCGAGAATGTCAGCGTTCTTCGCGTCTTGCAGCCACAGCCGCGTGTCGTTGCCCCATCCGTCGGGGTTGTCCTTGAGGATGAAAGCGACACGCCGCTGAGCTTTTCTCCACAGGTCGTTGACATCAATACTCTTATCGGCCTTGAGCATTAGTCCATCCTGACAGAAGAGATTGCGCTGGTCTTCCGGATAGCTCTCCATCCACGTTTTGAAGAGCTCATCGAGTTGCTGGTTGAAATTGTTTACATCCATAATTATTTGTTTTATAATTACAGATGCAAAGTTAGAATAGGGGTGTGCCGAGTTGAAGCACACCTTTGAACAAATTTTTCTGCTTAGTATTTTTTAACCATTATACCGCTTGTCGAGCAGTTGCGCCCGCCAAGCTATCTCGTTGGCTAATTCCTTGGGTTCTTGAACAATGACGTATGGCGTGTAAGATAGAATCTTCATAACGAAGTCGTAGGTGACTCTTGGCAGCGTATATCCGAAGACAATGAAGCCATCCCCTTTCTTAACCACTTTCTGCGACGGATGCAACGGCTGGGTGCGGATATAGTTCTGCTGGTTGGCCTCGGCATAGAGCAGCACCTTCACGTTTGTCATGCCGTCTGTCTCCAGTCCGCTGGTCTTGGCATAGTGGCGATGAGGCTCTATGGTATACCCATATTTGTCTTTAGGCAGAACAAAGGACTTGTCAGGTTGTTCCTCCACATCATCTATCCTGTCGATGCAGAAGTCAGACAACTCTCCCTCGCCGGTACCGACACGATGGCCTATGACATACCACCGTTGGTTGGAGAGTTCCACCCAGTAAGGTTCCAAGTCAAAGATCTCTGTCTCCTTCTTCCAAATGTCAGAATACTTGACCTTTACGGTTTTGTTTCTCTCCATCGCCGTCAGAATGGTCTCCAATTGCTCATGGCCTGTTGGCTTGTCGGTAAGCAGAACCCTGTCACGCAAACCATGGAGCATGCTACCCAGCGATATGGTGTCCATCATCCATGTAGCGACCTCATCGTTACCTATGTCGTCCATATCAATGTGGTAACGATAAGGGCTTTTATTCTCATTCTCAATATAAATGTTGAAAACCTCTTTGATGGCTGTGATCCAATTGTGCAGCGTCTTCTTGGAGAGGTCTGAGCCGTCGTCGAAATCCTCCGAGATCTCTCGCCACTTGTCATTCAGCTCTTCATAAGACAACCCTTTGGAATTTTCGTGCAACTCTCTTATCAGCCATACATACTTGCGGATCTGGTTGATGCTGCGCTGGCGTTTGGGCTTTCCTTCCTTGTTGTTTTGGGTAACGGTCATAACGATGGATGTTTTAGTAACGGACAACAGAATCACTCTTCCGGCAGCTCTTTAGCCTCAGCATTCTCTATCTTGCTACCTTAGCCACGCTGCCACCATCCTTCGCCACACGCTTCTGCTGTACGAAACCTTTAGGGTCACGTTGCTTGGAAAGCTCAGTAGCAGAAGCCTCAGCGAGAATATTGAAAGCCATTTCGAGATTCGTCATGTTGTCACGAAGATTCTTTCTTCAAGCTTTTGTGCTGCTTATACTGCTTGGTGATCATGCCGCTCCACTCCTTAGTGATGATGTCAGTGAGAAACGCATATTCCACACCTTCCTTCACCCCAGTCATAGTCTTTCTGTTGTTCCACCACCCGTATAGGACGTTGCTGTTGCCTTCATCGTCGCAAATTTACGAAAAAAGAATTAGATGGTTGCTAATGGGATAAAAAAAATCATTAACTTTGTAGGCAAGATTACTAAAGTCTCAAAAAATGAAAGAATACGCTCTTAAGTACGGTTGTAATCCCAACCAGAAACCCGCACGTATCTACATGGAGCACGGCGACCTTCCCGTGGAAGTCATCAACGGCCGTGCCGGTTACATCAACTTCCTCGATGCCCTCAACAGCTGGCAGCTTGTCAAAGAGCTGAAGGCTGCCACCGGCCTGCCCGCCGCTGCCAGCTTCAAGCATGTCAGCCCCGCCGGTGCTGCCGTCGGTCTGCCACTGAGCGACACGCTGAAGAAGATATACTTTGTCGACGACATCGACTTTGAGCTCACACCCCTTGCCAACGCCTATGCCCGTGCACGTGGTGCCGACCGCATGTGCTCCTACGGAGACTTCTGCGCCCTCAGCGACACCTGCGACGAGGCTACAGCACGACTCATCAAGCGCGAGGTCAGCGACGGCGTCATCGCACCCGACTACACTCCCGAGGCTCTGAAAATCCTCAAGGAGAAGCGCAAGGGTACCTACTGCGTCATCAAGATAGACCCCAACTACATCCCCGAGCCCATCGAGCACAAGCAGGTATTCGGCATCACCTTTGAGCAGGGCCGCAACAACGTCGACCTCGCCGACCCCAAGCTATTCGAGGACGTGCCCACCAAGAACAAGACCTTCACACCGGAAGCTATCCGCGACCTGCAGATAGCACTTATCACACTGAAATACACCCAGTCTAACTCCGTATGCTATGTCAAGGACGGTCAGGCCATCGGCATCGGTGCCGGTCAGCAGAGCCGTATCCACTGCACACGCCTGGCTGGCAGCAAGGCCGACGAATGGTGGATGCGCCAGAGTCCGAAGGTTCTCAGCCTCCCCTTCAAAGACCATATCCGCCGCGCCGACCGCGACAACTGCATCAACGTCTACCTCTCTGAGGAATACGACGACGTGCTCCGCGACGGTGCCTGGCAGCAGTACTTCACTGAGCAGCCCGAGCCGTTCACACGTCCTGAGCAGAAGGAGTGGATTGCCAAGAACACCAATGTGGCTCTCGGCTCCGACGCCTTCTTCCCCTTCGGCGACAACATCGAGCGCGCGCACAAGAGTGGCGTGAAATACATCGCCCAGGCTGGCGGCTCCATCCGCGACGACAATGTCATCGAGACCTGCGATAAATACGACATCGCGATGGCCATGACACACGTCAGACTCTTCCACCACTAAACGAAGGCGGAACAACCATCACACTCTGATATATCCTCAGGGGTGGACGCCTGTCGCCCACCCCTGTTTTTTCCTACTATATTCACCACATCAATCACAATATCATGGACGATTTCGAGAACATGCTCATCAATGGCGTTACCTTCAAGGGCTCTTCCAACGGGCCGAAGAAAGACGAGGGTAAGGTCAAGACAAAGGCCAAGAAGAAGAAATATATCACCGGCGCCCATGGCTCCGGGTCGGCAAAGCAGAAAGCCAAATACCGCGAACAGCGGGCGAACAGAAAGTCGCAGAAAAAATAACCCAAGAAAATAACCAACTTTACAACCATGAAAAAACTATTATCCGTTTTTGCAAGCCTGCTCATTGCCACCACGGCCTACTGTCAGAATCAGCCATTCTGGTTAGGTGCCGACATCAGTGGAACGACAGAACTGGAGGCTCGGGGCGAGAAGCTCTATAATGCCAAAGGAGAGATACGGGAGAACACTGCCCTGATGCACGAGTTAGGGCTCAACGCCGTCCGCCTGCGCGTTTGGGTCAATCCCCGTGGGGGATGGAGCGGTGCCCAGGATGTCTTAGAGATGGCCAAGCGCGCACGCTACTATGGCATGGCTGTGATGATAGACTTCCACTACAGCGACTGGTGGGCAGACCCCGGCAAGCAGCCCATTCCCGCCCTCTGGCAGTATCTCGCCTTAGGAGAGGTGAAGCAGAAGCTCTGGGAACATACCCATGACGTGCTGCAACTGCTGAAAGACAACCACATCGACTTTGCGGGCGGCATCCGCAAAGCCATCCACGGCGCCCGCGAATACCTCCGGGCCAAGGGCAAGGATATTCCCATCGAGTGCGAAGTGCGCTCGCTGGAGGACATCGACGAAGTATTCGCCGCGGGCGGCGTCGACCGCATCATGTTCG
>ERZ791623.530-NODE-530-length-22067-cov-2.860349_pt1 | contig 22067 bp, 20 predicted proteins | sample MGYA00510268_ERZ791623 | MGnify/ENA primary metagenome ERZ791623 (study PRJEB30046, sample SAMN00715216) | human gut metagenome | study: EMG produced TPA metagenomics assembly of the A metagenome-wide association study of gut microbiota in type 2...
CGTACAGAATTGAATAAAGGAAAAACAGGATGTCGTCTAGAAGGTATTAAAGCCATCAACCCAGTCAATGGCAGAGAAGTTGAAGTCTTTATTGGAGATTTCGTTTTGGCAAATTATGGAACGGGTGCTGTTATGGCTGTACCAAGTCATGATCAACGTGACTTTGAATATGCGATTGCCCACAATATTGACAGGATTCAAGTTATCGAAGGACAAGACGTAAGTGAGCATGCCTTTGAAAAACAGGACTATTTAGGAAAAGGCTGTAAGCTAATCAACTCCGAAGAATTTACAGGTCTTACTGTAGAAGAGGCAAAAGTAGCTATCACTAAAAAATTAGTGGATATGGGAATCGCCAAAGAAACAGTAAACTATCGTTTCCGTGAATGGATTTTTGCTCGTCAGCGTTATTGGGGAGAACCCGTACCAATCGTACACTTAGAAGATGGAACTGACTATGTTCTTCCAGATGAAGAATTGCCGTTGATTTTACCGGAGTTAGAAGACTATAAGGGACACAATGGAAAAGCACCACTTGAAAATGCGACAGAATGGAAACAATACAACCGAAATGGTGTGAAGGGTGTTCGTGAAACAAGTACAATGCCTGGTTCTGCCGGATCTTCATGGTATTATTTACGTTATATTGATCCACACAATGATAAACAATTGGCTAATCCAGAATTATTAAAGCACTGGATGCCTGTTGATTTATATGTTGGTGGGCCAGAACATGCGGTAGGACATTTGATGTATTCACGTATCTGGAACAACTATCTATACGATAAGGGTATTGTGGCATGTAAAGAACCATTCAAAAAATTAGTGCACCAAGGTATGATCTTAGGTGAAAACGGAATTAAAATGGGAAAACGATTCCCTAAATATGTTGTCAATCCTTCAGACATCGTAAAAAAATATGGTGCCGATACACTTCGTTTATATGAAATGTTCATGGGACCATTGGAACAAAGTAAACCATGGTCAATGGCTGGATGTGATGGTGCTAGAAGATGGATTGATCGTGTTTATCGTTTATTTATTGAATCTGGTAAAATCACAGATACAAACGATGGTAAATTAGATAAAGTCTATAACCAGACTGTTAAAAAGGTTACCGAAGATTATGAATCATTAGGATTCAATACAGCTATTTCACAAATGATGATCTTTGTGAATGAAGCATATAAGGCTGACACCGTTTATAAACCATATGCTGAAGGAATCGTGAAGATGCTTTCATGTATTACACCTCATATTGGTGAAGAAATGTGGCAGTTATTGGGTCACGAATCTACAATTGCGTACGAGCCTTGGCCAACATATGATGAAGCTAAATTAGTGGAAGATACAATCACTTGTGTTGTTCAGGTCAATGGTAAAGTGCGTGGTAAATTTGAAGCGGCTGTTGGTTCTAGCAATGAAGAACTTCAAAAACATGCTATGGAACTTGAAACAGTTCAACGCCAGCTTGAAGGAAAGACAATTCGTAAAGTGATCGTTGTTAAGGGCAAAGTTGTAAACATTGTTGCCAACTAAGAAGGTGTGTTTATGCAAATTAAAACCATAAGTGTTCATAAATATCATGAATATTTGGATACGGTTCACGAGAAAGAGTTTCTTCAATCTGACTATCAAGGTGTGAAATTCTCGCAGCGAGGATGGGAAGTTGAATATATTGAAGCTATAAAAGACGGTAAGACAGTTGCCTTTAGTATGATTGCCTGTATGCCGTTAATGAAAGTATTTAAGTATTGTTATATTCCTAGAGGATTCTTTATGGACTATCATTCAAAAGAAGATGTGATTTCTTTTACATCTTCTTTGAAAGAGTATTTAAAAAAGAAAAATGTAATCTATGCTGAAATCGATCCGTGCATTGAATTTGTACAAAGAGATAAAGACGGAAATATCGTTGAGAATGGTTACGACAACAAAGATGTCGTAGAAAATCTAAAGGCAGCTGGCTTTTTACATTTGCCAATGAAACCAGGCTATGACATCTCTAAAGAGTGTCGCTGGATTTCAGTCTTGGATTTAAAAGGTAAGACAAAAGAAGAAATCTTTAAAGAGTTTTCATATCAGACACGACAAGACATTCGTACTTATGAAAAGTATTGTGTGAAGACGCGTGTCTTGAATGAAGATCAATTGGATATATTAGATGAAATGGAAAAGGAAACCAGTGAAAGACAAGACTTTGAAGCTATGAGTTTGGATTACTATAAAGATTTATATCATTTTTATGGTAAATCCCACATTGAAACGGTATTGTCTTATCTCGATCTAGATGCTTATGCGATTAAGATGCAAAGTGAGTTTGATAAGACTTCAAAAGATATTGAAAAGACAAAGGCTTTCTTGGAACAGAATCCTGGTAATGTCAAAAAGGAAAAGCGTTTAAAGACAGATAAAGAATACTACAATTCTTTACAGAAGAAGCTTTCGCATATTGAAGAATTGAAACAAGAGTATGGTAAAGAGATTCCATTGGCATGTTGTTTATTTGTCAAATATGGACATCAAATTGTATATCTAGTTGGTTCTAGTAACTATGAACATAGAGTCTTTAGAGGTCCTTATGCGATTCAATGGAAGATGATACAAGAAGCTATTGATGAAGGCTATGATCTATATAATTTCTATGGCATTAGTGGATACTTTAATAAGGGCGAAGAAGGTTTTGGTGTATTTGACTACAAGCGTGGCTATAATGCGGTTGTACGTGAATATATTGGTAACTTCATTCTTCCTTGTAAACCGTTTATTTTTAAAATTTACAACAATTTAAAACATATTTGTTGAGTTTAGATTCTAGATTCGATATAATAAATGCGCTATGATAAGAAAGAGTACACAGATTATCTATTTCTTAGAGAGAAACTGGCTGGTGTAAAGTTTCAAATAGACCTGTGGAATACACCTTTGAGCTTCAATTTTGACGTATACCTGCGTTAAAGGTTTAAGTGCATACAAAACTTTTTGTATGAAGTAAGGTGGTACCGCGATTTAATCGTCCTTATAGGGCGATTTTTTTTATTTTCAGGGAGGACAAAATGGAATTATTTGAAGAATTGAAATGGCGTGGCTTAGTTGACAATGTCACAAGTGAAGAAGTAGAAGATGTAATCAATAATGGGGAAGTTACATTCTATATTGGTACAGATCCAACGGCAGATAGCTTGCACATTGGACACTATTCATCTTTATTGATGGCAAAACGTTTAGAAAAACATGGACATCACCCAATCATGTTGGTGGGTGGAGCCACTGGATTTATTGGAGATCCAAAGGCCACTGGAGAAAGAAGTATGTTGACTCCAGAAGTTTTAAAATCAAACTATGATGCATTACATGCACAAATCTCTAAATTATGGGGCTTTGACATGGTCAATAACTTAGATTGGACAAAAGATATCACAATTATTGATTTCTTGCGTGATTATGGAAAATTATTCAACGTAAACTATATGTTGAATAAAGAAACTGTTAAAAAACGTTTAGATTCAGGAATCAGTTATACAGAATTTTCTTATATGATCCTTCAATCTTTGGACTTCTTAAATCTATACCAGACAAAAGGATGTACTATGCAGATTGGTGGACAGGACCAATGGGGAAATATCACTTCAGGTCTAGAGTTGATTCGTAAAAAATGTGGCGCTGATGTGAAATGTTATGGCTTGACTATGCCATTGATCACGAAGGCAGATGGAACTAAATTTGGTAAGAGTGAAACAGGAACGGTTTGGTTGGACCCTAAAAAGACTTCACCTTATGAATTATATCAATTCTTATTCAACACGGATGATTCAAAGGTAATTGAATACTTAAAAAAATTAACATTCCTAACAAAAGAAGAAATCGATGCTTTAGAAGTATCTTTAAAGGAAGATGCTGGAAGACGTGAGGCACAAAAGAAATTGGCTGAAGAAGTTGTACGTGATTTACATGGTGAAGAAGGTTTAGAATCGGCATTAAAAATCACAAACGCATTATTCAGAGGTCAACTCAATGATTTGGATGAACAACAACGTTTAGATGCGGTTAAAAACATGGACAAAGTAGATCAAGAAGCTGGAAAGACTTTAATCGATGTTTTAGTGGAGGCTAAGATTGCTTCAAGTCGTCGTGAAGCTAGAGAGTGGATCAAAGGAAACTCCATTAGCTTAAATGGTGTCAAAGTCAATGATGAAACTTTAGTTATTGATTCTACTCAAGCATATGTATCAAACTATGTAATCATTCGTCGTGGTAAGAAAAGATATTATTGTTTAAATTTGAAATAAATAAAAATACGTGGTTAGACATGTTTGCCTTGCCACGTATTTCTTTTTACCATTAACTTATCAATTTCATTTGTCACAATCGTTTTCTTGATTGTCCATTTTGGTTCTATTAAATCTTTCGCAATTCCATCACCTGTTAAACGTTCAATGATGACTTCTTGGGGTAATAACTCCAATTGATCGACTACAATATCGACATATTCTTCTAAAGTTAAAATATGAAATGGTTCTTTTTCATATTCTTTTGCCATTTGTGTGCCCTCTATTAAATGCAGCATATGAATCTTAATCGCATCGACAGGATGTTTGGCAATCTGTTTGACAGTTTCTAACATGTCTTGTTTGGCTTCACCAGGAAGTCCATTGATAATATGTACACATGTTTTAATATTTGTGTCCTTTAATTTGTCTAACCAATCAAATACGATTTGTGTTGAATGTTTTCGATTACAACGTTCCATGGTGCTTTCATGTACGCTTTGAAGACCTAACTCTAGCCAGACTTCCTTATCTTGTTGATTTAAGTAGTCTATAATTTCATCATTTAAACAATCAGCACGAGTCGCAATCGAAACGCCAGGAATGTCTGAATCTTTAAAGAAAGGGTCATATATTTTCTTCAAGATAGGTAGTGGAGCATATGTATTGGAATAACTTTGAAAATACGCAAACCCAATACAATCAGGCCACTTGTTTTGCATGCGCTTTAAGCCTTCTTGATATTGTTTCTGTAAAGAATCATCAAAACATAAAATACTATCACCGGAGCCCATACTTGAACAGAAAGTGCATCCTCCTGTTCCTTTAAATCCATCACGGTTTGGACAGGTAAAGCCTGCATTTAATGGAATCTTCGCTACTTTTTGATGGTATTTATTGCGAAAATAATAATTAATGGTTTGATATCTTTTATTGTCATTTGAATAAGGATAAGGATTGTTCATTGTATCACCCAAAATATTCTAACATAAAAAGAAACTGCGTGTGCAGTTTCTTATAACTCTCTTCCAATAACTTTTGCGATGGCTTTTCCTTTTTCAACAAGTTCGGCATAACGTTTTGGTTTTAAGCTTTGAGCACCATCACTCCAAGCATTTTCTGGATCGTCATGTACTTCAATGATCAATCCATCAGCCCCAGCTGCAATAGCGGCAAGGGATAGGGATTCAATTAATTTATAATCACCAGCAGCATGACTTGGATCAATGATGATAGGTAAGTGTGTTCTTTCTTTAATGATGGGTACAACACTTAAATCCAAAGTATTACGTGTATAGGTTTCAAATGTACGAATACCACGTTCACAGAAAATGACGTTTGGATTTCCTTCTGACATAATGTATTCAGCAGCCATGATCCATTCTTGAATCGTAGCACTCATACCGCGCTTTAATAAAATTGGTTTTTTCGTTTTTCCTACAGCTTTTAATAAATCAAAGTTTTGCATATTACGTGCACCAATCTGAATGATATCTACATTCTCTACGAATTCATCTAAATGTTCTGCACTCATTAGTTCAGATACAATAGGAAGTCCTGTTTCTTCTCTAGCTTTTACCATGGCCATGATTCCTGCAGTACCCATACCTTGGAATGCGTATGGACTTGTTCTAGGCTTATAAGCGCCACCTCTTAACATATCAGCACCGGCTGCTTTTACTTCTCTGGCAATACGACAGATTTGGTCTTCACCCTCAACAGAACATGGACCTGCAATCATCGCAATTTTTTTGCCACCGATTTGAATGCCATTCACATCTACAATGGTATCTTCTGGATGAAACATACGGTTGGTCAATTTATAAGGTTGGGCAACACGCTGAACATTATAGACGATAGGGTTAGCCATAACGCTTTTTTCATCGACAACACTTGTATCTCCAACCAATCCAAAGACGTTATAGTTATCGCCTTGAATCATTGTGACATGAAGATTCATGCCTTCAAATTTGTCAATCAATTTGTCGACATCGTGTTTGGGTGCATTTTTCTTTAAAGTAATAATCATAATAATATCCTTCTTTCCATTTGTGAGTAACAAAAAAGCATTAACAGTAAAATTGTTAATGCTTAAAAGCCCTAATTAAAATACCATTCAGTTTTGATTGGTTTAATTAGGGCTATCTAAAGTAAAAGTAAAAATATGTAGATTGAATGTTCATGTTAATCACCTGGCTATACTATAGCTCATGTAATGAAAATATGCAAGTTATTTTCTGAAAATAGTTACATTTTATCTTGTCAACCTCCTTGGCAAAACTGGTTATATTTTTGTCATTTCTTGTCGAAAAGTGTAAAACAAAATAAACGTGCTATAATCTAAGTAGCAATACAAATCATATAGGAGGTACATAATATGAAAGTCAATATTGTAGGAAAAAACATCACAGTAACTCAGGGAATCTCAGAAAAAATTAATAAGAAATTGGATGTTTTAACAAAGTACTTCATTATCGGAGAGGATGATGTAGCCAATGTCTTGGTTCGTACATATCCGACAAAACAAAAAATTGAAGTTACAATCCCAACACGTTATGCGATTCTACGTGCCGAGGTTGTAGATGATGATTTATATGCAGCTATTGATCGTGCTGTAGATAAATTGGAAGATCAAATTCGTAGAACAAAAACACGTTTAACACGTAAAAATAAAGAATCACTTGCCGAAGCTTTCTTGGATCATGAATTATTTAATGATGAAGATGTAGATGATGACGAAGTTGTTCGTACTAAATCTATCGTCCCAAAGGAAATGAGCTTAGATGAAGCTATCATGAAAATGGAATTATTAGGACACGATTTCTTCATTTATACAGATGATGAAACAAATAAGATTGCCGTTTGCTACAAACGTCACGATGGTGGTTACGGCTTGATTGAAACAGAATAAACGCGTGAAAGACATGTCAAAATGGCATGTCTTTTGTTTGAAAAGAAAAAAAATAATATAAGTTTGAATAAGTTATTCTTTGTGCTATAATTATGTTCGTTAAGGAGGTTTTTCCCATGGGATTTATGGATAAAGTAAAAGACTTCGTTGCTCCAATCGAAGAAGATGATGATTATCAAGAAGCACCACAAGCTGAAAAGGTAGAAGAAGTAGAACCTCAAAGTCGTTATGAGAGACCAAAAACTCGTACGAACGCAACTTCTTTGAATTCAAATACAAAAATGGTATTGTTTGAACCAAGAAGCTTTGGAGAAGCTGAAGAAGTAGGACAACGCTTAAAAGAAGGTCGTGCTGTAGTAGTTAACTTACACAAGCTAGATCGTGATTATGCACAACGTACAATTGATTTCTTAACAGGTGTTGTTTATGCGCTTGATGGAAAGATTCAGAAAATCGGTCAGAACGTAATTTTATGTTCTCCAGCTGAAATTGGTGTACAAGGAACTATTTCATTAGGAAGTCCAGACGACTTCGAAGATGAAGACTAATAATTACTTTTAATGAGCTCATTTATGGTAGGTCATGAGGTGTTTATTTCGCAGATGAAAGATCAAATTCGTATCTTTCAAAAACAAAATAGGCCGATCATGACCTATTTTTTATCGATTTCTGAACAGAGCATTCTTCAAAGCATGCTGCCCAAAAATATATGTCTTGTTTTTGATGGTGGTTATGATCAAGCACAGCGAAAGATTGCTTGCTTTATACCTGAAGGGTATGAGGGCTTTAGTGATTGCGTTTGTCTTCATGCCACATACAATTCAAAATTTAAAACATTAACCCACTCCGATCTTTTAGGTTGTTTAATGCACTCTGGCATTGAAAGAAGTGTCATTGGGGATTTGATTGTACAAAAAGAGGATCTATATATCTTTTGTAAAGAAAAAATTTCAAAATACATCATTGACAATTGTAAGCAGATTGGTAAGTGTACAGTGCATTTTGAAGAGTGTTTAGACTATATCATTACGGAAAATAACAAAAAAGAAATACATATTATGTGCAGCAGTTTACGTTTAGATAATGTAGTTGCGCAATTGTCGCATTGTTCTAGAAGTGAAGCGTTAAAAAAGATTCATGCAGGATTTGTGAAAGTTAATGATGTGGTACTTGAACAAAATTTACAATTGTGCAATAATGATTTCGTGTCAATCAGAAAGACAGGTCGATTCCAGTTTAAAGAAGTGGTTTCTACCACAAAAAAGGGAAGACTTGTTTTGAACTTTGATCAATATATTTAGCTAAGATAAAGACACGCCTTTATTCGTTAGGATTTAAGAGAGCAATGAGTTTTGGTGAAACATTGTATGAATAAGAATTAAGGTATCCCTTTTGAGCTGATCTTACGAAATGATAGTAGTTTGATCCGGTTGAGCCGTTATCTCATGAAAGTGCATAGTGAAAACTATGAATTAAGGTGGTACCGCGTGTTTATTACGTCCTTTTATTAGGACGTTTTTTTATTTGGAAAAGGAGATAAAGTATGGACTACAAAGAAACTCTTCATATGCCTAAAACGGCATTTGAAATGCGTGGAAATTTGACTAAAAAAGAGCCTGGTTTCCAGAAGCGCTGGCAAGACGAAAAATTGTATGAAAAGATGTTAGAAAGAAGAAAAGGAGCTGAATCATTTGTATTACATGATGGTCCTCCTTACGCAAATGGTGACATCCACTTAGGACATGCCTTAAATAAGGTGTTAAAAGATGTCATTGTAAAATCTCACTTTATGGAAGGATACAACACACCATATATTCCAGGATGGGATACACATGGTTTACCAATTGAAACAGCTGTGACTAAATTGGGGTATGACCGTAAGAAAATGGGAATTGCTGAATTTAGAAAAATCTGTTACGACTATGCTTTAAAACAAGTAGCCAATCAAAAAGCTGGATTCTTAAGCTTAGGATCGATTGGAGATTATGATCATCCATATATCACACTTCAAAAGGGTTTTGAAAAACACCAGATCGAAATCTTTGGAAAGATGGCTATGAAAGGCTTGATCTACAAAGGATTAAAACCAGTATATTGGTCACCAAGTAGCGAGTCTGCATTGGCGGAAGCTGAAGTTGAATATAAAGATGTAAAGAGTCCAACTATTTATGTTAAATTTGCCGTTAAAGACGGAAAAGGTGTATTGGATACAGACTGCAACTTTGTGATTTGGACAACAACACCTTGGACAATTCCTGCAAACTTAGGAATTAGTGTAAACCCTGATTTTGACTATTCATTAGTGGATACAGAAAAGGGAAAATTGATTATGCTTTCAAGCATGGTTGAAGAATTATGTGATAAGTTTGAAGTTGAAAAACGTGATGTTTTAAAGACTTTCAAAGGTAAAGAATTCGAATATATTACATGTACACACCCATTGTATCCAGAAAGAGAAAGTTTATTGATGTGTGGAGATCACGTAACAGCCGATGCTGGTACTGGATGTGTTCATACAGCACCTGGATTTGGTGTGGATGACTTTAACATTGGTATGAAATATGGTTTACCAGTATATTGTAACGTTGATGCACAAGGATGTATGATGGATGATGTTGGTGAATGGCTTGCCGGCCAATATGTGGAAGATGCCAACAAGACAGTCACTCAAAAATTAGATGAATTGGGTGTATTATTAAAACTTCAATTTATTACCCACTCTTATCCACATGACTGGCGTACTAAAAAACCTATTATTTTCCGTGCTACAACACAATGGTTTGCGTCAATTGATCAAATTCGTGATGAACTGTTAGAACAAATTCACTCTGTATCTTGGGTACCTGCTTGGGGTGAACAACGTATGCACAATATGATCGCCGATCGTAATGACTGGTGTATTTCTCGTCAACGTGCTTGGGGTGTTCCAATTCCTATTATTTATGGAGAAGACGATACTCCAATTATGGATCAAGCTATTTTTGATCATGTAGCCAAATTAGTTGGTGAATATGGATCAAACGTTTGGTTTGAAAGAGATGTTAAAGATTTATTACCAGAAGGATATACAAATGAACATTCACCAAATGGTATCTTCCGTAAAGAAACAGATACTATGGATGTTTGGTTTGACTCAGGATCAAGTCATACAGGCGCTATGATGGATCGTGGCTTAGGTTATCCTGCTGACTTATATTTTGAAGGTAGTGACCAATATCGTGGATGGTTCAACTCTAGTTTGATTGTTGGTACTGCTGTTCATGGTAAAGCTCCATACAAACAAGTTTTATCACATGGTTTCGTTATGGATGAAAAGGGCGTTAAGATGTCTAAATCACAATGGAATGCCGTAGCTCCTAGTGAAATCACAAAGAAATATGGTGCCGATATCTTACGTTTATGGGCTTGTAGTGTAGACTATCAGGCGGATGTTTCAATGGGTCAAAAGATCTTGAAACAAGTCAGTGAAAACTATCGTAAAGTACGTAATACATTGCGTTTCTTAATGGCAAACTTAGATGATCAAAAATTTACTGCAAAAGATTGTGTAAACTTCAATGAATTAAGTGAATTGGATCAATATATTTTAACCGAATTAAAAGATGCCGTAGATTACTGTAGAAAAGCTTATAATGAATATCGTTTCTCCGATGTTGTTACATATTTGACAAACTTAATGACGAATGAATTATCCGCTTACTACTTAGATTACACAAAGGACATTCTTTATATTGAAAAAGAAGATGCACCAGTTCGTCGTCAAGTTCAAACTGTACTTTATAATGCCGTTGAAGTGATGACTAAATTGTGGGCTCCAATCTTGGCTCATACTTGTGAAGAAGTCAATGACTACATGCACTTTGATGCAGAAAGTATCCACTTAACGACATTCAAAGATCTAGAATTGGATTTTGATGTTGAAAAAATCAAAACGGATATGGAAGAATTATTCAAAGTTCGTAAGGATGTCTTCAAAGCACTTGAAAATGCTCGTGCTCAAGGTTTAATTGGTAAATCATTAGAAGCGCATGTCGTATTACATGTAAGTGATGCACAAAAAGAAATTATGGATCGTGTATTAAGTAATGCTGCACAATGGTTTATTGTATCTAAAGTCACATTCACAACGGATGAATTAGAACAATTTGAAGTTTGTCAGGTACAAGTAGAGAAGGCTACAGGTCATGTATGTCCTCGTTGCTGGAACTATACTGAATCTGATAATGAAGATGGATTGTGTGATCGTTGTAACCACGTATTACATGACTAATATGTAAATGAAAAGAGTAACTCTAATTGACAAGAGTTACTCTGTTTTTTATTTTATCAGTTGTGATGATTTTATAATCTTTTGTTTCTAAATCCGATGAAACATCACTATCTTTATCTACGATCCATATGGCTTGTACATCATAATCCAGTGTGGATAAATATTTCCATCTTCTACACTCATACAGAACAACGTTGTACTTAAGGCGTCGGCCTTGCCTGAATCTTTTGTGATGACGGTTACACTTCGAACATAGTTTGCAGGATAACCAGTTTTAGGATCAATGATATGGGAATATTTTTTATTCTTATATGTAAAATATCTTTGGTAATCTCCACTTGTAACTAAACAAGTGGCTTTTTTTGTTGAATATTGAACTAGGGCATCACTTGCATCTGGACTTTGAATACCAATCTTCCAATTTGTGCCATCTTCTTTTTCGCCAAGTAAGACAACATTACCTCCCGCATTGATATATCCATTGGATAGGCCAGCTTTATTTAATGCTTCTTTGGCAAGTTGAGCGGTATATCCTTTGGCAATGGCACCAAGATCGATGGATAGTTCTGGATCTAAGTAAGATACTTCATGACCAGATATTTGAATTTTATCTAAGTCAATATGATTTAAAGCTTCTTGAATCTTGTCATCACTTGGAGGGATTTGTGTGTTTTCTCTAGCCTCATGCCATAGATTTAAAAGTGCGCCTTGGCTGATATCAAATTGTGAGTTTTCAGACTGCATCTGCATGGCTAGTTTTAAACAATCTATAAAGGTTTCATCCATTTGAATCGGATGATTATAAGCTTCATGATTCAATGTATATAGGTTATTCATATTTTTATAGGCGTGGTACTGGTCAAAGCGTTTATTGTTTTCTTTAAATGTCTTTCTTACAATCTTTGTATACTTGGCAAAATCGGCTTGTGAACACGAGCAATTGAGTGTAATGGGCGTGTCAAAGCCAACATCTGTTAATGTAACATTTAGGTTTTCTGTTGTTTCATTACCTTTATTTTGAACAAAGAATATAACAGAACTAATAAAGATGAGAAAGCATACGGATATTACCAGCCAGGATAGAATGGATTTATTTTTTTGCATAAAAGTATTATAAGATGTTTTTCGTTTAATGTAAATGTAAGTACTTACCTGAATTATGGGAAATTGTCAAAAAAATCTTGAACTTGTGAAAAAAAAGGCCTATGATTAAAAAGTGTAAATGGGAGGTAGGATTTATATGTCACTATTTTTAGGACCAATGAGACAGCATATCCCTGGTAAAAAAGAATTGACAGAAAAGTCTGAATTATTACATCTTATGCCTAAAAAGGAAGTCTATATTCCTTTGGTTGCAGGCCGTACTTTAGACTTTGATATTCTTGTTGAAGAGGGAGATACTGTATCCGTTGGAACAAAACTGGCTGAAACAAAGTCAGGTTTTTATGTGCCAATTTATTCAAGTGTTTCTGGAACTTACAAAGGAATTGCTAAGCGTATGCACAATTCTTTGCGTCCACAAAATCACATGGTGATTGAATGCGATTTTAAACAAACGAAAGTTCAATCTTTTGCGCCATTAGACTGGCAAAGTGCTACTCGCCAAGAGTGTGTTGATTTTGTAAAGAATGCAGGTATTGTTGGTTTAGGTGGAGCTGGTTTCCCAACCTATGTAAAATATATGAAACCAGATGGAGTTGATTATGTATTGATCAATGCCGTAGAATGTGAACCATATATCACAGCTGATTACCGATCTGTCATGGATGATGCCAAAGATTTAGTTACAGGTGCAAAAATCATGAAGAAAATGGCTGAAGCCAAAACGGTTTACATTTGTATCAAAGAATCTCACCCAGATTTAATTGAAAAAGTGAAATCTGTATTGACAGATGCGGCTGGTGTTGAGGTTCGTCCAGTCCCTGATGTGTATCCAATGGGTTGGGAACGTGTTTTAGTGCGTGAAGTATTACATAAAGAATATGGTGGATTACCTGCAGAAGCGGGTGCTATCATTGGAAATGCTTCAAGTGCCATCGCGATTGCGAAAGCCTTTGAAAAAGGAGAAGCCATCACACAAAAGAATCTAACAGTTAGTGGGGAATGTGTAAAAGATCCTCACAATGTATGTGTACCTGTTGGTATGCCTGTTAGTGAAATCATCGAAGCTTGTGGTGGATATACACAAGATACAGTCCGCTTGATTTCAGGTGGACCTATGATGGGTAAAACCATTGTCAATGATATGTTTGTCGTTGATCGTGCTATGAATGCATTAACTGTACTTCCAGCTGCAAATGATGATGCGATCGCATGTTTACGTTGTGGTAAATGTAGTGATCATTGTCCAAGTGGTTTACAGCCAGTAAGAATTACAGCTGCATTGAAAGCCAATGACGTTGACGAAATGTCAAAACGTGGCGTTATGAGTTGTATCGAATGTGGAATGTGTACTTATATTTGTCCATCTCATATCGATGTAACTGAAAATGTTCGTAAGGCAAAACGTATTGTTATGCTTAAGAAAAAGTAGGGAGGATTCAAATGAAATTTACTTTTCATGTAAGTCCAAGCATTAAGAATAACTTGTCAACACAACGTATCATGAAAGAATTATCTTTAAGTTTACTTGTTGTGTTTGTAGCAGCCCTTATTTACTATGCCTCTGCATGGGGAGCTAGTGCTGCTTTACATTGTGTTCTTTTATTAGCTTGTTCTTTAATTACTACATTCGTTTGCGAATCCATTTTCGCAAAGATTATGAAGAAAGATGTTAAAACTTTCTTAAAGAGCTCATTTGGATGGGTAACAGCTATCATTTTAACTTTAATGGTACCTGTGAATATGTCTTGTTATGCAGTTATTATTGCGACAGTATTCGCAATTGTACTTGCAAAATTATTATTTGGTGGTTTTGGACAAAACATCTTTAACCCTGCAGCTGTAGGACGTGCTGTGATTCTACAAGCTTTTACAGGTGTGAGTGTAGGTCTAATTTCACAAGCAACACCAACAACAGTGATTGCGAGCACATACCATTGGTTACCAAGCAATGCAACTGTATTGGATTCATTCTTGTCTCAATATGGAGGCTTTGCAGGTCTAGCTTTAGGAACGTATCCTGGATCTATTGGTGAAACATTCTCAATCTTGATTTTGATTATTGGTGTAGTACTTGCCCTTCGTCAAATTATTGATTGGAGAGTTCCTGTTGTTTATTTAGGAACAATCTTTGTGTTAACAGCTGTTGTAGCTTTAATTACAGGAATTGATTCATACCATGGAATTCCAGCTGTTATTTGGTATCCATTATTACACTTATTAACAGGTGGTGTTATTTTTGGTGCTGTATTTATGTTGACAGATCCAGTCACAAGTCCAACAAGTGCAAGTGGTCGTGTTGTATTTGCGATGGGTGCAGCAATTTTAACAACTTTAGTTCGTTTAAAAGCGAATCTTCCAGAAGGATGTTTATATTCTATCTTATTGATGAATATGTTTACGCCTTGGATCGAATCTTGCTTCGATGGAAAACAATTGGATTTGGTAAAAAAATCAAGAATTGTTTGTGCATGTCTAGCTTTGATTGGTTTAGCAATCAGTTTCTATGCAGCAAGCTCTATTCAAAAGGTAGATACGGTTCCTGAAACTGCAGCTGTTGTTGAAACAGTGGAGGTAACGCTATGAACAAGATCGTACATTTAGGTTTATTCTTGGCGATTGTTTCAGCTGTTGCCGGTGGTGCCTTGGCATTTGCGAATCAAATGACTGCCCCTGTTATTGCTGCAAATAACGAAAAACAAGAAAAAGAATCATTATTAGCTATGTATCCAGATGCGAACGCCAATGATTTTAAATTGGTCGATGCAACATTGGATTCTAAAACGGTTCAAAAGGTTTATGAATATAAAAACGTTTATATCTTCAACATGAGTGTTAGTGGATATAAAGAAGGAACTGTATTCTTAGTTTCTATTGATAAAGATAGTAAGAAAATCGACAAATACAATGCCATCAGCAATGGCGATACAAAAGGTTTAGGATCACAAGTAACAGAAGCTCCATTTAGAAAATCTCTAGAAGGAAAAGATGCGACTGGTGAATTGGATACAATTTCTGGTGCGACTGTTTCTTCTGGCCCTGTTGTTAGTGGTATTCATGAAGCGGCAAAACTTGTCGATACATTAAAGTAAGGAGGTTATCTAGATGAATCGTTTTGAAAACTTTAAAGCGGGTTTAATTAAAGATAACCCAGTATTCTCATTATTCTTAGGAATTTGTTCAACACTAGCTATCACTACAACTGTAAACAATGCGATTGGTATGGGTGTTAGTGTTATTATCGTATTAATCATGTCCAACGTGATCATTTCATGTGTTCGTAAAATTACGCCAGATGAAATTCGTATTCCCGTTTATATTGTCATCATCGCCACATTGGTAAAAATCATTCAAATGTTGATTCAAGCCTATGCGCCAAGTTTAAATACAAGCTTAGGTGTATTCATTCCGTTGATTGTAGTTAACTGTATCATCTTAGGTCGTGCAGAAGCTTTCGCAAGTAAAAACGGCGTTTTAGATTCAGCTTTAGATGGTTTAGGAATGGGTTTAGGATATACTCTAGCAGTACTAGCGATGTCATTTATTCGTGAATTGATTTCAACAGGTGGAATTAAAGTGGTAAACCCATTTAACGAAGCGCAAGTTTGGTTAAACTTACACATTATTCCCGAAGACTTCACAGTAAGCATCTTTGGATCTAGTGTTGGAGCCTTCATTACATTTGCGGTTTTAGCCGCTGCTGTTGGTGCTTATAAACAACATGTAACAGCAAAAGAAGAAGCTGCAGCGAAGGAGGAAAAGTAAGATGGGTGAATTAATGGCACTTTTAGTAACGAGTGTTTTAGTTAACAACGTTATCTTAACTCAATTCTTAGGTATGTGCCCATTCATGGGTGTTTCTAAAAAGAAAAGCTCAGCAATCGGTATGGGTGTTGCCGTTGTCTTCGTTATCGTTGTTGCAGCACTTGTTACATATGCACTTTATTATTTAGTACTTGTACCTTTACAACTTGAATTTATGGATTTGATTACATTTATCTTGGTCATCGCTTCTTTAGTTCAATTAACAGAAATGTTCATTAAAAAGACAAGTCCTGCACTTTATAAATCATTAGGTGTTTACTTACCATTGATCACGACAAACTGTGTTGTTTTGAATGTATGTTTAGTAAATATTTCTAATAGTTATAACTTTGCACAAATGTTAGTATACTCAATCGGTACTCCATTAGGATTTGCCCTTGTATTATTCATTTTCTCTACAATTCGTGAAAGACTAGAACAAAGTGAAGTTCCAAATGCCTTCGTTGGTAATCCAATCGCCTTGATTGTGGCTGCCATCATGGCTATGGCATTCTCTTGCTTTACAGGAATTGTATAATGAAATATTTATTGGCAATATTGTTCTTTGGCGCATTAGTCGCTATCTATATTGTTTTGTATTTAATGAATAAAAAAACACCCAAACCAGAAGGGTGTGAAGATTTAAAAGCGGATTGTGATGGATGTAAGGATTATGCCTGCACAAACAATCCAGCTCACAATCAAGTGAAGGGAGAATAAATATGGTAATCGTAGCCGTAATTATGATGCTTGTACTTGGTGCAGTACTTGGCTTAGGTCTAGGTGTTGCCGACAAATATTTAAAAGTAGAAGCAGACGTACGTGTAGAGAAAGTAACATCATTACTACCTGGATATAACTGTGGTGGTTGTGGATTCCCTGGATGTAGTGGTATGGCTGAAGCCTTGGTAACAGGTGATATGGATCATATCGCATGTAAACCTTGTAAAGCAGAAAAGCGTCAAGAAATCGTTGATTACTTGAAAAACACACCAGGTCCTGATGGTTCTACAGTCGAAGTAAAAGGATAAAAGAAAGAGATGGAATTTTCCATCTCTTTTACTTTATTTGATGATTTTTAATGATTTCTAATAAATAATTTTCATCTGGGTCAATATAAATGGTCTTATTGGATTTCATTGTCACAAAACCAATCTTAGATCCAGGTACCTTTTTGATTTGTGAGATCAAACAATAATCTACGGGTACAGAACTTGAATCTTTGCCTTTGGAGTAATACGCGGCTAACATTGCACATAATCGAATTTGTGGTTCGGTAAAGTCTTCACTCTTTAATAGTACGTGAGAACCATGATAGTCTTTCACATGGAACCATAAATCGTTCTTTCTAGAGACTTGGTGTGTTACATAGTTATTTTGTATGTTATTCTTACCTACATAGATTTCGCAATCATCAAATTCTAAATGAAGGACATTTGGCTTATTGTTCTTCTTTTTACGTTTATTGTCCTTTTTAGGCATCAATACACGTTGTTTAACAAGTTCCTCTCGAATTTCACCAGCATCAAAGACACTGCAGTGTTGAAGCTGTTCTTCGAGTTGTGTATAGTATTCAATATCTTGTTTACATTGTTCAATTTGTTCTTCTAAGATCACTAGACTACGCTTCATCTTATGATATTTCTGATAGTATTTATTCGCATTTGTTTTTAGATCGTAACGCATATCAATTGGAATTGTTACATCTTCATTGGTTTCAAAAGAAGGTAATACAATTGTTTTTTCTTTTTGAATCTGATACATATACGCAAAGATCAAATCACCATATTCTTGATATTTATGATAGTCTTTTCCATCTTCTAATGCTTGTTCTATCTTTGGTAGTTTTTTTGTTTGTTTTAATTTTTCCTTTTCTACAGTACGAATAATATCGCCATATTGTTCTTTGATCCGCTTTTTTTGTTCATCTTCTTCATATAAATGATTTAATCCTTCCATAATCGTATAGGTCTTTGGTTGTTCATTTAAATGTTTGAGTTCAATACAATGAAAGTCTTTTTTATAGATATAGAGTATATTTGAATTCACAACTTCATTTAATATATCGATGTATTTTTCGTTGTTTTTTATGCGATACATAAATTCATTGGATAGTAATGGCGAAAAGCCATAAATCTGTTTAACAAGACTTTGATCTAAATCAATATCTTGGATCTCAAATGGATTTTTCTTCTCCGGTTGAGCAGGAGCTACATATTTTGCGCCTGGATGAATGAATCGTTTGGCATTTTCATATACAGGAATACGTTTTAATGCATCTACAATTACGCCATCTTTGACTAAAATCATATTGGCGTATTTTCCCATGAGTTCGATATTTAGATCGTACTTCACAAGGTCTTGAAATTCATTTCGGCAAGATAAGTGTAAACATAAAATACGATCATATCCTACTTGTTCAAAAGATTCGACAATGGCTTGTGAACAGAGCTTTCTTAAGACCATCACAAAGTTGGATGGTTCTGGTTGAATGCCAGGAATAAAGTTTGCGATATATACACGGTTTGTGTTGGAATGTACATTAATGACAAGCTTTTGGTTTCCTTCATTTCGTGTGTGTAGATGAATCAATATTTCTTCATCGCTGATATTTTGTATTTTACCAATTTTACATGGGGTATATGCGTTTAATTTTTCTTGAATATTGTATAAAAATAATCCGTCAATAGCCATAGTGGACCTCCTTAGTCTGATAAGAATTATAACATAGTTAAATTAAATTTGACACACATGGTTTGGACTTGTAAAATGGATGAAAAGAGGGAGAGCAAGATTGTCATGCAAAGAGGTTTATTAATCATTTTGAGCGGTCCTAGTGGTGTTGGAAAAGGGACAATTCGAAAATATTTTGAAACAGATGAACGTCTAAATTTGGCGTATTCTACATCAATGACAACACGTAAACCACGTGCTGGAGAAGTGGATGGAAGAGATTATTTCTTCTCAACACGTGAAGATTTTGAAAAAGCCATTCAAGAAGGTGGGCTTTTAGAGTGGGCTGAGTTTGTCGGAAACTATTATGGAACACCTTTAAAGGAAGTCAATCGTTTGCGCGATGAAGGAAAGAATGTCTTATTGGAAATTGAAGTGCAGGGAGCGATTCAAGTACAGGAAAAGTGTCCAGATGCGATTTCTATCTTTATTATTCCACCTTCAATGGAGGAATTGGAAAGACGTATTCGTGGTCGTAGTACAGAGCCTGAAGAAATCATTCAACAGCGTCTTGCCAAGGCAAGCAATGAAATGAAGATGGTATCACAATACAAATATATTGTATGTAATGATGATCCAAAGCTTGCAGCTGAGCTAATCAAGACGATTATTCTTCGTCATGTTGAGCTTGAAGAAAACAAATAGTTGCAAAAAAAGTTTTTTTGTGCTATAAATAGATTGCATAGAAATTCAAGGAGTGGGTCGTACCACTCCTTATATTTTGCTACTAAGGAGAAATGTATGGACAATCTTAAAGAATGGATTGAAGAAGTTCTTAATGACAATGGATGCCATTTGTATGAATTAGAATGGATTACAAATCAGGGTACACCATTATTAAGAGTTTCGGTTGAAAAAGAAGACGGTACAATTGATTTGGATACTTGTGCAACTTGCTCAGATGCGATTGGCACAATGCTTGATGAAAAAGACTGGTATGCCAAAGAATACATGCTTGAAGTTTGTTCGCCAGGAGCGGAAAGAGAGCTTCGTACGGATGAAGAAATTCAAAGAGCAGTTGGCAAATATGTTTTTGTCAAAATGAAAGATCCAAAACAAGGCTTAGATCAAGTCATCGGTGATCTAATTGAAGCTACAGAAAATGATGTAACGATTTCATATCGTGATAAAACAAGAACAAAGAAGATCACTATTGAAAAGAGTAACATTCAGCTGATTATGACGGCTGTAAAGGTATAGGAGAAAAAAGATGAAACCAAAAATTAAAGTTGCAGATTTAGCAAAAGCTCTACAGGGCATTGAAACAGATCGTCAATTAACGAAAGAAATTGTTGAAGATGCTTTAAAAGAAGCTTTGACAAAGGCTTACCGCAAACACATCGAAATTCCAGATGCTTATGTTCGTGTGGATGTTGAGGATGGAACGATTCACATTTATCACGAGCGTATGGTTGTTGAAGAAGTGGAAGATGATGAATTAGAAATCGAATTGGAAGAAGCTCAAAAAGAAAATCCAAACATTCAATTAGGTGATATGGTTGGAGAAGAAGTAGATTTTACGGATTTTGATCGTGCGGCTGTTGTACTTGCCAAAAACGTAATGAAGCAAAAGATTCGTGAAGCTGAAAAAGCATTGGTTTACGAAGAATATTGTGACAAAGTCGATGAAATGGTTTTAGGAACGATTGAAACGGTTGAAGAAAAATTCGTCATTGTAAATATTGGTAAAACATTTGCGATGATGAAAAAATCAGCTCAGATTCCAACAGAACATTATAAAGAAGGCGACAACATCTTAGTTGTGATTACTGAAGTCAACAAAGAAACAAAGGGTGCTCAAGTTTTAGTGTCTCGTGCAACTCCAGTATTTGTTCGTCGTTTATTCGAACGTGAAGTTCCAGAAATCTACAATGGAATTATTGAAATTAAAGCGATTGCCCGTGATCCTGGTGAAAGATGTAAGATTGCCGTTTATTCACACAATGAAAACATTGACCCAATTGGAGCATGTATTGGTCCTCGTGGAAGTCGTGTACAAACAATCATTGAAGAATTGCATGGTGAGAAAATCGATATTTTCGAATGGTCTGACAACATCAGTGAGTTAATTGCGAATGCATTAAGCCCTAGTGTGGGTGTTGCGGTGATTCCAAATGAAAATGTAAAAGATGGATTGATCGTTGTTGTTCCAGACAACCAATTGTCATTAGCGATTGGTAAGCGTGGTAAAAATGCACGTTTGGCTGTTAAATTAACAAATCACAAGATTGATATCAAATCGGAAAGTGAAATGCAGGAATTAGGCATTGATTACATGGCTATTAGTGCAAAAATGCAAGAAGAATACGAAGAAAAGAAAGCCAAAGAACGTGCTTATAAGCAACGCTTGAAACAGAAGGAAAAAGAGCGCAAGGAGAAGGAACGCTTATACAAGCAAAAATTGAAAGAGAAGGAAAAAGCCCGCAAGGAAGCCTTGCGGGAAAAGGAAAAGGTAGCCCGGGAAAAGGCCCGGAAGCGTTAATTGCATTAGATATTAATAGGTAAGAATTTCCAATCCTGTCTCTGTCATCAAGAAGGTATGTTCCCATTGGGCGGAGGGTAGTTCATCCTCGGTGATGACCGTCCAACCGTCTTCCTCGTCGATAAATACTTTCCAAGTACCCATGTTAATCATAGGCTCGATCGTAAAGACCATACCCGGAACTAAAAGCATCCCAGTTCCTTTCCGTCCGAAATGACAAACTTCCGGTTCCTCATGGAATTCCAGACCGACGCCATGTCCGCATAAATCCCGTACGACAGAGAATCCGTTTTTCTCCGCATGCTTTTGAATAGCGTTGCCTATATCACCGACGAATCCGAACGGCTTCGCCGCTTTCATACCGATCTCCAGACATTCCTTGGCGACCTGTACCAATTTCTGCTTTTCCGGAGATACGTTCCCGATCATGAACATGCGGGACGCATCCGAATAATAACCATCTAAAATCGTTGAGACATCCACATTAATAATATCACC
>ERZ791623.531-NODE-531-length-22018-cov-5.249328_pt1 | contig 22018 bp, 18 predicted proteins | sample MGYA00510268_ERZ791623 | MGnify/ENA primary metagenome ERZ791623 (study PRJEB30046, sample SAMN00715216) | human gut metagenome | study: EMG produced TPA metagenomics assembly of the A metagenome-wide association study of gut microbiota in type 2...
CTGCTGGAAAAGAACGGCTTTACCAGGTGCGGCATCATCCATGTGGAGGACGGCACGCCCCGCATTGCCTACCAGAAAATGTCCCTTACCCTGCCTTTGCGCCGGGATTGAACCGCAAAAATGCGCCGCCCCACCGGAAACGATGGAGCGGCGCTGTTTTTATATCGGTTTGTCAAGAGCTCTCCCTTTGGGAGAGCTGTCGAGCAAAGCGAGACTGAGAGGGTGAGCCCGCTTTCAGGAAATCGGATCTGTCATCTGACTTTCAAGCGTGGGTTCGACCACCGCATCCTCTTCCGGCGTGGGCTGGAAATACTTCTCGTACAGCTCCATGCCGATGCGGTAGCCCTGCCACACGATGACCGCCGTGCCTGCACCGGCCACGCCGATGATGGCGGCAGTGCCCAGAACGCTGGGCTCGCTCTCGATGGTGGCATCCCGGTACTGGGCTTCCACGGTCACGGTGCTGCCCTTGGCCACGGTGCCTGCCGGGATAGTAAAGCTCTCCTCGTTGTAGGCGACCGCCGGGTTGCCCAGCAGGCTGGCTTCATCCATGGCCCACAGGTCGAACACCATGCCCTCGGGTACGGCGCTCTGGTTCAGCGTCACCTTGACCTCGGCATCCACCGGCACGCTGGCGCTGGTCATGGCTTCGCTGCCGTTGTAGGTGAACGTGCCGCCCTTCACCGTCAGGGTGTAGGTGGGGGCTTCGGGTTCGGGCTCGGGTTTGGGTTCGGGCTTCGGTTCGGGAATCTTCTCCCAGTTGGCGTAAAGGGTGAACCGGCCGGTGGGAGCGCCAGTGAAATCATACGGCTCGTCATCTTTGGTGAGCCAGCCCTTGAACTTGTAGCCGGAAACGGTGGGAGGGGTGGTGGGAGCTGTCAATGTTTCGCCCGTTTTGACGGATACTGTTATCATCCGCTCTGCTTCAGGCACTTTGTCGCCATAATTAAAGGTGACGAGAGTGAGGACATAACCAGAAAGAGCAGAAATAACGCTTTCACTTGTGCCAGAGTAGCGGATGTCATTCAGGCTAGTACAACCAGTGAAAACATGCTCGCCAATTGAAGTTACACTGCCGGGAATCGTGATACTGGTGAGGTTGGTGCAATCTCTAAAAGCGTAGGGACCAATTGAAATTACACTGCCGGGAATCGAGATACTGGTGAGCTTAGTGCAGTTAGAAAAAGCACCCAATTGGATAGAAGTTACGCCGTCGGGGATTACAATACTGGTCAATTTAGAACAACCAGAAAAAGTATAAGGCCTGATAGAAGTTATGTTATTTGTTGAAAGTGTTATGCTGCTTAAATTGGTGCAAGAATCAAAGGCATTCACACCGATATATGTGACACTTTGTGGAACTGTAATGTTAGTGAGGCTGGAGCAATCAGAAAAAGCCTGTTCGCCAATAGATACTACGCTATCTGCAATATCAACATGAATTAGCTTGCTAAACCGAGTAAAAGCAAGATTACCAATTGAAGTTACACCGGGAGAAACGACAACAGAGGTGATTTGCTTCCGGAAACTGCACCATGGTTGATTACTGCTCATTAGATAATTTTCCATTGCACCACTGCCGCGAATCGTCAATGTATAGGTGCTCGGGTCATCCGTGTTTTCGGTCAGCAGCCAAGTGACACCAGACCCATCTCCAGCTGCGCCGCCGGTCAGCGTTGCACCGGGTTCAACCACCAACTGGACATTCGGGTTCAGGGGGCGCAGTGCGTTTCCCTCACCGGAGAAATCATAACTGCCGCTTGTCAGCGTCAGCTTTTTATTGCTCTTCTCAAACTTCCAGCCGTCGCCACTGTAATCCCGGGTGCCGCCTTCGGTGCCAACGGGGTAGCCGTTTTCGTCAATTGCCAGCCGGGTCAGTATGCTCAGGGTAACGGTGTTCGCTTTGGCGGGTGGTGCGGTAAAAGTGACATGAAATTCACCGGCATCATTGAAGTTTTCTATATTCCTAGCCCATTCGGTCAGAAGCATTTGCTGAGTATTGTCGATTGTAACATCAATAGAAAATGGTGGAACAGAATAGGGATTATGATACCGGACGGTGATACTAGTAGGATGAGAATAATTGGGGATAATATAACAGGAACTACTACTTAAATAACTGATGCTTGCATTAGTATTAGCATCTGGAGATTCCACATTCAAAGTATAGCCGTCAGCAACCTTGCCACCATCTGGCTTTTTTGAAAAAATGCCGCCCTCTATGATGCCGTTGTTGGTAACGGTAGAAAGAAACGTGCCATTTTCAATCTTGCCATCAGATTCATTGGATACGGCAGAGTTAAATGCACCATCGATGATAGTGCCATGATTTATAACGGGCATTAAGTAACCGCCACTCGTTATAGTGCCATAATTGGTGATTTTGACATTGGAGTTCCTACTATTATAGAAGGTTCCATTTACAATCGTTGCCTTTTCCGTTATGATGGCAGAACATGCAATACTGTTTTGATCCTGACGGATGCTTCCGGAATCTGTTAAATCATAGGTAGTAGGGCTTTCGGGGGCTAAAGTCAAAACTTTATCTGTTCCATCATAGCTCCAGCCATCACCAGAACAATCTTCATCATGGTTTTTACCGGAACCGACAGGATAGCCATCTACAATTTTTAATTGGCCGCCTCCCTCCGCCCACGCTGTGATTGCCGACACAGGCAGGAGCGTTACCGCCATGCACAGCGCCACCAGAAGGCTGATAAGTCGTTTCTTCATAGGGGGTCCCTCACTTTCTTTGGGCCGGAAGTGGAGCTCCGGCAAAAATGGATGCTCTTACTTCCTTAAATACACGCCGCGCGGAATCCTTTCACCCTTTTTCAAAAAAATTGAAAAAAAAAAAAAAGAAAAACCAGAATGCTGAGGTGGTGGCATCTCCTGACGATTGTGACCGAGCGCTCCCGGATACTTCTGATGAAGTATGCGGGGGCGTTTTTTCGTGGAACTGGGGGCTTGTGGAGCGGGGGCAATCGTTCTATAATACAAGCTGTGAAATGAATCACAAAAGGGGTGGAACGTATGGACAAAAAACTGAACGAGGCCGTGGCGGCGCTGCGGCCCCAGATGGTGGCGGCGCTCCAGCGGCTGGTGCGCAGGCGCAGTGTGGAGGCCGACCCGCTGCCGGGCAAGCCCTTTGGCGAGGAGGTGGATGCCTGCTTTGCCGAGACGCTGGCCCTCTGCCATGAGCTGGGCTTTGAGACCACCGACATGGATCGGTACATCGGCTGGTGCGAGATCGGTACCGGGGACGAGATGGTGGCGGTGCTGGGGCATCTGGACGTGGTGCCCGAGGGCGAGGGCTGGCATCACCCGCCCTACGCCGCCGAGATCGAGGGCGGCAGGCTGTATGGCCGGGGGTCCATTGACGACAAAGGCCCGGTGGTGGCCAGCCTGTTCGCGCTGAAGGCCATCCGGGATCTGGGCATCCCGCTCAACCGCCGTGTCCGGCTGCTGTTCGGCCTGAACGAGGAGACCAACGACCGGGACGTGCTGTACTACAAGGCCCACGGCGGGGAGATCCCGGTGCTGGGCTTCACCCCGGATGGCGAGTATCCGCTCATCAACGGCGAAAAGGGCATCCTGAACGAGAGCTATGCCGTGCAGCTGCACCAGACCGGGGCCTGGCAGCTGAACAGGGTGCAGGGCGGCGTGGCCGGCAATGTGGTGCCGGACTACGCCTGCGCTGCGCTGACTGCCCCGGCGGGAGCCTCCCTGCCGGATGCGGAGCACATCACCGTGACAGCCATCCCCGGCGGCTATCAGGTGGAAGCGGTGGGCGTTTCGGCCCACGGCAGCCACCCGGAGCAGGGCGAAAACGCCATCGGGCGGCTGGTGTGCTACCTTGACCGGCTGCCGCTGGAAGGGGATGCAAAACAGGCCGTGCACTTTCTGGCTGAAAAGCTGGGCACCGACCCCTACGGCGAGCGCCTGCTGGGCCACCGGCTGGAGGATGCGCTCTCCGGCCCCATGAGCTGCAACTGGGGGCTGATCGAGGGCGACGCGCAGCATCTGTGGGTCAAGCTGAACTACCGCTATCCTGTGACCATGGAACGGGCGGACTGCCAGCCCGCTGTGCAGGCCGCCTTTGAGGCCGCAGGCTGGGCGCTGGATGGGCAGGTGCACAAGGAAAAGCTCTACTACCCTGCCGAGACCCCGCTGGTCAGCGCCCTGCTGGAGGTTTACCGGGATGCCACCGGCGACAATGCCCCGCCCAAGTGCATCGGCGGCGGCACCTACGCCAAGATGCTGCCCAATGTGGTGGCCTTTGGCCCCCTGTTCGCAGGCGACCCGGTCACAGAGCATCAGCCCGATGAATGCATCGATCTGGAACGTCTGGTGCAGAACGCCCAGATCATCGCAAACGCCATTGTCAAGCTGGCAAACCTGCCGCTGGAATAAGAAGGAGGACGGGACTATGAAGATCACGCAGGTGCGGCTGGGCCGCATTTCTACCCCGCTGCGGGTGCCGTTCAAAACGGCACTGCGCACTGTGAACAGCGTTGAGGATGTTATCGTGGAGCTCCACACCGATACCGGTGCGGTGGGCTACGGCGAAGCACCCCCGACCGGTGTTATCACCGGCGACACCACCGGGGCCATCCTCGGTGCCATTCGGGATCATATCGCCCCTGCCCTGCTGGGCCGCGACCTCGATGAATTTGAGGATCTGACCGCCGCCGTGCAGAAGGCGCTTGTCCACAACACCAGCGCCAAGGCCGCTGTGGACATGGCCCTGTGGGATCTGCTGGGCCAGAAGTACAGCACCCCTGTTTACCGGATGCTGGGCGGTGCCCGCAGGAACATCGTGACCGATATCACCATCAGCGTCAACCCGCCGGAGGAGATGGCCCGGGATGCCCGCACCGCCGTCCAGCGCGGCTACGACTGCCTGAAGGTCAAGGTGGGCAAGGAGCCGGAAAAGGATATTGCACGCCTGAGCGCCATCCGCGGTGCTGTGCCCAAGGAGACCTGCATCCGCATCGACGCAAATCAGGGCTGGACCCCCAAGGAAGCCGTGCGCATCCTGAACGGAATGCAGGAGAAGGGCCTTGATCTCGAATTCGTGGAGCAGCCGGTCAAGGCCCACGATTTTGAAGGCCTGAAGTATGTTACCGAGCGCTCCTATGTGCCGGTGCTGGCCGACGAGAGCGTGTTCAGCCCGGCAGATGCCCTGCGGATCATGCAGACCGGCGCGGCCGACCTGGTGAACATCAAGCTGATGAAGTGCGGCGGCATCACCAACGCCCTCCGCATTGCCGCCGCCGCTGAGGTGTACGGCGTGGAGTGCATGATCGGCTGTATGCTGGAAGCGAAGATCTCGGTCAACGCCGCCGTGGAGCTGGCCTGCGCCAAGAAGATCATCACCAAGATCGACCTTGACGGCCCGGTGCTCTGCAGCGAGGACCACATCCTCGGCGGTGCCGTGTTCAACGAAAAGAACATCACCGTCTCCGACGCGCCCGGCATGGGCATTCAGGGCTTTGTGCCCGGCAAGGTGTCCTATCTCGACTAAAACCGGAACAGACCGCATCCCGAAACACACGGGGTGCGGTCTCTTTTTGTGAATCTGTATTTCGTATACGGACAGTGAAAAAAGCTCGTGTCTGTATATGTTGAAATGAAAAACAAAAAAAGCGGGCAAAATCTTTGACTTTTCGGCCTGCGAGGCGTATAATCGTACTTGTTCCGTGTAGAGGAATGGGAAAACTGTGCGCAATAGGCGCACAATCTGGATAGGGGAGTAGAAAAGTTATGAAAACGTTGAAAGCGGTTGCGGCAAGGTACAACGCCACCAGCCTGATCCTGCGCATCGTCATCGGCCTTGTGGTCGGTGCGGTGCTGGCACTGGCGGTGCCCGGTGCGGGCTGGGTGGAAGAGTTCGGCAGCCTGTTCGTGGGTGCCCTGAAGGGCATTGCCCCGGTGCTGGTGTTCGTTATCGTGGCCAGTGCGCTGGCGCAGGGCACGTCCAGGCTGGACCGGCGCTTTGGCACGGTCATCTGGCTGTACATGCTCACCACCTTCCTGGCCGCCGCCATTGCGGTGGTGACCAGCTTCCTGTTCCCTCAGACCGTCGTTCTGGCTGAGGCGGCAGAATCCGAGGTGGTGCCCCAGGGTCTGGGCGAGGTGATGAACACCCTGCTCACCAACTTTGTGGCAAACCCCGTCAGCGCCCTGCTGAACGGCAATTACATCGGCATCCTGTTCTGGGCCTGCCTGTTCGGTCTGGCCATGAAGAAGTACGGCGCGGACAGCACCAAGCTGTTCCTGGCAAACACCGCGGATGCAGTCTCCCAGATCGTCCGCTGGATCATCAATCTGGCACCCTTCGGCATCATGGGCCTTGTGTACACCAACGTGTCCAGCAACGGCCTGTCCATCTTTACCCAGTACGGCAGGCTGCTGCTCCTGCTGGTGGGCACCATGCTCTTTATGGCACTGGTCGTCTCGCCCTTTATCATCTTTGTGTATCTGCACTGCAACCCGTATCCGCTGGTGTTCCGCTGCCTGCGTGAATCCGGCCTGACCGCCTTCTTCACCCGCAGCTCTGCCGCCAACATCCCGGTCAATATGGATCTGTGCGAAAAGCTGGGGCTGGATAAGGATATGTATTCCGTCTCCATCCCCCTGGGCGCTACCATCAATATGGATGGTGCCGCCATCACCATTACCATTATGACGCTGGCTGCGGCCAATACGCTGGGCATTCAGGTGTCCCTGCCCGCCGCCATCCTTCTTTCCGTGATGAGCGCTCTGGGTGCCTGCGGCGCTTCCGGCGTGGCCGGCGGCTCCCTGCTGCTGATCCCCATGGCCTGCTCCCTGTTCGGCATCTCCAATGATATCGCCATGCAGGTGGTCGGTGTCGGCTTTATCATCGGCGTGGTGCAGGATTCCGTGGAAACTGCCCTGAACTCCGCCGGTGACGTGGAATTTGCCGCCACTGCGGAATATCACCAGTGGCGCAGGGAGGGCAAGCCCCTGCCGGCGTTCCTGTGCAAGTGATGCAAAACTGAAATGGCTTTTCAAAGGCTGCTGTGCTGCTGGCACGGCGGCCTTTTTGTTTGGAACTTTTTTCTGGGCATTTTGCACAGGAAAGCCCTCGTCCTGTTGGAAATTGACGGATTCTGACGGATTTTACACGATAAGAACTCTTTTTGTAGGAGAAATTCTGGGCAAAACGGAGAGAAAATCTGAAAAAACTTTCCAAACAAGGTTTCAATCGTCCATGTATACAAGAACTTTATTTTTCATAAAAAACGTTTTGTGCTAGTTGCGCAAAGAACGAAAGAACGTTAAAAATGTATCACTAAATTCATAGTTTGTTCATAGAATTTATAAAACGATTTCATAATTGAGTGGCATAATATGGCCATCCTCAGAGAGGGGAACAAAAGAACGAAGGGTTCTGAGAGGTTCCGCTTTGAGGATGCAGGGAGATAGAGGCCCTGCCAAAAAACACAATGACACTTACCGATATACGGAGGATATTTATTATGATGAACAAGAACACTGCTATCCTGGACAACACTATGATGGACGCTTACCTGACTGTCACCGAGGGCGTGTCCGATAACTGCGGCATTGGCTTGGCTTTTGCAAGCCTGCTCGAGAGCGCAAAGAAGAACTTTGTCAACCAGAGCAACCGCCGCGCTGTCAATGCAAGCTTTGCCGGCTGATCTTCTCCAATTTGCCGGTTGAAGATTCTCCTTCTTTTTTGTTACAGTTGCTGCCACACTGTAATATGAACTGAAAAGCCCGGAACCGCCTGCCGCCATAGCAGGTACGGTTCCGGGCTTTTTTGCTGTGTGGGTTTGGTCAGCGCAGGGGGGTTAAGCCGTCAGCTTTGCTTTCTGCAGCGCGGCCACGATCAACGGAATGAGGATGAGCTGCGCCACGATGCCGGGCACGGCTGTGAGCACCGCACCGGACAGGAACGCGCTGAACGGGAAACTGGAGCCGGACAGACCGGCCAGCACAAAGCGCACCGCACCCCAGACAAGGCGGCCTGCCACCATCGAGGTAACAAGGGTGGCGTAGATCATGGGCAGGGTGTGCTGCACCTTGCGGTACATGAAACCGGCCACAGCGCCGTATGTGGCCAGCTCAAAGGCCATGGCGATGGCAATGGGGTACATCGGGGGCATCCCGAACAGCACCGAGCGGAGCAGCGGGGCGGCAAAGCCCAGTGCCAGGCCCCAGGGGCCGCCCAGTACAAAGCCTGCCAGCAGCACCGGGAAGTGCATGGGGCAGAGCATATTGCCGATCTGAGGCACATGGCCGGTGATCATGGGCAGCACAAAGGCCAGTGCCAGAAACAGTGCGGCCAGCACCAGATCACGGGTCGCGGAACGGGTCTTGGTATTCATCAATGATTCCTCCTGAAAATGCGCAGACAAAAAGGGCCTGCCGCCAGCACGCGCGCCAGCGGCAGACCCCTTCATGGTGTCTGTTTTAAAATAGTGTTTGCGGGGAGAAACACGGGCTTCGGCCCGCAAAGCCCCGGCTTCAGCCGGGAATTGTGCAAAAAGTATAGCAGATGCAAAGCTGCCTTGTCAAGCTCAGCGGATGAGGATGGTTACGGGGCGGTGTTTGCAGATTTTTGAAATTTGTAGATAAAAAAGCAAACAAATTCATCTTATTATATCATACAGCGGCAAAAGATGATATTGCAAAGCGGCCAAAAGCTGCAAAAATGTTTTGCGGGGGCAAAATGGCCTTGCATTTTCAACAAAAACGGGAACATTTACAAGCGATTTTGCCAAGGGATGTACATTTTGCCGAAAGAACCTTGACGTTTTTGCATAGAATAGATAATATAGACTTGAGAAATAGCGCATCGGGGCGTACGGCCCGGGTGCGTATTATATCCGATGCAAACGCTGAGGTTCATACGGGAGGACCAAAGATGACAAATGCAGAAAAACTTACCCTGGCAAAACACGCCTGCCACATCCGCATGGGCGTGATCGAGGGCACTCACAGCGCCAAGTGCGGCCATCCGGGCGGCAGCCTGGATATCGCCGAGGTGCTGGCGTACCTCTATTTCGTAGAGATGAAGGTGGATCCGAAGGATCCCAAGAACCCTGACCGCGACCGTCTGGTGCTCTCCAAGGGCCATGCGGCCCCGGCGCTGTACGCCGCGCTGGCTGAGCGTGGGTTCTTCCCGGTGGAGGACCTCAAGACCCTGCGCAAGATTGGCAGCTACCTGCAGGGCCACCCCAACATGAACAGCGTGCCGGGCGTGGATATGTCCACCGGCAGTCTGGGTCAGGGCGTGAGCGCCGCCTGCGGCATGGCACTGGGTGCCAAGCACGCCGGTAAGCCCATCAATGTTTACACCATCCTGGGTGACGGCGAGGTGGAAGAGGGCGAGTGCTGGGAAGCCTTTATGTTTGCTTCTCACTACGGCCTGTCCAACCTCTGCGTCATGCTGGACCGCAATCATTTGCAGATCGACGGCACCACCGAGACCGTGATGAACAGCGCCCCGCTGGAGGAGAAGCTGAAGGCCTTCAACTTCAACGTGCTGACCATCAACGGCCACGATTTTGATGCCATTGAGAGCGCCATCGCCGCTTTCCGCGCTGAGAACGAAAAGCCCACCTGCATCATTCTGGATACCCTCAAGGGCAAGGGCGTTTCCTTTATGGAGAACTCCGTTGACTGGCACGGCAAGGGCCCCAACGATGAGGAATACGCACAGGCCATGCAGGAGCTGAATGCAGCTTACGCCGCGCTGGAAGAGGAGGACAAGTAAGATGGCAGAAGTGAAGAAGATCGCTACCCGTGACAGCTACGGCAACACCCTGAAGGAGCTGGCCGCCGAGGGCCACGACGACCTGGTGGTGCTGGACGCTGACCTGGCTGCCGCCACCAAGACCGGCATGTTCCGTAAGGCGTACCCGGACCGTCACTTCGACTGCGGCATTGCCGAGGGCAACATGATGGGCGTGGCCGCAGGTCTGGCCACCATGGGTTATGTTCCCTTTGTTTCCAGCTTTGCCATGTTTGCCGCAGGCCGTGCCTTTGAGCAGATCCGCAACTCGATCGCCTACCCCCGCCTGAACGTCAAGATCGGTGCCACCCACGGCGGCATCTCCGTGGGCGAGGACGGTGCTTCCCACCAGTGCTGCGAGGACTTTGCCCTGATGCGCAGCCTGCCCGGCATGACCGTGATCTGCCCCGCAGACGATGTGGAGGCCCGTGCCGCTGTGCGTGCCGCTTACGCCATGCAGGGCCCTGTTTACCTGCGCTTTGGCCGTCTGGCTGTGCCTGTGTTCCACGATGAGGCTACCTACCACTTTGAGCTGGGCAAGGGCGAGCAGATCACCGAGGGCAGCGACATTGCCATCATCGCCACCGGTCTGATGGTCAACGAGGCCCGCCTGGCTGCCGAGCAGCTGGCTGCCGAGGGCATCCACGCCCGGGTCATCAACATCCACACCATCAAGCCTCTGGATGAGGAGATCGTCCTCAAGGCCGCCAAGGAGTGCGGCAAGGTCATCACCGCCGAGGAGCACAGCGTCATCGGCGGTCTGGGCGAGGCCGTTTGCGCCGTCCTGAGCGAGAAGCTGCCCACCCCTGTCCGCCGCGTGGGCGTGCAGGACAAGTTCGGCTGCTCCGGCCCCGCATGGGACCTGCTCAAGCTGTACGGTCTGGATGCAGCGACCATCTGCAAGACCGCTCACGAGATGCTGGGCTGATCCAGAAAGTCAATACCAATAAAAAAGCCGGTCGGCGTATGTGATATGTACCCAGTATTCTGGACACTGGATCAAAATTGAATAATTAAGATTCCATCATGGATGCTTCTCTGAATTTAGAGGGAGGCATCCATTTTGTTTTTGCTTGGATTCTGCTGTTATTGTAATAGTCAATATACTCGGCAATCGCATTGGAGAAGGCTTCAAAGGAGGAATAATCCTTCTCAAATCCATAGAACATTTCATTTTTCAACCTGCCAAAGAAGGTCTCCATAATGCAATTGTCGTAGCAGTTGCCCTTTCGGGACATGGATTGAATGATTCCGTGCTTCTGAAGTTCGCCACGGTAGAATGCGTGCTGGTACTGCCAGCCCTGATCCGAGTGCATGACCAGACCTTGTACAGAGGGAAAGCGTTCAAATGCCTTGTTCAGCATATCTCTTATCTGCTCCATATTAGGGCTGGTCGAGAGGTTGTAAGAAATAATCTCATTTGTGTTCATATCCAGAATCGGAGAAATATAGCACTTGCCCCAAGACAGATTGAACTGTGACACATCGGTTGTCCATTTTTGCAGAGGCTTCTCGGTGCTGAAATCCCGGTTGATAATGTTATCGGCAACCTTGCCGACATCACCTTTGTAGGAATGGTACTTCTCCTTTGGACGTTTGCCGAACAGTTTAAGCTGGTTCATAATTCGCTGAACACGCTTGTGATTCACCTGAAGCCCACGGTTCAGAAGCTCATGGTGTACCCGTCTTACGCCGTATCTTTTTCTGTTCTCGTTGAAAATAACAGCAATTTCAGACGATAACTCGGCATTTCTTTCTTCAACTTTATCCGTTCGGCCGAGTTCGTAATAATACGTTGATCTGGACAGCCCGATTGCATCTAACAAATCATTCAGTCTGTGTCCTTCTTTGCGGAGTTCTTGGACGATCGCAGCTTTTTCGCCTTGAGTTGCGCTGCGTATCTCTCTTCTCTCAAGGCAATCTCTTTTTTTATTACAGCATTCTCCGCTCTCAGATGTTCGTTTTCTGCTCTGAGCCGAATCATCTCTTCTCGCTCTGAAGGGGTCAGTTCTGCTGGTACTATTTTCTTCTTCATGTCAGGCTCCTTGGGTGGTCGGCCTTTTCGTTGTGCGGCCAATCCCTGATACCCTTTCATTTTATAACATCTGACCCATTGGTACAAGAGGCCGTCATTGATTCCAGCAGTAAACGCAGCCTCCTTGTTTGATACTCCTGCCAAAACTTTTGCGACCAATTCGTATTTTTCTTTCGCAGTCCACACTTTATTTTGACTCTTATGGTGCAGAACCTCTGGACCACAGGCTTCTTCCATGCGAGCCCACTTCCGTATCGTCTCGTGAAAATTTTTCTGCTTTACTCCCGCTGGTGTTTCTGGCCATTTCCCTTGTCGATACAATTCCATGCATTGCTTTTTGTACTCATAGCTGTATTTCATAAAAATACCCCCAATACTGGTGTCCAGTATTAGGGGTACATATCATATGCCGACCGGCTTTTTGCGTGCAATTACCGTAAAAATTCGTGATTTTTCCGCACGATATCCGGGGAAACGTGCTGGCTGCTTGCGCCCGGCGGCAAAGTGTGTTAAAGTGGGGCCAAGTAAAAATTTTGAGAGAAGGAGCACCGCTATGAAATACGATTTCACTTCCATCATGGACCGCCACGGCAAGGATGCCATTGCAGTGGATGGCCTTGGCACCGGCTTTGCCCCCGCCGCCCCCAAGGAGGGCTTTGATGCCATCCCCATGTGGGTGGCCGATATGAACTTCCCCACCGTGCCCACCATCCAGGAAGCCATCATCGAGCGCACCAACCACCCTGCGTTTGGCTACTTCAACCCCACCGATGAATACTTCGATTCCATCATCCGGTGGCAGGCAAAGCGCAACGGCGTGCAGGGCCTGACCAAGGAGTGCATCGGCTACGAGAACGGCGTGCTGGGCGGCGTGATCAGCGCCCTGAACTGCGTCTGCTCCAAGGGCGACAAGATCCTGATCCACAGCCCCACCTACATCGGCTTCACCATGAGCCTGAAGAACAACGGCTACGAGGCTGTCCACAGCCCGCTGGTCAAGGATGAAAACGGCGTGTGGCGGATGGACTTTGAGGACATGGAAAAGCACCTGAAAGAGGAAAAGATCCATGCCGCCATCATGTGCAACCCCCACAACCCCTGCGGCCGTGTGTGGGAGCGCTGGGAGCTGGAAAAGGCCATGGAGCTGTACAAGAAGTACGATGTGTATGTGGTCTCCGATGAGATCTGGTCGGACATCATCCTGAGCGGAAACAAGCACATCCCCACTCAGTCTGTGAGCGAGGATGCCCGCCAGCGCACCGCCGCTTTCTATGCACCCTCCAAGACCTTCAATCTGGCTGGTCTGGTGGGCAGCTACCATATCGTTTACAACAGCTGGTGGCGTGACCGCATGGAAAAAGAGTCCAGTTTGAGCCACTACAACATGATGAACGTTCTCTCCATGCACGCCCTGATCGGTGCTTACAAGCCCGAGGGCTACGAGTGGACCGACGAGCTCTGCGAGGTGCTGACCGGCAACATCGACTTTGCCTGCGATTACATTGAGAAGCATTTCGAGGGCGTGACCGTCTCCAAGCCGCAGGGCACCTACATGCTGTTCGTGGACTGCACCGACTGGTGCAAGGCCCACGGCAAGACCATTGAGGATGTGGAGCACGCCTGCTGGGATGTGGGCGCTGCCATCCAGGATGGCACCATGTTCTTTGGCCCCTGCCACCTGCGCATGAATCTGGCTTCTCCCCGTTCCCGCATCGAGGAGGCGTTCCACCGCATGGACAAGTACGTTTTTAACGCATGATCGCTTAAACACAGCAAAAAGTCCCGACCAGAACGGCCGGGACTTTTTGCATCATTGCGGTTGGTTCAGATCGAAATTGCCCACCAGCAGGTAGTAGAGCACCTCCACCACCAGCGCTGCCGAAAGCTGGGAAGGCATCATATCGCTGGCGATGCGCTGGATGCGGTTGGAGGCCAGCAGGGTATAGCTGGCGTGGCCTGCCAGCGCCGAGCGCTTGTCGCAGGTGATGAGGATGACCGGTGTGCCGTTCTTCTTGGCGGCACGGGCGGCCGTCTCCAGCGCCTCGCAGCGGCCTGCGCTGGAAATGAGCAGCAGGGCATCTTTTGGGGTCAGTGCCGAAGAGAAAGACCGTGCCTTTTCCGGCACTGGGCTGATCGTGCAGCGCTTGCCCAGACTGCCCAGCTTGAGTGAGGCATCCATGGCAACGGGCAGGCTGCTGCTGTTGGCTTCGATCTCAATGATCTCTGCCGCCCGCAGAATGGACAGCACTTTTCTCAGCTGGACAAGGTTCAAAGCCTGAATGGTGGCCTGAACCTCCTCCTGACGATTGTTCTGAAGATCGAGCAGGGCCTGATGCAGCGGGTCATTGGGGGGCCTTTTGCGGGCCTCTGTTTCCTGCTGCTCCAGCACATCCCGCGCAAGCTCCAGTTGGAATTTGCGATAATTTGCGTAGCCGAGCTTGTGGCACAGCCGGGTGACCGTGGCTTCGGACGAGTGGCTGGCCTTTGCAAGCTCCGCAGAGGTGGCGACCGAGGCCCACTTTACATCTGCAAGAATGCAGTCCGCAATGCGCCGTTCGGCGCTGTAAAGCTGGAGCCCGGAGCACAGCTGGGTGACGACGCTTCCCGGGGAATCGTGCATAGCAATACCTCCCTGTGCGCGCTGTGCATTGGGCACAACGCACAGTACTCTGGGAATAGTATACCGACTTTTTGGTGAAAAATCAATTGAATCTGGCAAGAAAATACAGATCGTTCCAAAATAAAACGGGATTTCCTGACGCGGGGTGCATCAAAACCGGCCTGTGTGTTGGGGGCGGCGTAATGGATCCAGCGGTTTTCTTATGCATGGTGCCGAAAGTGGGAAAAGGACGGAGAAACGCCGCTGAAATTACAAAAAAGGACTGCTCCAGCGGAGCAGTCCTTTTTACGTTTTGAGGGGCGGGAAGGCGCGATCAGCACCCTTCCTTTTCGGCCAGCTTCCGGCCCATGAGCACGCCCATGACGGAGGCCATCATCAGGCCGCGGGTCCAGCCGGAGGAGTCACCCAGGCAGTGCAGGCCCCGGATGTTGGTGTCGAGGTTCTCGTCCATCTTGACCTTGTTGGAGTAGAACTTCAGCTCGGGGCTGTAGAGCAGAGTCTCGTTGGCGGCAAAGCCGGGCACGACCATATCCAGCATCTTGATGAACTCGATGATGTTGGTCATGGCGCGGTAAGGCATGGCGGCGGTGATATCACCGGCTACGGCATCCTTCAGGGTGGGCTTGACGTTGGATTGCGCCAGCTCCTTGGGCCAGGTGCGCTTGCCGTCCAGAATGTCGCCGTAGCGCTGGACCAGAATGTGGCCCGCGCCCAGCATGTTGGTCAGCTCACCCACCTTCTGTGCGTAGGCGATGGGCTGGTTGAAGGGTTCGGTGAAGTTGTGGGAGACGAGGATGGCCAGGTTGGTGTTCTCGCTCTTCTTCTCCTTGAAGCTGTGGCCGTTGACCACAGCCAGGTCGTTGTCGTAGTTCTCCTGCGCCACAAAGCCGCCGGGGTTCTGGCAGAAGGTGCGCACCTTGTTCTTCCAGGGCTTGGGGTAGCCGATGAGCTTGGACTCATACAGCACCTTGTTCACCTTTTCCATCACTTCGTTGCGGCACTCCACGCGCACGCCGATGTCAACGGTGCCGGGCTTGTGGGCGATGTGGTGCTCGGCGCAGATCTTCTCCAGCCAGTCGGCACCGCGGCGGCCCGTGCCGATGACCACAGTATCGGCATAAACAGCATGGGCTTCCTCGTCCTTGGGTCCCTTGATGAACACGCCCTTGCACTCCTCGTTCTCCAGGATGATGTTCTCACACTCGGTGCTGAACAGCATCTCCACACCGTTGTCGGCCAGATAGTTCTGGATGGCCAGATACAGCTGCTGGGCCTTCTCGGTGCCCAGATGACGGATGGGGCAGTCCACCAGCTTCAGGCCGGCGTGGATGGCGTTCTTGCGGATCTCCTTGATGTCCTCGCCGGTGTAGATGCCCTCCACATGGGGGTCGGCACCGAACTCGAGGTAGATCTTATCGGTGTAATGGATGAGCTCCTGTGCGAACTCCTCGCCGATCAGGCTGGGCAGGTCGCCGCCCACCTCATAGGAGAGGCTCAGCTTGCCGTCCGAGAACGCGCCGGCACCGGAGAAGCCGGTGGTGATGGCGCAGGTGGGGCGGCAGTTGACGCAGTGGCCCAGCTCGGCCTTGGGGCAGTGGCGCTTTTCCACCGGCTTGCCCTTTTCCACCAGCAGGATCTTTTTCTTGCTGCCGTGGCGCAGCAGCTCTACAGCGGTGAAGATGCCGGCCGGACCGGCACCCACAATGATCAGATCGTATTTTTCCATAGTTTTTGATTTCCCTTACTATCAGATTTAGAATATTCTCTTTTGGCAGCGTCCTCGCCCTCTCAGGCCGCTTCGCGTCCAGCTCCCCCAAAGGGGGAGCCTCTGGCAGAACGACTCACCTTGCGGGGAATCGCGAAAGCCTCTCCCTTTGGGAGAGGTGGCAGCGCGTCAGCGCTGACGGAGAGGGCGAGCTTGTTAATCGTTGCTGTCTTCCTGCTCCACTTCCGCGCTCTCATCCACATGATCCAGCTCCACGGCGGAGGCTTCCACGTCGGCAGGGGCGATGTCCGGGGCGATCACGCCGTCGCCGTTCAGATCCTGACCGGTCAGGGATTCCAGCATGGACTGGGTCTCGGGGTGGAGCTTGGAAAAGCGGCGGATGGCCAGCACGGTGTACAGGGCACTGAGCAGGTTGATGGCACCCTCGATGATGAGGATGATGCCAATGGCCATGACCAGCGTCTCCATGGTGCCGAAGGGGTTCAGGATCATCACCACGCCCAGCACCACGCTGAGCACCGGCAGCAGCAGGAAGCCCTTCCAGCTGGGGTACTCACAGCGGCGCAGGTCCAGAGCGTTCTGGATGCGGCCCAGGCTGTCGAAGATGACGAACAGGCCGAACACGATGGGCAGGATGCGCACCACGATGTCGCTGCGGAGGATGAGGAACGCGCCTAGGCCCAGGCAGATGATGCCCGAGATGAGGGTGAGCTGGCTCTGGAAGATGCCGCGCTCCACGGCAAAGTAGCGCACCAGCTGAACGGCGGCGCACACCAGCACCACGCCGCCCAGGGCGTAGCAGACCACGTTGAGGGCGGTGGAGGGCCGCATGAGCAGGAAGATGCCCAGCCCCAGGTAGAGCACGCTCATCAGGATCAGATTCCATTTCAACTTCTTTGCCATAAAAGGTCACGTTCCTTTCTTGTGTCGGACAGGTTCTGAAACGGTTTACTGTACAGCGGCAGCGTTGTCGTACATGGGCTCGATGATCTTTTTGTCCAGGCGGGCAAAGAAGATAAAGCTCAGGGTCACACTGACCAGCTCTGCAATGACGAAGGACCACCACACCATATTCACGTTGCCGGTCTTACTCAGCAGCCAGGCGGCGGGCAGCAGGACCACCAGCTGGCGGCAGACCGAGATAATCAGGCTGAACATGCCGTTGCCCAGCGCCTGGAAGGTGGAGGACAGGATGATGCTCATGCCGGCCAGCAGGAAGTGGAAACAGATGATGCGCAGGGCAGGCTTGCCGATGGCCAGCATGGCCTCGCTGGCGGAGAACAGGCCCAGCAGCTTGTCGGGCAGGAACTGGAACAGCAGGAAGCCGACCAGCATGATGGCCTCGGCATAGAACATGGCGCACTTGATGGTCTTTTTGACGCGGTCGGGCTTGCGGGCACCGTAGTTGTAGCCGATGATGGGCACCATGCCGTTGTTCATGCCAAAGATGGGCATGAACACGAAGCTCTGGAGCTTGAAGTAAACGCCGAACACGGCCACGGCGGTGGCGGTAAAGGCCATGAGGATCTGGTTCATCAGGAAGGTCATCACGCTGCCCACGCACTGCATGGCGATGCTGGGCAGGCCGACAACGTAGATCCGCTTGATGGCTTCGGCGCTGGGGCGGAAGCCCTTGAAATCCAGCTGGATATCGGGGTTCTTGCGGAGGTTGAGGTAGAAGGAGACCCCTGCGCCGCAGAACTGGCCGATGACGGTGGCCAAGGCTGCACCGGTGGTGCCGGACAGGGCCTCGCCGCAGTAGCCGAAGATGAAGATGGGGTCAAGGATGATGTTGACGACGGCACCCACCAGCTGGCTGATCATGCTCAGGGTGGTGCGGCTGGTGGCGGCCAGCAGTTTCTCGTTCATCACCTGCATGAACATGCCCAGGCTGAGCACGCAGCAGATGGTCAGGTAGCGGATGCCCTGCTCGGCGATGTCGGCATCGGCGGTCTGGGCGTAGAAGTAGGGGCGCACAACGGTCAGGCCCAGCACCAGAAAGACCAGGTAGCTGCACAGTGCCAGGAACAGGCCGTTCTCGGCGGTCTTGTTGGCGCGGTACTGGTTCTTTTCGCCCAGGCTCTTGGAAAGCAGGGCGTTGACACCCACGCCGGTGCCGATGCCCACGGCGAACATCAGGTTCTGCAGCGAAAAGGCCAGAGAGACGGCGGTCAGGGCGTTCTCACTGACACGGGCGACAAAGATCGAGTCCACCACATTGTACAGTGCCTGCACCAGCATGGAGATCATCATCGGGATGCTGAGCTTGATCAGCAGCGGGTTGACATCCATGGTGCCCATGATATTTTCGGGTTCGGAAAGATTGAGCTGTTTGTTTTCCACGATTTCTCCTTTTGACGTTGAATGATAGAGGAAGGCTCCTCCCTGCATCTGCTGGCGGCGGCGGTCGTCGCCGTTGCCCAAAACGTGGGCAGAGCACAAAAGCACCCTACCCACGAAGCAGCATTGTTTTTTGGGCCGTCCGGCCCGGCGGGGATCACTCGGCCATGGTCTTTTCCTTGGCGGCGACAGCGTCCAGGATCATCTTGACGCAGGTCTCGCGGCCCAGGGCGGCGTTGATGGCCAGATCATAGTTGTGGGCATCGCCCCAGCGGTTCTGGGTGTAGTAGTTGTAGTAGGCAGCACGGTTGCGGTCGGTCTTTTCGATCTCTTCCTTGATGCCTTTCTCGTCGTGTGCTTTGACCAGCGGGTCGGTCTTGGCCAGCTCACGCCGCCATTCCACCGGTGCGTAGATGAACACGCGCAGCACATCCTTGCGCTCCCGCAGCACATAGTCACCGCAGCGGCCCAGAATGACGCAGGGGCCTTCCTCGGCCAGCTGCTTGATGATGCGGCTCTGCAGGATGAACACCTGATCACCCAGCGGGAGCTCGTTGCCCATGGTATACAGGCTGTACAGCAGGCTGTGGGTGCGGCGTTTTTCGCTGGCGGCTACGGCTTCCTCCGAGAGGCCGGAGTGCTTTGCGGCCATGGTGATCAGCTCCTTGTCGTAGAGCTTGATGCCCAGTGCGTTTGCAACATCCTCTGCGATGTAGTTGCCGCCGGTGCAGTACTCACGTCCAATGGTGATGATCGTTTTTGCCATAATGTGTTCCTCCCTATGTTGTGGTTTCTATCCCGAAAAGCGCTTTGCGCTGCCGGCTCAGAGGCCGGACTGCACGGTGCTTGGGTCCTGTTGGGGTGCGGCAGGCTCTGCCGCGGGCTTGGGGGGCGCGGGGAGACGGACTTCCGCCACCCGCATCCGCCCGGTCTGGTCCACCGCGTACACGCTGCAGCGGCCGCCTGCGGCCAGCTGTTCGGGCGGGAAGAGCAGCCCGCCCTCGGGCGTGCGCTCCATCCGGCGGAAGGTGCGGTGGGCGGTGGTGGCGTGGGCCACGCCATCGTGGACGGCATAGGCCGCCCAGCCGGAAAAATCCTCCGGCAGCGGGTCCTGCTGGCCCCGCTGCTCAAAGAAATAGCTGCCATCCTCGGCGCGGGTCAGGTCGCATCGCACCCGGTTGGGCAGGTCGGCGGCCACTTCCCGCTGCTTGGGCCGCAGGGCAATGGCCCGGCCCGTGAAGTATCGCATAAAATCCGCCAGCGCCATGGTGCAGTTCACGGCACCGTCGCTGTCGGCAGTGGGGTCGTTCAGCAGCACGAAATCCGCCAGAACGGCATCATCATGCCCAAAGCCCCGCAGGCCCATCCAGACCCCCACGGGGTCCCGCTGGCCCCGGACGCGGCGCTCCACCCGGACTGCGATGGAGCAGTCATCGTGGATCTGGGCGCGCAGGTCGGCCAGATCCATCCAGGCCTGCCAGCAGGGGTAGCCGCAGCAGCCCGCCGCCGCAGCCGCAAAGGCGGCATTGCCGGTGGAGCTGGTGGCTTTGTCCTCCATGGCGTAGGCAACTTCTTCGGGCAGGATATCCTCGCCGTAGCGGTTCATCAGGGCCGCCATCACAAGGGGCAGGTCCATCTCCCGGCCAAAGCTGGGGTCGTGGGCGCTCAGGCAGTATTCCGGCAGGTAGAGCCGCCGGTTCAGCGGGTGGCCGTTGTGCTTCTCCCAGGCAAGGGGGCGCACGGCGGCGGCCAGCAGCCGGACAGCCGGGGTTGCCTTGTCATCGTTGGTGGAAAGGTTCACCTGCAGCTGGATGCCGGTGCCGCCGCCCGGTGTGGCAACGGTGACGGTATCCCCCATCAGGAACACCAGCCCGTCCTCGCTCTGGGCTTTGATGCTGCAGCGGGGGTAATCCGGTGCCCACTTGCCAAAGCTCATCCAGCCGGTCCAGGTGTTCCCGGCATAGACCCGGCAGCGTACCTCGACCATGGTGTTGTGGGGGGCGCTGGCGTTCCAGCTGACATTCAGGTTGCAGAAGGCCGGCATGGCGAACTCCGGGGTGGTATAGCTGCCGTAGGGCAGGTAGCGGCCGGCGGAGGAATCCAGCACCACCGCGCCGCTTTCCAGCGCCACATTGTCCAGTGCGCCCCGGGAGAAGGTCTCGGTGCCGTGCAGCACCAGATTGTTCCGTTGTTCCATCCGCACTTCTCTCCTTTGCGCGCTGTGGACGGCGCAGTGTTATTCTTCGGGGGTGTCCTGGCCGCGCTCGGCGCGCAGCTCCTTTTCCAGCTGGGCATCGTGGAGCTTCTGGATGCTCTCCTCAATGTGGAACACCCGGTTCAGGTCGCCGTAGACGATCTGGCAGCAGATCTCGCACTGGAACCAGAAGCCGAACACCAGCATCAGCAGCAGGCCCAGCGGCATGCACAGGATCACCAGGCCCCAGAACAGGATGGTGACCAGCGCTGCGGCCAGCGCGTGGGGCAGGAACGCGATCATGCAGTTCAGGCTGTTTTTCAGCGTCAGGCGCAGGGGCTGATCCAGCAGCACGATCTGGGGCCACATGTAGGAAAACAGCATGTGGAACAGCACAAGGTTCAGCACCGTGGCCACCCACATGGGAACGCCCACGTTGGTGCCGTGGTACAGCATGTTGAAGCAGAAATAGACCAGGAAGATCTGCACCGTGACGACCACGCAGTACAGGATGCCGGGCAGGATGCTGGCCTTGAAGTTCTGCCGGAAGGCCCGGCGGTAGGTCGTCCACCAGTAACCGGCCTCGTCACGCAGGGCGCGCAGCACCGTATCGTACATGCCGGCCAGCGCGGGGCCTGCAAGGATGCCGCCCGCAATGGCGCTGACGATCATCACGGTCAGGTTGTTCATCAGGAAGCCGATGTACACCAGGCAGATCACCGGCAGAAAGCCGATGCAGGTGAGCAGGTTTGCAAGGAACATGCCGCTCATATCGCGGCCCACCAGCTCAAAAAAGCGGCCTACGCCCGTTTTGCGGGGCGTGTCCTTTTCAACGCCCGGCCCGTCCTTGAAATCTTTAGAAGAAGGAAATAAACCCATTTGTTCCGGAATACCTCTCTTTTGTAATGGGCAGCAATGCCATTGTGCTACCTTTCTGCTTATAAATATACCCGGATTTTGTGGATTTTGCAAGCTAAAAAGCACGTATTTGTAAAAAAAGTGTGTTCTCTCCCATTTTGCCCCAAAGTATGTTACAATGATACTGGCCTTTTGGGCCGGAAGGAGGAAAGGAATTTGAGCATTTTACGCACCATTGCGTTATTCGTTTATCTATTTGGCTATATGATCGTGCACTATGCCACCCTGCGCCGGGCCGAGCGTGCCCTGGCTGCCGGGGATCTGGACACAGTGGAGCAGATCGTCAGGGCCAACATCCCCCGCTGGAGCCGGGGCATCCTGCATGTCACGGGGGCCCGGATGACGGTGGAAGGGCGGGAGAATATCCCGGCGGGGCCCTGCGTGTTCGTGGGCAACCA
>ERZ791623.538-NODE-538-length-21861-cov-2.800514_pt1 | contig 21861 bp, 22 predicted proteins | sample MGYA00510268_ERZ791623 | MGnify/ENA primary metagenome ERZ791623 (study PRJEB30046, sample SAMN00715216) | human gut metagenome | study: EMG produced TPA metagenomics assembly of the A metagenome-wide association study of gut microbiota in type 2...
AAATTTTTGAAATTTTTTTTCGCCTTAGAAGGATTTAAAATTTTTATAAAGAATTAATAATATAAAAGAATTAATAATATATATAATTTCAGAAGGGTGGAATAAATATGGACGCACCAAATCCTGTATTAATTATGGTTATTAATATGACAATAGTATTTGTAGTATTGTACATTCTAGGCTTATTTATTAGGCTAATACATGTTATTGACCCTACAAGAATAAGAAAAGCTGAACCTAAAAAAGAAGAGGTAGTTGAACAGGTTCAAGTCCCTAAAGATGATATGGCAGATAAAACTTTAGCAGCAATAATAGTTACTTCTTTAATGGCTTATGGATGTAAAGATTTTGAAATAAAATCAATAAGAAAATTATAGTATTATGCAATATAATCATAGAGCTATAAAGAAAGTATATAAAAGAATGGGAGGCATTATAATATGGATGCTTTTTTAGTGGCAATTCAATCTGTTTGGACAGATAGTGGATATGTAGCCTTGAACATGGGAAATATTACTATGATAGTAGTTGGACTTATTTTATTATATTTAGCAATTGGTAAAGGTTATGAACCTTTGCTTTTAACACCAATTGCATTTGGCTGTGTATTAGCAAATTTTCCAAATAATGGTTTCCACGAAGGTGTTATGTGGGCTATTGGTCAAGGTATTCAGATGGAAATTTTCCCACCACTTATCTTTTTAGGTGTAGGTGCAATGACTGATTTTGGACCACTTATTGCTAATCCTAATACATTGATGTTAGGAGCTGCTGCACAATTTGGTGTATTTGTGGCTTTAGGTGGAGCAATGTTACTTGGCTTTAATGTTCAAGAAGCAGCTTCCATTGGTATTATTGGTGGCGCTGATGGCCCTACAGCTATTTACTTAGCAACAAAATTGGCTCCAGATTTATTAGGTGCTATAGCAGTAGCAGCATATTCATATATGTCCTTAGTACCACTTATTCAACCACCTATTATGCGTTTATTTACAACTAAAGAAGAACGTGCTATAAAAATGGGTCAGTTAAGAGAAGTTACTAGATTTGAACGTATTGTATTCCCTATTATGGCTACAATCATTATAAGCTTATTATTACCACCTATTGCTTCTTTAATTGGTATGTTGATGCTTGGTAATTTATTCCGTGAATCTGGTGTTACAGATAGATTATCTGATACATCACAAAATGCACTTTGTAATATAGTTACTATTTTCTTAGCATTAGGTACAGGTCTTACAATGTCTGCTGATAAATTCTTGCGCTTACAGACTGTAGAAATTATTTTCTTAGGTTTAGTTGCATTTGCTGGTGGTACAGCAGCTGGTGTATTACTTGGTAAAGTAATGTGTAAATTGAGTGGTGGCAAAATTAATCCACTTATTGGTTCAGCAGGTGTATCCGCTGTGCCAATGGCAGCTCGTGTATCTCAAATTGAAGGTCAAAAAGCAAATCCTAGTAACTATTTATTAATGCATGCTATGGGTCCAAATGTTGCAGGGGTAATTGGTACAGCAGTAGCTGCAGGTACTATGCTTGCTATGTTCGGTGGCTGATAGAGATAAAGGAGTAATTGATAATGAAACAAAAAAGATATCATGTAATTGTAAGCGGTACAGAATTTTTTCTTGATGTAGAACAAATAGGTGGTACACAAGACGTTCCTATGATTGGTAGACAAGAAAATAATATTAGTTGGAATAGATATGGTAGAGAACATATTAATCCTTCACAGAAAAAATAGCTAATAATAAAATAAAAATATATATGCAATAAAAAAGGTAAGTTACTTAATATAATTAATAAAGCAACTTACCTTTTTTGTTTATATTTTTATATTTAATTAGAAGTGAAAATTTTATTATTTACCTTCAACAAAGTTTAAAGCATTTAATGTTTTTTGAGCAATACCATGCATTTTTTCAGCAGAAATAGAGCAAACTGCAATTCTTACACCGCGTTTTAATGGTACAGCGAAGATTAAATCGTCATGTAATTTATCGCAAACAGCAGCAGGATCGCTAGATGGAATGGATAAGAAGAAACCTGCTTTATAAGGTAATGCTTTAAGACCGCAAGCTTTTGCTTCTTCCATGAAAATTGCACCACGTTGTTTAATAGTTTGATAAATAGCATCGCGTTCTGCTTCAAATTGAGCAAGTAAAGTTTTATCTTGATCGATAGCAGCAAGTGTAGCCATAGCGCCACGGTTGATATTAGACCATGTAGCACGGCTTGTATATTTGCAGACATTTAAAAATTCAGTAGTAAGTTCTTTGCTAGAAGAAAGACCAACCATAGCACCAGTACGTTGACCATAAAGTGTATAACCTTTAGACATACTGAAAGCGAAAATAGTGAAGATATTTTCAGGAAGATTGGAGAATTTTCTCATGAATTTGCGACATTCATTTTTTTCACCGGCATAGTCGATGTAAGCGATATCTACAAGTAAAGTGATTTTTTTATTGCCACCTTTAGCATGTTCTTTACAAACATCAAGAACTTTATCCCAATCTTCTTCAGATAAGCTATATCCTGTTGGATTATGTGCAGGAGTATTGATGATGATAAGTAAGGAGTCTTGGTCCGCTAAAAGAGTATTTACTTTATCTGTGAAACTTTCGATATTATAGTTCATATTTTCATCGAAAAGTTCATATGTTTCTAATTTACGGCCAGCTTCTTGACATAAAACGTTATAAGTACCCCAATACCAATCAGAAGTTAAAACGCTATCGCCAATTTCAGAATAATTCCAAATGGTATTATGTATAGCACCAGTACCACCAGCAGTAGCAACAGCTTCAAGGTATCCGTCTGGTTTATTATCAGCAAATGTAAGATTTTTTACAGCTTCAAGATATGCAGGAAGACCAATGATAGGAGCATAAGCAGCAAGTTCATTTGTAGGTAAGGAGCGAAGAACTTTTTCTACTGTAGGAATGCAAATAATTTGGCCTTCGTCGTCCATAATAGCACCAATTGTACCATTAGTTACTTTGTTTGCTCCATATTTTTGAATAGCTTCATTGCAAGCAGCACTTGCACCAAAAATGACATCTTTCAAAACTTTTCCTGTACTATGAGATGCAACCATACTAAAACTCATATGTAAATTCCTCCTAAATATAAAAGACAAAATTTATTTGATTAATAACACTGTTAACTGGGAACTCTTATGATTATACTACAAATTGTAAATTTTTTTTATATATATCCATCATGTATACATGTATATTTTTTTATTCATTATGTTTTAAGTTAGTGGATTTATTCTAATTATAAATTGACTAAAGTTCTCAATAAATGTTATAATCAGCTTATTATCTGTTAACATGTAACAATTTTAAAACACAGATATAAAGATTATGTAATAAATATAAAATCAGGAGGCAAATAAATGGCAATTAAAAAATTTCCTATTTCTCAAGAAAGATTAGAAGAAATTATAAAAGAATATCCTACACCTTTCCATATTTATGACGAAAAAGCAATTCGAGCAAATCTTCGCCGTTTTAAGAAGGCTTTTGATTGGGCTCCTGAATTTAGAGAATATTTTGCAGTAAAAGCAACACCAAATCCTCGTATTTTACAGATTATGCAAGAAGAAGGAGCAGGTGCAGACTGTTCTTCTTTACCAGAATTATTACTTGCAGATGCGTCAGGTATTCATGGTGAAAAAATAATGCTCACTTCTAATGATACTCCAGCAGATGAGTTTCAAAAAGCTATTGAATTAGGTGCTATTATCAATTTAGATGATATTACACATATTGAATATTTAGAGAAAAATGCTGGTATGCCACAAGTTATGTCTTTTAGATATAATCCTGGTAACTTAATTGAAGGTAATGATATCATTGGTAAACCAGAAGAAGCTAAATATGGTTTGACTAAAGAACAGATGCTTGAAGCTTATAAAATAGCTATGGATAAAGGTGTTAAACGTTTTGGTCTTCATACAATGGTAATTTCCAATGAAACTAGACTTGAAGGTTTATTATTAAATGCTAAAATTGTTTTTGATTTAGCTGCTGAAATCGCAACTAAATTAGGTATCAAATTTGAATTCATTAATTTAGGTGGCGGTATTGGTATTCCTTATCGTCCTGAAGATAATGCTGTAGATTTAGAAGCATTAGGTGAAGGCGTGCATAAATTATATGATGAAATTTTAGTGCCAGCAGGTCTTACTACTACTGCTATTGCTTATGAATCAGGTCGTGCGATAACAGGCCCTTATGGTTATCTTGTATCTACTGTATTGCATCAGAAAAACACTTATAAAAATTATATTGGCTTAGATTCTTGCGTGGCAAATTTAATGCGTCCAGCTCTTTATGGTTCTTATCATCATATCGTTGTTGTTGGTAAAGAAAATGAACCTTGTGATCATGTATATGATGTAACTGGTTCTTTATGTGAAAACAATGATAAATTTGCTATTGATCGTAAATTACCTAAGATTGATATTGGTGATCGCATTGTTATGTTTGATACAGGTGCACATGGTCATGCAATGGGCTTCAACTATAATGGTAAATTGCGCAGTGCTGAATTGTTATTACATGAAGATGGTTCTGTAGAATTAATTCGTCGTGCAGAAACAATTGAAGATTATTTTGCTACATTATATTATGATGGTTCCGTTTTAAAAAAATAATAGATAATAAATAAGTAAGATAAAAATAAAACCTCGTTAAAAGTTATCAGAAAGCTTTTAACGAGGTTTTATTATATAAATTTATTCGGATTTTGTTTGTGTATCGTTTGTAGATATTGGCTCTATTTTAGGTTGAGTGTGGTTTTCAATACAATCTTTGGTGATGATAACTTTTCTTGGTTCATCAGATTGAGGAATTTCATACATTATATCAAGCATAACATCTTCTAAGATACCACGAAGACTTCTAGCACCAGTTTTGCGTTCGATAGCTTTTTTAGCTACAGCTAAGAGTGCATCATGTTCAAATTCTAATTTTACTTTATCCATAGCTAATAATTCTTGATATTGGCGCACAGGTGCATTTTTTGGTTCAGTTAAGATTTTTAATAAATCATCTTCAGTGAGTTCTTCAAGTGTGCAGATAACAGGTAAACGACCGATAATTTCTGGAATGATACCGAATTTTATCAAATCTTCTGGGCGAACTTTATGGATTAAATCATTAAATACTGGTTTATCATTTTTAGTTTTAACATTTGCTCCAAAACCAATACCACTGTTATCTGTTTTTAAACGTTTGGCGATGATTTCTTCAATGCCAACGAATGCACCGCCAACAATGAATAATATATTAGTAGTATCTACTTTAATAGTAGGTGCTTCTGGATGTTTACGTTGTCCTTGAGCTGTGAATTCAACAACGCCACCTTCCATCATTTTTAAAAGACCTTGTTGTACACCTTCATGACCAGGGTCTGCTGTGATAGAGTTATTAGCACCAGATTTACGAGCAATTTTGTCAAATTCATCAAGATAGATTATACCATGCTCAGCTTTTTCAATATTTTTGTCGGCAGCATAGTAAAGATTTCTTACAGCAACTTCAACGTCAGAACCAACAAAACCTGCTTCTGTGAGGCTAGAAGCATCAGTTACAGCAAATGGAATATCTAAGAGTTTAGATAAATGTTGAAGCATAGCTGTTTTACCACAACCAGAAGGACCAAGCATAATTACATTAGATTTTTCGATATTCATATCGCGTTTATCATGAGTATAACCATATTTCATGCGTTTATAGTGGTTATATACAGCAACAGATAATATTTTTTTAGCGCGGTCTTGGTTGATGATATATTGATCTAAGAATTCTTTGATGACATGAGGTTTATTTTTAGCTAAGATATCATCAAGACTATTTACGAATTTGCGATTTTGAGATTTTTCATCACGTTTATCATGTTCAACAATATATCCATAAATATCTTTGATACAATTTTTACAGATAGCAAAACCTGTTTGAGGGTCATAAATAGGCATATCATATTGGGAACGTATAGTTATATTGCGTTTACAAAAACTACATACATGTTGCAAATCATTATTATTTTTCTTCATAAAAAACTTATCCCTTCTCTATTATCAAATAAAAACATTATATCAGATTTTATAATTAACTTATTTTATTATAAGTATTTACAACGATATTTGCAATTACTATTGATTGTTGATAAAAAATATTGTAAACTAATGTAGTTCGTATAACTAAAGCTTGCAAGTATGTCAAGTCTGTGATATAATCAATCAGTAAATGTCAGAGAGTGAGGTGCGACAGAATGAAACAAGGAATCCATCCTGATTATAAAGAAACTACAGTTATCTGTGGTTGTGGCAATACTTTTAAAACTGGCTCTGTTAAAGGTGAATCACGTGTAGACGTTTGCTCCAAATGTCATCCATTCTTCACTGGTCGTCAACGCGACATGGCAGCTGGTGGACGTATTGAAAAATTCAACAAACGTCATGGCAAAAAATAAAAATACGAATGCTAAGCAGAGCAGAAATGCTCTGCTTCATTTATATTTAAAAATAAATACTAATTATAGATTTATAATTAAATAAGGTAGGTGGATTTTAAGTGTCAGAAAAATTAATGGTAGGTGGACAAGCTGTAATTGAAGGTGTAATGATGCGTGGCCCTAAAAAAGTGGCAACAGCAGTAAGAGAACCTTCTGGCGTAATTACAGTTGATGTAAAACCAATAAATTCTCTAGCAGAAAAATATCCTATATTTAAAAAGCCATTTTTCCGTGGCATATTATCCTTAGGTGAGTCATTAGTTATGGGGCTTAAATCCTTAACTTATTCAGCACAGATGGCAGGAGAGGAAGAAGCAGATAAGCTTACAAATAAAGATATTGCAATTACTATGGTTATATCTTTATGTGCAGCTATTTTATTATTTGTAGTAATTCCTACAGCTTCTGTTAATTTGATTACTACAGATAGTCATGTGGTTATGAATTTATGGGAAGGATTAGTCCGCATGATTGTTTTCTTCTTATATATATATGGCATATCGAGAGCTAAAGATATTCAAAGAGTATTTCAATATCATGGCGCTGAACATAAAACAATTCATGCTTATGAAGCTGGCGTTGAATTGATACCAGAAAATGTACAGAAATTTTCTCGATTACATCCACGTTGTGGAACATCATTTTTATTAATTGTTATGATTGTCAGCATTTTTATGTTTTCTTTCTTAGGTTGGCCAAGCCTTTGGGAACGTATTATTTCTAGGGTTTTATTATTACCAGTAGTAGCGGGTATATCTTATGAATTAATTCGTTTTGCTGGTCGTTCTAAAAATAAAATAGTACATGCTATTTCTTTGCCAGGTTTGTGGTTACAGTATCTAACAACTAGAGAACCTGACGATTCAATGATAGAAGTTGCTGTAAAATCTCTAAAGGCTGCTATTGAAGTAGAAGAAACAGCAAAAGTAGAAACTAAAAATGATGATACTATAGATAAACAAGATTTAAATGATTTGAAAGTAAATGCTAGTATTTGATATAGTATTTTATTATAGAAATAAATAAATGTGTAAATTAAAATTAGCGGAAGGTTTTTATTAGCCTACCGCTAATCTTTTAGTTGAATAAAATTAATGAGGTGGAAAGGCATTGTTAGATAAGTTACAAGCAGTTGAAGATAAGTATTTAGAATTGGAATCTTTGATTAGTGACCCAGATATTATTGCAGATATGCCAAAATGGCAAAAATATAATCAAGAACATGCTGCACTTACTGAACTTGTGGATAAATTCCGTGAATACAAAAAAATATGCAAAACAATAGATGAAGATAAAGCTATGTTTGATGAAGATATAGATGATGATATGAGACATATGCTTGAAGATGAAGTAAAAGAATTATCTGCACGTAAAGAAGTATTAGAAGGCGAGTTTCCTATTTTATTATTGCCAAAAGATCCAAATGATAGTAAAAACGTTATCATGGAAATTCGTGGTGGTGTAGGTGGCGAAGAGGCTGCTCTTTTTGCTGGTGATTTATTCAGAATGTATTCTCGTTATGCAGAAATGCAGGGCTGGAAAGTTGAAATGCTTGATGCAAATCCTACAGAACTTGGCGGATTTAAAGAAGTATCTTTCTGTATCAATGGTTATGGTGCTTACAGTAAATTAAAATATGAAAGTGGTACTCATCGTGTACAGCGTGTACCACAGACTGAATCTTCTGGACGTGTGCATACTTCAGCCGTTACAGTAGCAGTTTTACCAGAAGTTGAAGATGTAGAAGTAGATATTAAAGCAAATGAATTGCGTATTGATACTTACTGTGCTAGTGGTGCTGGCGGTCAGTATGTAAACAGAACAGAAACAGCCGTACGTATTACTCATATTCCAACAGGTATCGTAGTACAATGTCAAGATGAAAAATCTCAGCTTAAAAATAAAGAAAAAGCGATGAGAGTACTTCGTGCAAAAGTACAAGAACAAGCTCAACAAGCACAAAATAATGAAATTGCAGCAGATAGAAAATCTCAAGTAGGTTCAGGCGATAGAAGTGAACGTATCCGCACATATAACTTTCCTCAAGGTCGTGTAACAGACCACCGTATTGGGCTTACACTTCATAAATTAGATTTTGTTTTAAATGGTGAAATTGATGAAATCATCAATGCACTTATAACTGCTGATCAAACTGAAAGATTAAAACAGGTAAAATAATATGGAAAAATCAAGAGATGTATGGACTATAAGTTCTTTGTTAAATTGGACAATTAATTATTTTAAATCAAAGGGTATAGAGTCTGCTCGTCTTGATGCTGAAGTGCTTCTGTCTCATGTTTTGGGACAGAAGCGAATTTATTTGTATGTGCATTTTGATGAGCCTATGGAAGCAAAAGAATTGGCAAAATTTCGTGAATATGTAGCCAAAAGAGCTCGCCATATACCTGTAGCGTATATTTTAGGTCAAAGAGAATTTATGGGACTTGATTTTAAAGTTACAAAAGACACTTTGATACCTAGACCTGATACTGAAATTTTAGTAGAAAATACTATAGCTAAAGTAAATGAAAATTTTGGTGATAAACAAAGTTATGATATTGTAGATATTGGCACAGGTAGTGGAGCAATTATTTTATCTTTGCTCAAAAATTTGCCTAAAGCAAAAGGCTTTACAGTGGATATTTCTGCAAATGCTGTAGCTGTAGCTAAAGAAAATGCTCAGAATTTGCAAGTAGATGATAGATGTGAATTTTTTGTAGGCGATTTATTTGAGCCAGTAAAAGATAAAGTTTTTGACGTGATTGTATCTAATCCGCCATATATTCCGCAAAAGGATATAGCAACTTTAGAAATTGATGTTAAAGATTATGAACCATTATCAGCACTTACAGATAATAAAGATGGATTGAGTTTTTATCAAAGATTATTTGCTCAAGGCATGAAATATTTGAAAGATGGTGGCTTTTTGGCTGTGGAAATAGGCATTTATCAAGCTGAACCTGTGAAACAGATGGCAATAGATAATGGTTGGCAAAATATAGAAATCATCAAGGATTATGCAGGTATTGACAGGGTGGTATTGGCATGGAAACAGAATTAATAAAAATAAATTCAATAGATGATGAAGCTTTAAAAAGAGCTGGGCAATGTATAAAAGATGGTGGTTTAGTAGCCTTTCCAACAGAAACAGTATATGGATTAGGCGGAGATGGTTTAAATGAAGTGGCAGCAAAAAATATATATTTGGCTAAAGGAAGACCATCAGATAATCCTTTAATTTTGCATATCAATGACCAAAAAATGTTAAGTCGCATTGTGAGTGAAGTAACACCAATGGCAAAAAAGATAATGACTGCTTTTTGCCCAGGTCCTATCACGATTATTTTACCGAAAAGCAATATCGTACCAAAAGCAGTAACTGGTGGTCTTGATACTATAGCAGTACGTATGCCAGATAATGATATAGCCAGAGCTTTGATTAAATATGCTGATACACCAATAGCAGCACCAAGTGCCAATATTTCAGGAAGACCAAGTCCAACAACAGCACAAGCTGTTTATAAGGATTTGCAAAGTAGAATAGATATGGTTTTAGATGGGGGAGCTTGCCAATTTGGTGTAGAGTCTACAATTGTAGATTGTACAGAAGATGTTCCTATCATTTTACGACCAGGAGCTATTACTAAAGAAATGTTAGAAGAAATTTTCCCTGTAGTGAAAATTGATAAAGCTATTGTTGGAGCTAATGTAGTACCAAAAGCTCCAGGCATGAAATATAAACATTATGCACCTAAAGTAGATATGATTTTAATTGAAGGTGATAACGAAAAGATGTCATCATCAATAAAAAAGATTTTGCATAAGTATGAAAATGAAGGAAAAAAAGTTGGCTTACTTGTAAGTGATGAAGTGGCTAATGAATTAAATCATCAAAATACTTTTTCCTATGGTAGTCAAGAGAATTTAGCGCAAATAGCTAGTGAAATATATGAAGGTTTGCGCTATTTTGATGATAAAGATGTGGATATAATTTTGGCGCAAGGTACAACAGATAAAGGCATAGGACTTGCTATTATGAATAGACTCCATAAGGCTAGTGGCTTTAATAGTATTTTTATTTAATCCTTTGATTAACTTTTGTATTATGATAAAATAATCATAGTATGAAATAATTGAGCTTTAGCTATTAAAGCTATAAGGAGGGAAAGACTGGATACAGTCGATTAAGATGAAATTAATTATTGGTAGTGACCACGGTGCTGTGGATTTAAAAGAGGAAGTAAAAAGAGTATTAAAAGAAGAATTTGCTGAAGTAGAAGTAGAAGATGTAGGAACTTTTGGCACAGAATCTGTAGATTATCCAGATGTCGCTGAAAAAGTTTGTACACCAGTAGCTAATGGCGAAGCTGATAGAGGTATTGTACTTTGCGGTACAGGTATTGGTATTTCTATTGCTGCAAACAAAATCAAAGGTATTAGAGCTGCTCTTTGCCAGGAAACATAGACAGCAAAAATGTCTCGTGAACATAATAATGCTAATGTTTTAGCAATGGGTGGACGTACAACTGGTTTTGAAATTGCAGATGAAATCGTGCGTACATGGATGAAAACTGAATTTGCTGGCGGTCGTCATGAACGTCGTGTAAATAAAATCATGGCTTTAGAAGCAAAATAATAAAATCAATCTCTAAAATTAATTATTATAAATAATTAATAACCCTTTAGGTGGAGGAATAATTATATGGATTTATTGAAAAATTTAGATGTTGTTGATACAGAAATACAAGAAGCCATCAACAAAGAACTTTCTCGTCAACGTGATAAATTGGAAATGATTGCTTCAGAAAATATTGTAAGTAAAGCTGTTATGCAAGCACAAGGTAGTGTACTTACAAATAAATATGCAGAAGGTTATCCAGGCAAACGCTATTATGGTGGTTGTGAATATGTTGATATTGTAGAGCAATTAGCTATAGATCGTGCTAAAAAATTATTTGGTGCAGAATATGCAAATGTACAACCACATTCCGGAGCACAAGCAAATACAGCAGTATATTTTGCTTTGCTACAGCCAGGAGATACTATCTTAGGTATGAACCTTACAGATGGTGGTCATTTAACACATGGTAGCCCTGTAAATATTTCTGGTAAATATTTTAAAATTATTCCTTATGGTGTAGATAAAGAAACTGAACGCATTGATTATGATGAATTAGAAAGATTAGCAAAAGAACATCAACCAAAATTAATCGTTGGTGGAGCTAGTGCTTATTCTAGAGTTATCGATTTTGAACGCATGGCACAGATTGCAAAATCTGTAGGTGCATATTTCATGGTAGATATGGCACATATTGCAGGTTTAGTAGCAGCAGGACTTCATCCAAGCCCAGTGCCATATGCAGATGTAGTAACAACAACTACACATAAAACACTTAGAGGACCTCGTGGTGGTTTAATCCTCTGTCGTGATGCAGAATTTGGCAAACAATTCAATAAAGCAATTTTCCCTGGTATTCAAGGTGGTCCATTGATGCACGTAGTGGCAGCAAAAGCAGTAGCATTTAAAGAAGCATTAAGTGATGAATTTAAAGTTTATCAACAACAAGTTTTAGATAATGCAAAAGCCCTAGCAGATGAACTTGTGAAAAAAGGATTTAGAATTGTATCAGGTGGTACAGATAATCATTTAATGCTGGTAGATTTGCGCTCTAAAAATATCACAGGAAAAGAAGCACAATTCTTGTTAGATGAAATAGGTATCACAGCAAATAGAAATACAATTCCATTTGAGCCATTGAGCCCATTTGTAACAAGTGGTATTCGCCTAGGAACACCAGCACTTACAACTAGAGGATTAAAAGAAGAAGATATTCGTGAAGTAGCAGATATCATTGCTGATGTTATCGAAAATCGCGAAGATAGTGCTGTTATTGAAACAACAAAAGCAAAAGTTCAAGCTATTTGTAAGAAATTCCCATTATATGAAGAATAAGAAAAATAAGAGGATATTATGTCAGATTTAAAAGTAAATATTATAAAACATCCATTAATTCAACATAAGTTGACTTTAATGCGTAAAAAAGAAACAGGTGCAAAAGATTTTCGTCAATTATTAGATGAAATTTCTATGTTAATGGCTTATGAAGTAACAAGAGATTTCCCAACAAAAGATATAGAAATAGAAACTCCTGTGGCAAAATGTGTAGCAAAAACATTAGCAGGAAAAAAAGTGGCAGTAGTTCCTATTTTACGTGCAGGTCTTGGCATGGTTAATGGTATTATTAATTTAATACCAGCTGCGAAAATTGGTCATATTGGTCTATATCGTGATGAAAAAACATTAGAGCCAGTTGAATATTTTTGTAAAATGCCAAAAGATATTGATGAACGTTTATTATTAGTAGTAGACCCTATGCTTGCTACTGGTGGTTCAGCAATAGAAGCTGTAGAAATGCTAAAAAAACGTGGAGCAAAATCCATGATTTTCATGTGTTTATTATCTGCTCCAGAAGGTATAAAGGCATTTAATGAAAGACATCCAGACATTCCAGTTTACACAGCTTGTGTAGATGACCATTTGAATGAACATGGATATATTGTTCCAGGTATTGGTGATGCTGGCGATAGAATTTTTGGTACTATTTAAGAGGTTTTTATAAATGACAAAACAAGTTCGTCCTGATTGGACCACATATTTTTTAGATATTGCCACAGCAGTGGGCAAACGTTCCACATGTTTAAGACGCAAATATGGTGCAATTATTGTAAAAGATAAAATCATTATTTCCACTGGTTATAATGGTGCACCAAGAGGCGAAGTAAACTGTATAGATACTGGTAATTGTGAACGTGAAAAATATAATGTTCCGAAAGGACAGCGTTATGAGCTTTGTGTAGCAGTTCATGCTGAACAAAATGCAGTTATTGCAGCTGACCCTGTAAAGATGAAGGGAGCAACTATTTATATAGTAGGTTATAATGCTGATGGTACATTAGCATCTGGTAAACCTTGCTTACTTTGTCGTAGAATGTTAAAAAATGCTATGATTGCAAAAGTTGTATATTTAGAAACAGATGGTTCCATTATTGAGGTAGCTCCTAGTGAAATACAATGATAAATAAGCAAAATAGGCTTGATTATTTATTGACAATCAAATTATTAGTGAGTTATAATCTGTGTTAATGGAAAAGGAGTGCGAATGTAATGCCTAGTTATTTTTTAGCATTTATTACAGCATTAATAGCTGTATATGCCCTAACACCGTTAGTTATAAAATTTGCAGTTAAAACAGGTGCCATGGATAAGCCAGACCCAAGAAAAGTTCATAAAAAACCTATTCCTCGTTTAGGAGGACTTGCGATTTATTTGGCTTTCATGATAGCAGTTTGTAGTATGCTTGATTTTAGCAAAGAAATTGTAGGTTTATTATTAGGTGGAACTTTCATTGTAATTGTAGGTATAATAGACGATTTCATCAGTCTTCCTGCAAAAGTGAAGTTATTAGGACAGATTTTGGCTGCATGTATTTTAGTGGCATTTGATATTAGAATTGATTTTATTACAGACCCATTTGGTGATTTTATCTTTTTGGAATATTTAGCAATTCCAGTTACTATTTTTTGGATAGTTGGAATTACTAATACAGTTAATTTGATTGATGGTTTAGATGGTTTAGCAGCTGGGGTATCAACAATTGCGACTGTTACTATACTTTTAGTAGCTTTGCAAAGTGGTGATTTACCAGTAGTATTTTTAACAGCAGCCTTAGCAGGTTCATCTTTAGGATTTTTGCATTATAATTTTAATCCAGCAAGAATTTTCATGGGAGATACAGGCAGTATGTTCTTAGGATATATGTTTGCAGCTATCTCTGTTATAGGTGCTGTAAAGAGTGCTGCTACTATAGCGCTTATTGTACCGATATTAGCTTTAGGACTACCAATATTAGATACTACTTTTGCGATTGTACGTCGTTACCGTGGAGGAGTTCCTATATTTAAGCCAGATAAAGGACATTTACATCATCGTTTATTGGCAATGGGCTTTTCCCAAAGACAGGCTGTACTCTTAATGTATGTTTTCAGTGCATTCTTAGGTTTAGCGGCGATTGCCTTAACTGAAGTAAGTACTAGTGTAGCTGTTATGATTGTTGTATTTGTAGCTGTAATAATCCTATTTGGTGCTAAAAAAATAGGTATTTTCAGTATGAAAAATAATGCAGGAACACATTAGTTATTAAAGAAAAGGCAGGGAAAACCTGCCTTTTTTGTATATATGAGGTATAAATATGAAGAAAATTAAAGTAATGACAGTTTTTGGTACACGACCAGAAGCAATTAAAATGGCACCTGTGGTGTTGGAATTGAAAAAATATCCTGATTTAATCACACCAATAGTTGCAGTAACAGCTCAACATCGTGATATGTTGGACCAAGTTTTGAATTTATTTAATATTAAGCCAGATTACGATTTAAATATCATGGCACAAGGTCAAACTTTGTTTGATATTACAACTAAAGCTATGAATGGCTTAAATGAAGTACTATCTAAAGAAAAACCTGATATAGTATTAGTTCATGGTGATACAACTACTACTTTTGCAGGTGCATTAGCAGCTTATTATCATGAAACAGCAGTAGGTCATGTAGAAGCTGGTTTGCGCACATATAATAAATACTCACCATTCCCAGAAGAAATGAACCGCAAATTGACAGGTGCAATAGCAGATCTTCATTTTGCTCCTACTGATACAGCTAGTGGTAATTTGAAAGCTGAAGGAACAAAAGAAGATAAAATTTTCGTAACAGGAAATACAGTTATTGATGCATTGCATAAGACAGTAACAGATGATTTTAAATTTGATGATGAAAAATTAGCAAATATAGATTATGAAAATAAACGTATTATTTTGGTAACAACTCATCGTCGTGAAAATTTAGGCGAACCAATGCGTCATGTATATAAAGCTTTAAAAGATATAGTCAATGAATTTGATGATGTAGAAATTGTATTCCCAGTGCATAAAAATCCAAAAGTTCGTGAAGTGGTTAATGAAGAATTGGGCAATATCAAAGCTGTACATTTAATTGATCCATTAGATTATGAGCCATTTGCTAATTTAATGCATAGAGCATTTTTAGTATTGACTGATTCAGGCGGAATTCAAGAAGAAGCTCCATCTTTAGGAAAACCTGTATTAGTTCTTCGTGATACAACAGAACGACCTGAAGCAGTTAAAGCAGGTACTGTAAAATTAATTGGTACAGAACGTCAAAAAGTATATGAAGAAACAAAATATTTATTGACTGATCATGATGAACATCAACGTATGGCAAATACATGTAACCCATATGGTGATGGTAAAGCTTCTAAACGAATTATTGAAGCTATTTTATATCATTATGGTTTATCACAAGAAAAACCAGATAGTTTTATTGCTGGTAAATAATATGAAAATGCCAAGACTTATTTATTGAGTTTTGGCATTTTTATTAATGAAAGGAATTATAAGTAATGAAAGTATCAGTAATAAAAGCTGATAATTATAATATTGAAATTGTAGATAAGGCTGTAAATGACGCAGTAAATTTAATTGGAGGTTGGCAAAATTTTATAAAAAAAGGTGACAAAGTTTTAATAAAACCTAATATGTTGACGAATGTAACACCTGAAAAAGCAGTAACAACTCATCCAGAAGTAGTAAGAGCTGTTATAAAAGCAGTAAAAAATATAGGAGCTTTACCAGCTGTTGGCGATTCACCAGGAATTAGCAATTTAAAATCTACAGCAAAAAGAACAGGTATATTAACAATTTGTGAAGAAGAAAACGTTCCATTTGTATATTTTAAACAAAGTAAAGCCTACAATTATATGGAAGGTAGATTTATCAAACAATTTGAGTTGGTAGATTGTTTATCTGATTTTGACAAAATCATTTCAGTAGCAAAGATGAAAACTCATGTTTTTATGGGAGTTACAGGGGCTGTTAAAAATCTTTTTGGCTGTATAGTAGGTACAGATAAAGCTAGATTTCATTTAAGAATGCAAAAACATATAGATTTCGCCCATGTGATGGTAGATTTGTATCAAACAATAAAACCGACATTGAATATTATTGATGGTATAACAGCTATGGAAGGTCAAGGTCCAATGAGTGGTGATGTTGTAGATGCTAAAATCATTATCGCAAGTAGTGACGGTTTTGCTGCTGATTTAATTATGGCAGATAAGATGGGCTTTGATGCAGAAGCAATGCCTATTGCTGCAGCTGGTATTGAAGAAAAAAGAATTGTTCATTTAAAAGATATAAAAGTTGTTGGTGATGGAAAAGATGAGCAATTTCATTTCGTAAAGCCACATACATATAAATCTATGCAAGATACATATCTACCAAAATTTATTTTAAAATTGGGGCAAAATCAGTTAACATCTAAACCTGTAATAAATAAAAATTGTGTTGCTTGTGGTAGATGTAGTCATCATTGTCCACCAAAAGCGATAACTATAATAGATAAAAAAGTAAATATTGATTATCAAAAGTGTATAAGATGTTATTGTTGTCAAGAATTATGTCCACACCAAGCTGTAGATTTAAAAGATGGTTTGATTTTATCTTTATTGAAATATATAGGTATATATAAGTAAAAATAATGAAGAAAAATAAAAGGATAGTAACTTATAAAAGTGGCTATTCTTTTATTGTTTTTAACCCTTAATATATTGATATATATGGGTTTTTAAACTTTTTTTATATTTTTATAAAAACTATAAAAAGCTTTATATTTCAAGTGTTTTTAATCATCGAAAAGTGTTTTTTCTTTCTCTTTTTTATGCTAAAATCTATTTAAATTCACTTTATGATTATTTATAGAGGTTATATTATGTCAAAACTTATCAATAAAATTTTATTAATCATGTCCACAATACTCATTTTATTCGTTGTTTCGTTTAGTGCAGTATTTGGCTATCTATTCTTTCAACATTCTCAAAACATAGAAAGCAGTCGTTTAGAAAGCACAGCTTTATCTTTAGCTGATATTTTGAGTAAGTCTACAGGTAACAATCCTTTAAATAATATATATAACGCTAATGTTTTGCAATTAGTAAATATATTAGAACAAGGTGAAATATGGCTTGTAGATAAAAATACACTGCAAATTGTAGGTTCTCGCTTTAATCCAGCATTAACTTATGCCCAACTTCCAGCTCAAGCAGCCAATGACCTTCAATCCATTTTAAACGGTCAAAATATTCGCACTCAAACCTTTAATATATATACACAGCCACATTATACTACAGTTGGTGTTCCTATATATGATAGTGAAGGTAATGTCAAAGGAGCATTGCTGTTTCATAGCAAAATGCCTACATTAAAATTCAGTTGGTATGATGGAATTGCTTTAATGCTATTTTGTTCTATAGTCCTATTTGTAATTTTAATACTTCTCTTAAAAGTTCTCCTTAAAAAATACGTTTTACCTTTAGAAGTATTAAATCAATTTATTGAAAAGATTTTGCACCATAATTATACTTCCCATATAAAAACAAAGGCTAGTGATGAGATAGCTCAACTAGCTCAAAATTTAAATCGTCTTTCTTTATATTTACAAAATCTCGAAACTACATCTACAGCTAAAGCTCAATCTGATAATAATTTAATCATAAAAACAGCTTATAAACTCCATACACCTTTAAAAGAATTAAAACATGATATACACGAATTAGCTCAAAAAAAATCCAATATACCTGAGTCATATTTAAAACAAATGCAAAAAAATATTGATAAACTAGATATGATTGCTAATAATCTTTTAGATTTATCTCAATTAGATAATAAAGATTTTATACTTCAAAAAGATTTACTCAATTTAATAGAAATTCTTCAAGATAGTATAAAAGCTCGTGAAAAAGTAGCTAAGGAACAAAATATAAAGATAGATTTAAAAATAAGTCTAGCTAAAGAAATTATTTTATTTACAGGAGATAAAAATCGCCTTAAACAAATGTTTTGTGAAACTTTAGATAAAGCACTTCAAATCTATCCTCAAAAAAGTGATTTAATCATAAAGATTTTAGAAGATGACAACAATTATTATATCTATATGCAAAACAATAACGATGAAATATCTGTCGAACACCTACCAGAAATGTTCCCTCAATTTTATCAGACCGCAGAAGATGATACTATCTTAAATAGCATTGAACTAAAAATTGCCCAACATCTAGCTAGTTTACATCAAATAAAATTAACAACAGAAAAACATTCTGATAAACATACTGTTTTTAAATTTACAATTAACAAATAAAATAAAAAACTCATTTCAATATTTAAATTAACTATGAAAACATATCTTTTTTATAGTCAATTCTATTGAAATGAGTTTTTTTATTACTTATTTAAAAGAAAAATCTTATCTTGAGGTAATTTTACATATATAGTATCGCCAATTCTCTTATTATTTTGCCAATACTCTTTGCTGACTTCTAAACGAATGGCTTGTCTAGCATTTTCTTTTCTCAACATTATAACTATGCTAAAAATATTTTCTACTAATTCATCAATGATGAATTCTTCTACATTTATATCTTTTTTTCTTTCTTTATCATCAACTATCATTAACTCATGGGCTCTAATGCCTATGTATCTATCTTTATCACTTATTTCACTAGCAACTGTTAAATCTATATTCCATTCAATAGCTCTACATAAATACTTGTCTATTTTCTCTATGCGTGAATGATTTTTACAACCACTCAATTTAGAAGCAGCAATTGAATTCGGTTTTTCAAATAAATCTTTTTTAGTGCTAAAAGACACAGTTTTTCCTTGTGATAATACCATAATTTCATCACAAAAACGATAAATTTCATCTCTATTATGGGAAACGAATAATACATTTTTACCATAAAGCTTTAAAACTTTTGCTAATTCTAATTCAACTTGCCATTTCAAAAAATCATCTAAAGCCGAAAATGGTTCATCTAACATTAATATATCAGGCTGTGAAGCAAAAATTCTAGCTAATGCTACTCTTTGTTGTTGCCCTCCTGATAAATTTTTAGGATAAGCCTTTTTTAAATTTTCTAAATGAAAAATTTTTAAATACTTAGCTATAATTTCTTTTTGCTCTTCTTTAATTTTTATACCTACAGCAATATTTTCTTCAACATTCATATGAGGAAATAACGCATAATTTTGAAATAAATAGCCTATATTTCGCTTTTGTGGTGATAAATTAATCTTTTTTTCACTATCAAACAAAACTCTACCATTGAGAATTATTTTACCTTCATCTGGTGTTTCTATCCCTGCAATACATTTCAACGTCATGCTCTTACCACAACCAGATGCACCTAATACACCTAAAATTCCTTTTTCAGTGTAAAAATTCACATCTAAACTAAAATCAGGATAATATTTTTTTATTGCTACTTCTAAAGCCATTTACTTCACCTCAACTATTGACTTTTTGTTGCTGTTTTAACCAATAATTCATCAATACCATTACCATTAATGATACAATAATTATTATCCCTGCCCAAACAAAAGCCGTTTCTTGGTCATTTGCTTGCACTGCTGAATAAATAGCTGTAGACATTGTCTGCGTTTTTCCTGGAATATTACCCGCTAGCATAATTGTCGCTCCAAATTCACCTAAAGCCCTAGCAAAAGATAAAATTGCACCTGCTAATATACCAGATTTTGCCAAAGGTAATATAATCTTCCAAAAGATTTTTTCTTCACTCATACCCAAAGTTCTCGCTGCAAAAATCAAATCCTTATCTATTTGCTCAAAAGCTCCACGCGTCGTTCTATACATCAATGGGAAAGAAACTACAACTGCTGTAATTACAGTAGCTGGCCAGGAAAAAATTATATTAATATCAAATACAGCTAAAAATTGTCCAATAAAACTATTTTTTCCTAAAAATAACAATAAGAAAAAACCCACTACAGTAGGAGGCAAAACTAAAGGTAAAGTGATGATACCATCTATAAATCCTTGATATTTTTTTAATTTGCAAATAAATCTAGCTGCATATATACCTAAAATAAAAGTAATTATTGTAGCAAGTCCCGCTGTTTTTAAGGAAATATATAATGGAGAAAAATCCATATTTTCACCTCAAATGAAAATAGCGACAAGCTAAAGCATTAATCTACTTTAATTTGTCGCTACATATTTTATTATTTTACGTTAAATCCATATTTTGCTAAAATATTTTTTTGTGCATCTTGAGATAAATATGCAATAAAATCTTTTGCTACATCTGGATTTTTAGAGGAATTTACCATCGCTATTGGATAAACTACAGGTTTATGTGTATTTTCTGGTGCTTCCATCAATACTTTAACTTTATCAGAAATAGCTGCATCTGTAGCATAAACTATACCACAATCTACTTCGCCTGTTTCTACCCAACCGAGAACTTGACGTACATCAGAAGCATATACTGCCTTCTGTTTCATAGCGTCTAGTATCTTTAAATTAGAGAAGATTTCTTCTGAATATTGTCCAACTGGTACAGCTTTTGGTTCACCTAAAGCTATTTTATTGACTTTATCTGTAGCCACATCAGCAAAATCATTTAAAGATAATTCACTGTCTTTTGGTACAATTAAAACCACTTTATTCTCCAATAAATCTTTACGCGTGGACTTATCAATTAATCCTTTCTCATCTAGGGCATTCATCTGTTTTTGTGCTGCTGAAATAAATACATCAGCAGGAGCCCCTTGTTCTATCTGTGTTTGTAAGGCACCAGAACTTCCAAAGTTATATGTTAATTTCACATTTGGATGTTCTTTTTCATAATTTGCACCAATTTCTTTTATAGCATCTGTCATGCTAGCAGCTGCTACAATATAAACATCTTGTTGCTTTTCTGTTTTTTGAGAACTATTTTCTTGAGAAGTATTTCCACAACCAGCAAATACAACAGTTAATAAACAAAGCATCACTAATATAACTATATTTTTGCCATTGCTTTTCATTTTAAAATCCTTTCTCTAATTAAAAACAATAATTACAAATTATTCTCTCTTAGAAATTAATAACTGTAAGAGCTACTAAACAAACAGAAGCGATTGTTACCATAATGCTATTCACTGATGTCTTCCTCCTTATCCTATTATCCATATATGAAAATATATTTATTTTTACACAAACAAAAAAGACAGGTTATCCTGTCTTTATCTAATGCCCGAAGGCTTATTATTTAATATGGTGGAGATGAGGAGATTCGAACTCCTGACCCCCTGCTTGCAAGGCAGGTGCTCTCCCAACTGAGCTACACCCCCATATATAGAGAGATATTCTCTCAAAACCAAACAATGCTCGAATGTGCTCGACACATGCCGTTACCTC
>ERZ791623.543-NODE-543-length-21665-cov-2.365988_pt1 | contig 21665 bp, 20 predicted proteins | sample MGYA00510268_ERZ791623 | MGnify/ENA primary metagenome ERZ791623 (study PRJEB30046, sample SAMN00715216) | human gut metagenome | study: EMG produced TPA metagenomics assembly of the A metagenome-wide association study of gut microbiota in type 2...
AACTTGTTGACACATACGGGAAAACAAGATGAAATTGACAACGGGGTGGGGGTATGTTAAAATTTTTACGGTTTGAAGATTCGTTCATGGATTTTCAGAAATTTCACGGACCACTGGACAGGGGTCCTGCCCTTTCGGGGCAGCTGTCCGGTCAAGGCCATACGGACAGCCGGGTCCACTGCCGAACTGGCGGCAACTGGTTTGCAGCCTTATTGATTGAACTTTTGGGTTCAACTTTTATAAGTTGGTTACTTCATAACCGCAATGCGTCTGTGCGCAGACTTGTGAAACGGTCAATAAGAGTCGTTCGTAACGGGGGATCCCCTGATAGAAGCAAACCGAAATACCGGATGAGACCTTAAAACGCAAGCTGCAAGGGGGCAGCTTGCGTTTTTTTGTACAGAAGTAAAAAATGAACTGGGGAGGGAAAAAGCTTGGAAAAGCAATATCGGTTGAAACAGGATCGGGCGCCCATCTACGAAGCTCTGGAAAAGTTCCGGAAAATGCGGGTGGTGCCCTTTGACGTACCCGGCCACAAACGGGGCCGGGGCAACCCGGAACTGACGGAGTTCCTGGGCGAAAAATGTGTGGGGGTGGATGTGAACAGCATGAAGCCCCTGGACAACCTGTGCCATCCGGTGTCGGTGATCCGGGAGGCGGAACAGCTGGCCGCTGACGCCTTCGGAGCCAGCCAGGCCTTCCTGATGGTGGGGGGCACCACCAGTGCCGTCCAGTCCATGATCCTGTCCGCCTGCAAACGGGGAGACAAGATCATCCTGCCCCGGAACGTCCACAAAAGCATGATCAACGCCCTGGTGCTCTGCGGAGCCATTCCTGTATACGTGAACCCGGACGTGGACAAGCGGCTGGGGATCAGCCTGGGGATGAAGCGGGATGCAGTGGCTAAGGCCATCCGGGAGAACCCGGACGCGGTGGCTGTGGTGGTGAACAACCCCACTTATTACGGAGTGTGCAGTGACCTCCGGGCCATTGTAAAGATGGCCCACGATGCCGGGATGCTGTGCCTGGCCGATGAAGCCCACGGCACCCATTTCTACTTCGGCAGCGGGCTGCCTGTTTCCGCCATGGCCGCCGGGGTCAACGTGCACATCTTCACCCTGGTGGGCATGCGGCTCCGCCGGGTGATCCCTTCCAAGATCATCCTGCCTCTGGTGAAGGCCAACAAGGCCGGCCTGGATGTGAACGTGGACCAGCTGGAAGCCCATTATCTGGCCGGGGGGGATGTGGACCGGGTGTTGGATGCCCTGATCGCCGCGGAACGGGCGGCCATCCCTCTGACCTTTGAACGGGCGGCGGCTATCGACCTGGCCGGCCGTGACGTACTGGAAGCGGTCCAGATGAGCGTCAATCCCAAGGTCATCGAGACCCCGCTGATTTCTGCCGTGGCCAAGAACGGCATCGAGCTGAAGGTTCGGGCCCGGGTCACTGTCCGGGCCAACATCGCCCGGGTAGGCGAAGGTATCGTCACCACCGTGGGGTCTTCGGAAGAACACACGGATGTGCTGGAGAACCCGGACCACATTTCCCGGACCGTGCTGAGCAAGGGACTGGATGCCGGCTCAGCTTTTGAAATCCTCTCCATTGATATCGCCGATGTGGACGTGGGACGGAACATCGGGGCCCAGCTGATGACGGACCAGGCGGAAGCGGACAAGAACATCGCTCAGGCCAAGGCCGAAGAACGCCGGGCCATGGCTGTGGCCAAGGAGCAGGAAATGCGGGCCTACACCCAGGAAATGCAGGCGAAAGTGGTGGAAGCCCAGGCCCAGGTGCCGGAAGCCTTGGCCCAGGCGCTCCGGGAAGGCCATCTGGGGGTCATGGACTACTATCAGATGAAGAACCTGCTGGCGGATACCAAAATGCGGGAAAGCCTGGTGGCTGGCGGCCAGGAAGAACTGCCGCCCACCCGGAAATCGGAAAAATAACAGGAGGGGCCTATGAAAAGCGATTTGCTGCTGTTCCTGGTGTGGATCTTGTTCCTTCTGGGAAGCCAGCTGCTGAGAAAAAAGAAACGGCCCCTGAAAAAGCCCTCCCAACCGGTCCGGAAACCGGATCCGGGACCTTTCGTCTGTGAGGAGGCTCAGGCTCCTGCCCAAAAAGAGCCGCCCCTCCAGCCTACGGTAAAGCCCGTACGCAGTGACCTGGTGGAAGAAATCCGGGACCTGAAGCCCACTGTGGCTCCCCAGGTGGCGGAAATCCGGCACCCGAAGGGGCAAACGGTCGGCCACCCGGTGCTTTCCGGGGAACTGCGCCAGGGGATGCTCTGGTCCCTGGTGCTGGGGGAACCCCGAAGCAAAAAGAGCTGGGCCCGGGAACAGAGAGAAAAAAGGGGCTTTTGAAGTGGGGGAGTTTAGGCTATAATTATAAAATGTATAAGTAAAACATAAACCGTAGGGGCGCAGGCCGGTTGTTCCGCAGGATGTCAGGACAAATGGTGAATGGGCGGGCTGCCCGGCGTGCAGCCCCTACGGGTACGTTTGTTTGACACAGTTACAGGAAAAGGAAGGGATAAGATGAAGGAGGAAACGCAGCAGGCCCGGGGCAGCTGGGTGGACCGGTTTTTGAACGGAGTGGAGAAGGTCTGTGACAAACTGCCTCCTCCGGCCATTTTGTTCTGCATTCTGTTTGTCATTACAGCTTTGGCCGGAGCGGCTCTTTCTGCTTCCGGAATGAGCCTGGTGAACCCGGCCAACGGCAAGGCGGTCATGGCCCAGAATCTGTTTACCAAAGAGGGGGTCAACTGGCTTTTGAGCAACATGGTGAAGAACTTCTCCGGGTTCGCCCCTCTGGGTCTTGTGATTACCATGACCCTGGCCATCGGTTTCTGTGAGGAAAGCGGCCTGTTGGTAAGCCTGCTCCGGCGGAGCATGAAGAACGTGCCCCCGGGAGTGGTGCCCTACCTGATCGCCTTTGTGGGCACCATGGGGAACATTGCCTCGGATACGGCTTCCGTGGTGATTCCCCCTCTGGCGGCCCTGGTGTACATCGGGGTGGGGAAGAACCCTCTGGTGGGAATGATCGTAGGATACGCCGGAGCCAACGCCGGCTTTACTGCCAACCTGATGATCGCCGGCACTGATACCCTGATGCAGGGGCTTACCAATCAGGCCCTGGACGGATTCCTGGGCAAAGGGGTCTACGCCGTGGACGTCACCTGCAACTGGTACTTTATGGTGGCTTCCACCTTCCTGGTGGCTCTGGTGCTGGGGTACACCTCCAAGCATCTTATCGAACCCCGGTTCGGGAAGTATGAAGCCAAAGAACTGGAAGCGGTCCAGGACCTGACGGAAACAGAAACAAAGGGGCTCCGCTGGGCCGGCTGGGTGAGCCTGGTGTACATTGCCATCATCGCCGTTGGCTTTTTCACCGGCATCCTGTCCAAGGACGGCCATACCCTGGTGGGTTCCCTGCTGCTGAAGGGGCTGATCCCCATTCTGTTCTTCCTGATGAGTTTTGCCGGGATCGCCTATGGGATGACCACCGGCAAGTTCAAGACTGTAAAAGATATCAACGGGGCCATGGTGAAGCAGATGTCCCACATGGGGTCCTATGTGGTGTTCTGCTTCTTCTGCGGCCAGTTCCAGGGACTGTTCAACTGGAGCAAAATGGGGACACTGCTGGCCATCGGCGGAGCAGATTTCCTCCAGAGCATGGGCTTTACAGGCCTGCCTTTGTGCGTGACCTTTGTGCTGGTCTGTGCCTTCGTGAACATCTTCATGTCTTCCGGATCCGCCAAATGGGCCATCTTTGCCCCTATCTTCGTGCCCATGTTCATGCTGCTGGGGTATCATCCGGCTTTTGCCCAGCTGCTGTACCGGCTGGGGGATTCCCCGGGGAACAGTGTGACTCCCATGATGCCCTATCTGTGGATGATGCTCAGCGTGGCCCAGGAAAAATATGATCCGGACTGCACGGTAGGGACTTTCATCTCCAACCTGATCCCCCTGGCGGCGGTGCTCCAGGTGGTGTGGATCCTGTTCATGCTGGTGTGGGTTGCCCTGGATATCCCTCTGGGACCGGGCGTAACCGTCCACCTGCCGGCGGGGATTTTGTAAAGGGGTGTAAATATTATGGATTTGAAACCGGCTGTCCGCCAAGCTGTTATTGCCTTGGCTCAGGAATATGGCTTGAAGAAAGTCATCCTTTTTGGCTCCCGTGCACGGGGAGACAATCGGGAACGGAGTGATATTGATTTGGCTGTTCAAGGGGGAGATACGGTACGGTTTGCCTTGGATGTGGAAGAAAAAGCGCCAACGCTGCTGTTTTTCGATGTAGTCAATTTGGCCCAGCCTGTTCAGCCGGAACTGTTGGAATCCATCAAAAGGGAGGGAATCATACTCTATGAAGAAATATGAGAATTTTTGTCGGGCCTTGGATAATCTGAAAAAGATCCGCGACGAACAGCCTCCCTATAACACCATTATACAGACGGGAATGGTGACTCTGTTTGAAATTTGTTTTGAACAGGCATGGAAGGCCATGAAGGAGTTGCTGGAGCAGAGTGGTTACAGTGAAGCACGGATGGGATCCCCCCGGTCCATTTTGAAATTGGCGTATCAGGCTGGGATGATTGATAATGAAACAGAGTGGCTGCAGGCTCTCAAAGACCGGAATGATGTAACCCATTCCTACAACGAAATGATTGCCCTGCGGATTATCCAGGACTGCCGGGAAAAGTATCTGGTGCTTTTTGAACAGCTGCAAAAGACTGTGGAAGAAAAATGGCTGTAGTTTCGGTTGTTTCTTTGGACGGCAGCACGTATAATAAAGACAATAGTTTCATGAGGGGAGTATTTTATACGATGATCGAAACATCCAAACGGGCGGAAAAGGCCGCAGAACTGAAACACAGCACCGATGTGCATACCAATTGTGCCCAGGCCGTGCTCCTGGCTTACCAGGACAAACTGGGCAAATCCACCGAAGAACTCCGGGCCCTGGGATCCGCCTTCGGGGGAGGCATGGGAGGAATGGACGCCACCTGCGGTGCCCTCACCGGGGCCGCTGTGGTGCTGGGGCTGCTGGACAAAAGCGGCAAGCCGGCCAAGACGGTGATGAACGAAATCCTCCAGGAGTTCAAAGAAAAAGCCGGCGCCACCATCTGCCGGGACCTGAAAGGCGTGGGCACCGGGAAGATGCTCTGTTCCTGCGACGACTGCGTACGGCTGGCCGTCCTGGGACTGGAAAAACACCTGGGCTGAGGAACCAAAGGGGAAAATGTTGATAAAGCGGGGAGTTATCCACGAAAAAGTGGATAACTCCCCACTTGTCAACACAGGATAAGGAGGGCAAAATTGGATAAAAAGAATAAAGTGGACCAGGTCGATGAACAAATCATCCATATTTTGCGTCATCAGGGAAGGATTACGCTGCAGGAATTGGGTGAAAAAGTCCATCTTTCCGGGCAAGCCGTAAAAAATCGCATTGAAAAGCTGGAGGACAAAGGAATCATCCAACAGTATACGGTCAATGTAAATTGTCCTGTCTATGGTTATCCGCTTCATTCCCTGATCCGCCTGGAAGCAGGGATACCGCAAAAGACTCCTTTGGTAGTATTCTTGGCTCAATGCGGTTGTCAAGTACTCCATTGTTATCAGATTACTGGACGTCAGGTTTATGTTCTGGACATGTTTTTTCAGTCGGTGGAAGAACAGGAAAGAATTCTGGTGCAGCTTCAAAAATATGGCATTTGTACGGTTGATATGGTGCTAAAGAACCTGGAACTGCCGGAAACTTGAATTTTTCAACTCCGGACAAGAAAAGACTTGTTTTTTTCCATGGAGCGGGATTTCCTTTTTTTTTATAATTTTCTCATACAGCCAAAGTATCAAGGAGGAAAATGCAATGGAAATCCAGCAGATTCGCAACGCAACCAATAAAATCAAATTCGGAGGAGTGACCTTTCTTCTAGATCCATGGTTAGCTGACAAAGGGAGCATGGGATCCTTTGACGACATTACCCAAGAAAACTACCAGGTCCCGGACCCGGTAAAAATGGTGCTGCCCATGCCTTTTTACGGCTTACCCCTGTCCAGAGAAAAAATCAGGGAAGGAGTGGATGCTTATATCGTCACCCATATCCATCCAGATCACATTGATGTGGCGGCAGATGGTACGGTAGGAAAATTTTTGGACAAGACTGTTCCCGTATTCGTCCAAAACGAAACAGATGCGGCCGTATTCCGGAAATCCGGGTTCCAAAGAGTACAGGTGCTCTCTGCAGAAGGGACCGTGTGGAAAAATGTAACGCTGACCAAAGTGCCGGCCAAACATGGAACTATGGTCTCCTGCGGCAATGCCATGGGCGTGGTTTTTCAGGCCCAGGGAGAAAAAACATTGTATGTGAGCGGAGACACTGTATGGTATCCTGGCGTGAAGCAAACGCTGGAAGCTTATTCTCCGGAAGTGGTTACAGTCAACGCCTGTGCAGCAGAGCTTGTGGGATTTGGCCGGCTGATCATGAATGATGAGGATGTGGAGTGTGTGGCCCGGACCGTACCCAGGGCAACAATCTTTATAACCCATATGGACAATGTGGCTCATGCTTCTTTGACCCGCTATGACATGAAAGGCAGGTTGGCCGGAAGAGGAGTCACCAATTATGTTATGCCACAGGATGGAGAAACGGTTTTGTTTTGAGTGGCAGACCCCGGGCCTGGGGCCCCTCTGTGCGTTTGGTGATTTCTGGAGCGGGCCGCCGGGCCTGCGGCCCCTACGGTTCCTCTCTTCGCTCTGCACTCTTCCCTTTCTGTCCCGTATACGGTATAATTTAATTTTGTGAGTCCGCTCGGAACTGTTTTTTTCGACTGCGGGTTTTCCAAAACTGTACTTTTTGGAGGAATGACCATGAGAACAAAAGAAGAACTGCAGGGGGTCACCGAACTGGGCAGCGGCCATACGGTGTACCAGAATACCTATGCGCCGGAAGTGCTGGAATGTTTTCCCAACAAACATGAAGAGGCTCCCTACATGGTGAAGCTGAACTGCCCGGAATTTACCAGCCTCTGCCCCAAAACCGGCCAGCCGGATTTCGGCCGGATCGTGATCAGCTACATCCCGGACCATAAGCTGGTGGAAAGCAAATCCCTGAAACTGTATCTGTTTTCTTTCCGGAACAACGGGGACTTCCATGAGGATTGTGTGAACATCATCAAAAACGACCTGGTGAACCTGCTCCAGCCCAAATACCTGGAAGTGGCTGGCTATTTCAATCCCCGGGGCGGCATCAGCATCCTGCCTTTTGCCGTTTATTATCAGCCGGAATACAAAGACATGGCCCAGCGGAGAATGGAGGCCTTTGTCCATGAATAAGAAAGCCCTGGTGCTGTCCAGCGGCGGGGTGGATTCCACCACCTGCGTCTCTGTGGCAGTGGAAGAATTCGGCAAAGAAAACGTGTCCACCGTTTCCATTTTTTATGGCCAGAAGCACCGGAAGGAACTGGAATGCGCCCGGAAGGTGGCGGACTATTACGGCCTGCCCCATTATGAACTGGATCTTTCCAAGATCTTCCAGTATTCCAACTGTTCCCTGCTGGACCATTCCACGGAAAAAATCGTCCACAAAAGTTATGAACAGCAGATCGCGGAAAATGGAGAAGAGAAGATATCCACCTATGTGCCCTTCCGGAACGGGCTCATGCTTTCTGCAGTGGCCAGTCTGGCCATTAGCATCTACGAAAAGGACGATGTATCCATTTTCATCGGAGCCCATGCAGATGATGCGGCCGGCAACGCCTATGCGGACTGCAGCGAAGCCTTCCTGGACGCCATGGGACGGGCCATTTCTCTGGGTACCTACAGCCAGTGCCATATTGTGGCGCCTTTTGCCAGCTGCAGCAAAGCCGGCGTGGTGAAACGGGGACTGGAGCTCCACACCCCCTATGAACTGACCTGGAGCTGCTATGAAGGCGGGGACAAACCCTGCGGCACCTGCGGTACCTGCATCGACCGGGCACGGGCTTTTGCCGCCAATGGGGTCAAAGACCCGGCACTGGAGGATTGATCATGTATACGGTAACCAAACGGATGGAAGTCAGCGGAGCCCACTGTCTCCAGCTTCCTTATAAAAGCAAATGCACCCATCTCCATGGGCACAACTGGATCATCGACGTGACCTGCCAGCGGGAAACCCTGGACGAAAACGGCATGGTGGTGGATTTTACCCACATCAAGGACGTGGTGATGCAGCTGGACCACGCCTTCATCAATGACATTGTGAAAACCAATCCTACGGCGGAAAATATTGCCAAATGGATCCACGACCAGATCCCCTTCTGCACCCGGGTCTCCGTCCAGGAATCGGAAGGGAACGTGGCCATTTATGAAGACTGAAACGTTTCCTGTGGTGGAGCTGTTCGACTCCATCGAAGGGGAGGGGAAACGCACCGGCTATATGGCTGTGTTCGTCCGGTTCGCCGGATGCAACCTCCGGTGCAGCTACTGCGACACCGGCTATGCCCTGGAACGGTCCGATGCCCGGGATCACCTGACGGAGGGGGAACTGCTGGAACGGATCCGCAGCTATCCCTGGAAAAAAGTGACCCTTACCGGAGGAGAACCGCTGCTCCAGCCGCTGGATGGCCTGTGCCGAGCCCTTTCCCGGGAAGGGTATGAGGTGAACATCGAGACCAACGGGGCGGTGCCTCTGTTGGAAGAGCGGCCCAAAGGCCTGTTCTACACCATGGATGTGAAATCTCCTTCTTCCGGGATGCGGGGACGGATGCGGATGGAAAACCTTACCCGGCTCACCGGAGACGATGTGGTGAAGTTCGTGGTGGGCAGCCGGGAAGATTTGGAGGACATGGACCGGGTGCTCCGGGAGTACACCCTCCGGAGCCAGGTGTATGTATCTCCAGTGTACGGAGCCATTGAGCCTAAAGAACTAGTGGAATTCGTCCGGGACCACAAGCTGGCCCAGGTCTGCATCCAGGTCCAGCTCCACAAGATTATCTGGGATCCGGAGATGAGAGGGGTGTAAAAAAGGGGGCTGTTGCTTATGCAACAGCCCCCTTTTTTACACCCTGAACCGGGTGGTGCTTCCCTGATTGGTGGGGATGATTTCAGCTGGGAGGAAATCCTTTCCTTTAATTCGGCCACGTGGGAGATGATGCCCACCAGCCGGCCGCCTTTCTGGAGTTCCAGCAGGGCGCTGATGGCACTGTCCAGGGTTTCCGGATCCAGGGACCCGAACCCTTCGTCCACCAGGATGGTGTCCAGGTGCAGGCCTCCGGCGTAGGATTCCAGCACGTCCGACAGCCCCAGGGCCAGGGACAGGGAGGTGAAGAAGATCTCCCCTCCGGACAGGGTGGTCACCGCCCGGGCCTGGCCGGTAAAGGCGTCCATGATTTCCAGTCCCAGCCCCTGTTCCTTCCGGGCATCCACAATGTCCTGGCTCCGGTACAGACTGTACCGTCCCTGGCTGATCTTGTTCAGCCGCAGGTTGGCGGTTTCCAGCACATCGTCCAGCACCGCCTGGAGCACAAAGGAGGAGAAGGTCAGCTTCCGGCTGTTGTCCCCTTTGGCAGTGGAGGCCAGAAGGCCGATGGGTCCGTAGGCCTCCTGGAGCCGGGAAAGGTCCTTTTCCAGTTTTTCCAGCTGCTTCAGGCTGGCTTCTTCCCGGCGGAGGGTTTCCTGGAGAGCCCCGGTCCGGGTGGCCAGGGTGTGGGCAGAGGTGCCGGTCTGCCGGACCGCTTCCTGGAGAGGTGCCAGGTCCGGAGGGGTCTTGTCCTTCAGTTGGTCCCCCAACAGCTTCAGTTCTCCCTGGAGGCTGTCCGTCTGCTGCCGGTACCGGTCCACCTGTTCCTGCCACAAGGGCTTGCTGGGAAGAGCTTTGTGGGCGGCCACAAAAGAATGCTGGTCCGGGAAGGGAGACTGTTCCAGAGCGGTCTTGTAGGCCTCCCGGTCCGCCTCGAAGGCCTTTTGGGCGGCAGCCAGGTTTTCTTCAGCGGTTTTGCAGGATCCGGCCGCCTGATCCGCTTCCGTCTGGGCCTTTTCCAGGGCTTTCTGTTTCCGGTTCAGCTGGGCGATTTTGGCTTCCATGGCCTGGGTCTTCCGGGCCAGTTCCTCCTGGGCCTGGCGGGTCTGGGTGGCAGGGTGGGGATGGTCCGGGGAACCGCACACCGGGCAGGGCTTCCCGGGAACAAGGGCCTGGGCCATCCGGACGGTTTCACCTGAAACAGCGGTCATCCGGGCCAGCTGTTCCCGGACCTGGGCCACCTGCTCCTGGAGGGCATGGGTGTTGGTTTCCGTGGCGGAAGCCAGCTGCTGCCGGAGGGTTTCCTGGGCGGCTTTCAGGGTCTCCCGGGCCCGGGCCAGCAGCCCTTCCGCCGCATCCAGCCGGGCCTTGGCCTTCCGGGTCCGGTCGTAGATGGGGTGGAGCTTCAGGGCTTCTTCCAGCCACTGGAGCTTCTGTTGGAGTTCCTGGATGGCCGGGGCCTGCTGGAGCAGGGTTTCCTTCCGTTTCTGGCCCTCCTGCCAGCGCTGGAAGGTGTAGGCCAGCTGCTGGGCCTGCTGGAGGGCTTCCAGGGCGGCGGCAGAGGCTTTCTGGGCTTCGGCGGCCTGGGCTTCCAGGGCTTTGGCCTGCTGCTTTTCTTCCTGGATCCGTTCCTTCAGGGCGGCAGGATTGTTGGTACCGGCACTTTCCAGCAGCAGCTGGTATTTCTGCCGGCATTCCTCATATTCCTTTTTCAGGGTCTTGGCACGGGTGTCCAGGGCCTCTTCCAGGGCGCTGTACTGGCCGGTCTTGAACAGGGTTTCCAGGATGGTTTTCCGTTCCTTGGAATCTGCCACCAGGAACCGGCGGAATTCTCCCTGGGGCAGCACCATCAGCTGCCGGAACTGCCGGGCCTGGAACCCCAGGAGCTGTTCCACCGCCCGGGTCACGGAGCTGTTGGAGGTACCCAGCACCTTCCGGTCTCCCTCCGGGAGAATTTCTACCAGGGAGGCACCGGCAGGCACGGTCCGGGTTCCTTCTCCCCGCTGTTTGTTCAGCACCTGTTCCGGGGTCCGGGTCACTTCATACGCCCGGTCCCGGTTCCGGAAGGTGAACCGGACTTCTGTTTTCCGGTCCGGGGTGGCATAGTCGCTGCGCAGGGACCGGTTGTCCCGGAGATCCCCGCTGGGGGTGCCATAGAGAGCAAAGGTGATGGCATCCAGGATGGTGGTCTTGCCGCTTCCGGTGGGGCCGGTGATCAGGAAGAACCGGTTGTCTCCCAGCCGGGTAAAGTCGATGGTCTCTTCGTTGGCGTAGGGACCGAAGGCGGTCATCACAAGTTTCAGGGGGCGCATCAGGCTTTCCTCCCTTCCTGGTTCACGGCATCGGCAATCTGGTGGAACAGGGCTTTTTCTCCCTCCGTCAGATCCCGGCCCTGGACTTCCTGGAAAAAGGCCTGGAACAGGTCGTCGGTGGAAAGCCCCTTCCGCTGGGCGGTGGCGGCTGCTTCTGTTTCCACAGGCTGGAGCCGTTCATAGCCCAGCTGGAGGATCTGGGGGTACCCTTGTTCCAGCCGGTGCTTGGCATCCAGGATGGGCACCCGGTCCGTCAGCTGGATCTGGAGATAGTCCTGGAGATGATCGGTCCGGGGGTTCTCCAACAGGTCCCGGAATTCTCCCTTCAGTACCGCCAGTTCGTGGGGAGCCTTAAGGGGAACGGTTTCCACGGAAATGTCCCCTTTGCCGTCCAGGTCCACAATGTGGACGGCTTTTTTCTGGCTGGCCTCTGCAAAGGAATATTTCAGCAGGGAGCCGCAGTACCGGACCCGGGGACTGTTGTTCTGGCAGGCGTGGAGATGTCCCAGGGCCGTATAGTGGAAGTCTTTGAAGCAGTCGATGCTCACGGTGGTGGCCCCGCCGGCGGCCAGGGGCCGTTCGCTGTCCGGGGTGGTCTGGGCCCCGGTGAGGAACACATGGGCCAGGGCCACTTTCCGGGCCCTGGTAGGGATCTGCCGGAGAATCCGTGCCACCTGCCACTGAAGGGCGGCTTCATGGGTGGGCTGCTTTTCCCCGCTCAGTTCTGTGGCGGTGAGAGGTTCGCAGTAGGGGAGGGGAGCAAAGTATACGGGCCCGTCCCCATCTTCCAGCACTACCGGATGGGTATCCGGATCCACCAGCCCGGTGATGTACAGCTGCCGGGCGGCAAAAAGGGCCTGGCCAAAGTTCAGCCGGTCCGGGTTGTCGTGGTTGCCGGCAATGAGCAGGGTGGGAATCTTCAGGTCCAGCACCAGATGGCGGAGGGTTTCGTCCAGCAGGTTCACCGCCTCCGTGGGAGGGACGGCCCGGTCGTACACATCCCCGGCCACCAGAAGGGCATCCACCTTGTATTCCCGGGCCAGGTCCAGGATCTGGTCCAGGGCGGCCCGCTGGTCCTCCAGCAGGTGGAGACCATGGAAGATCCGGCCCAGGTGCCAGTCAGAAGTATGTAAAAATCGCACAGCAAAGCCTCGCTTTCGTGAAAGTTGTTTTTATCATCATAACACGAAGGGGAGTGCAGAGTGAAGAGTGAAGAGTGCAGAGATGGAACGGTGGCAATCAGACGAATGGCTGCAATGCCGCAGGATGCGCGCCCTGATTGAACTCACAGTCACTAGTCTCCAGCTGAATGAGAAATTTGCAAGCAATTTTTTGAACGTGTAAATCGGTACCGTAGGGGCTGCACGCCGGGCAGCCCGACTTCTTGTATCATACTTCGGGGCAACGGCGTAGGGGTTTGCCTTCGGCGCTCCCCTACGGCGTCTTCGGCGAAATAAGGGTGCTATATTTTTATCCCGTTCCTGTAAAACAGGACCTGCGATTTTAGCAGTCCAGGAATAAAAATTTCACCCCTCCCTCACTTCCATCATGTATAATAACAGGATATGGATGCAGGAGGGATTGTTATGCGCAGACTTTTTGGAATCCTGGCTTTTTGCCTTTTGATGGTGCTGCCGGCGCCCCGGAGCCAGGCGGCCATGATAAGCCAGAAACAGGAAATCGAAATGGGACAGCAGGTGGCTCAGCAGCTGGAGAACCACTATGGCCTGGTCCAGGATGACGAGATCCAGGACCGGGTGAACCGGATCGGCCAGAAGCTGCTCCAGAACGGCACCCGTCCCGGCCTTACCTATACCTTCAAGGTGCTGAACACCCCGGATGTGAACGCCCTGGCCTGTCCGGGGGGCTTCATTTACGTGTACAAGGGTCTCCTGGATTATATGACCAGTGACGACGAACTGGCAGCGGTGCTGGGCCACGAAATCGGCCATATCGAAAAACGCCACACGGTCCATCAGATGGAACAGCAGATGGCCCTGTCCCTCTTGACCCTGCTGGCAGGGGTGGCTTCCGGTGATCCGGGGGCAGGGATGGTGCTGGCCTCCACGGCCAGCCAGGCTCTGCTGGCCGGCTACAGCCGGAAGGACGAACGGGAGGCGGACCAGGAAGGCTTCCGGCTGTCCAACCTGGCCGGGTACAATCCCTACGGGTCCTATGTGACCATGGCCAAACTGGAGGATATGAGCAAGGATATGGGGAATCCGGGGTATGGGCTCTTTGCCTCCCATCCGGAACCGGAAGTGCGGATGGCCAAGGCCCTGAAATGGACGGAGCCACTGAAAATCCCGGAAAAGGTCACAGTGAAGACCGACGGTACGGCTGCCGTCAGTCTGGGGGACTGGTCTTTTCCCATTACGGAAACCGCCGGCTACGACAAGCCGGAATACCGGGCACGGCTTATGGCCGGGGCCCTGTACCTGGCCTGGAAACGGGGGAACCTGGATGAATCCCATTTCATGACCGTGGATGGGGACCGGTGGTCGGATGTTTATTATGAAGACATCCGGGTGCTCCGGGTCTACCCCCAGGACAACCAGGAAAACGGGAACACCGGGGAACTGGCCCTGAAAATCGCGGCCCGGCTCCAGGCCTGGGCCAAAATCGCCAGGCAGCAGCCGGCTCCCCAAACAGCTCCGCCGGTCCCTCCGGCACCGGCGGCGGAAAAGGAAGGAACCAACCATGAAAAATCTTGAAGCACTGGATCAGGAACCCTATCTGTGGGACTATCTCCAGACGGTCCAAAAGCCCATTGTGCTCTACGGCATGGGCAACGGGGCGGATGCCATCCTGGACCGCTGCGGCCGGCTGGGCATTCCGGTGGCCGGGGTCTTTGCCAGTGATGAATTTGTCCGGGGCCAGGAGTTCCGGGGCTACAAAGTGAAGACCTACAAGGAAATGAAGGCAGAACTGGGGTCCTTTGTGATCCTCATCGCCTTTGCCAGTGAACGGCCGGAAATCCTCCGGCGGTTCTTCCATCTGGGGGAGGAGCAGGAAACCTATGCCCCCCACCTGCCCCTGTTCGGGGACACCAACCTGGTGACCCCGGCCTGGATCCGGGAAAACCGGGGAGTGCTGGATCGGGTGTACGGCAAGCTGGCGGACGATGCCAGCCGGCAGGTAATGGAGGATATCCTTCGGTACAAAATCACCGGGAAGCTGGAGTACCTGTCCCGGACCACGGACCGGCGCCGGGATCTGGAGACCCTGTTTTCCTTTACGGATAAGGAAAGCTACGGGGACCTGGGAGCCTACAACGGGGACACCATCCGGGAATTCCTGGAGCTCACCGGGGGCCATTATGACCATCTGTATGCAGTGGAACCGGATCCAAAGAACTTCGCCAAGCTCCAGAAATACGTGGAAACGGAACAGCTGGGCCGGTGCAGCCTGTCACCGGAAGGAATCTGGGCCCAGCCGGCGGAGCTGCCCTTTGCCGCCCGGGGCGGCCGGATGTCCGCCCTGGAACAGAACGGAAAAAAGCCCCTGCCGGTGACCTGTCTGGATGATCTGGTGGGGGACCGGCCCCTGACCTGCCTGAAGATGGATGTGGAAGGGGTGGAAAAGGAGGCCCTCTCCGGAGGGGCCCGGGTGATCCGCCGCTGCCGGCCCAAAATGCTCCTGGCAGGCTATCACCACGACGATGACCTGTGGGAGATCCCCCTGGAACTGTGGAACCTGGTGCCGGAGTACAAAATCTATCTCCGCCGCCATCCCTATGTACCTTGCTGGGAGATTAATTTTTTCGTGACTTTGTAAAATCTGGGGTGTATGTTACAAAATAAAAAGATGCACAGAAAAAAACGGGGCGAAATGCCCCGTTTCGTTGCTCCCGGGGCCGGGATATGTTAGAATGGAACAATAGACCAAACAGCAATCCCGGAAACAGCAAAGGGAAATCAGAAGGAAAGAAGGATGGAAGAGATGAAGCTGTGGAAGAAAGGGTTCCTCCTCTTGACGGCACTGGCCGGGGGACTGACGGCAGGCTGCGGGGGGACCCAGAAAACAGGGGACAAGAAGAACGTGAAGGTGGGGGTGGTCCAGCTGGTGGAACACCAGGCTCTGGACGCCGCCAACAAGGGATTTGTGGACGGCCTGGCCGCCGGAGGCTTCAAGGAAGGGGAGAACCTGACCCTGGACCGGCAGAATGCCCAGGCGGACCAGTCCAACCTCCAGACCATTGCCCAGCGGTTCGCCAACAACAAGGAGGACCTGATCTGTGCCATTGCTACCCCGGCGGCCCAGACTGTGGCCAATGTGACCCGTGACATCCCCGTTGTGGGCACGGCCATTACCGATTACAAGGAAGCCAAGCTGGTGAAGGATCCGGAAAAACCCGGCACCAATGTGACCGGTACCACGGATATGAACCCCATTGACAAGCAGCTGGATCTGCTGCTGAAGATCGTGCCCAAGACCAAGACCATCGGCATCCTGTACAATTCCAGCGAAATCAACTCCCAGATCCAGGTGAAGAAAATGAAGGAACTGGCGGAAGCAAAGGGGCTCACCGTACGGGAAGCCACGGTTTCCAGCGTCAACGATATCCAGCAGTCCGCCCAGAGTCTGGTGGGCCAGGTGGACGCCATTTACGTGCCTACGGACAACGTGATCGCCTCTGCCATGCCGGTGCTGGCAAAGATCACCAATCCTGCCAAGATCCCGGTGATCTGCGGGGAAGAGGGCGTGGTGAAAAGCGGGGCCCTGGCCACCATCGGCATCGACTACTACAAACTGGGGTATCAGACCGGTCTCATGGCAGCCAAGATCCTGAAAGGGGAAGCCAAACCCCAGACCATGCCCATTGAAAAACAGAAGGACATGAAAGTGACCATCAACGAAACCACAGCGAAAGAACTGGGAATCACCCTTCCGGAAGATGTGCTGAAGGGTGCCTCCCTTGTGAAGTAAAGCAGGAGGGGAAGGATCATGAAGAAAAGTTGGAAGGCAGCGGCCGCTCTGGCCATGATCGCCGTAATGCTGGGAGCAGCCGGCTGCGGCGGAGATACGAAACAGTCCGGGAAGGACAAGACCTATCAGGTGGGGGTCCTCCAGCTGGTGGAACACCCGGCTTTGGATGCAGCCAACAAGGGATTTGTGGATGGCCTGAAATCCAAGGGCTTTGAAGAAGGGAAGAACATCAAGTTCGACAAACAGAACGCCCAGGGTGATCAGTCCAATCTCCAGACCATCGCCCAGCGGTTCGTGAGCAACAAGTTGGACCTGGTGTGCACCATCGCCACCCCGGCGGCCCAGACCATGGCCAACGCCACCAAAGAGATTCCCATTGTGGGCACCGCCATCACCGACTACAAGGTGGCCAAACTGGTGAAGGACAACAACCAGCCCGGCACCAACGTCACCGGCACCACGGACATGAACCCGGTGGAGGCCCAGATCGACCTGCTGGTAAAGATCATGCCCAAAGCCAAGACCGTGGGCTTCATCTACAATTCCAGTGAAGTGAATTCCCAGCTCCAGATCGAACTGGCCAAAAAAGCCGCGGCGGCCCGGGGACTGAAGACTGTGGAAGCCACGGTGTCCAGTGTCAACGATATCCAGCAGGCGGCCCAGAGCCTGGTGGGGAAAGTGGATGCCCTGTACGTGCCTACGGACAATGTGCTGGCTTCCGCCATGCCCAACCTGATCAAGATCACCGACGAAGCCAAGATCCCCGTGTTCTGCGGGGAAGCAGGGATGACCAAGGCCGGCGGGGTGGCCACCCTGGGCATCGACTACTACAAGCTGGGCTTCCAGACCGGGGAAATGGCGGCGGACATCCTGTCCGGCAAGTCCAAACCTCAGAACATGGCCATCCAGTCCCAGAAAACCTTCACCGTGACTCTCAACGAAGCCCAGATTAAGAAACTGGGGCTGACGGTGCCCGATGATATCCTGAAAGAAGCCAAAGGAGCCAAATAACCCATGATCGATCTTTTACTGCCGACTGTTTCCCAGGGCCTTTTGTGGTCTCTCCTGGCCCTGGGTGTTTATATCACCTTCCGGGTGCTGGACATTGCGGACCTGACCGTGGAAGGATCCTTCCCCCTGGGGGCCTCTGTGGCCGTCACCCTTCTGGTGAAGGATGTGAACCCGGTGACTGCCATCCTGGCTGCCGCCCTGGCCGGAGGACTGGCCGGGGTGGTCACCGGACTGCTCCACACCAAACTCCGGATCCCTGCCCTGCTGGCCGGGATCCTCACTATGATCGCCCTGTATTCCGTGAACCTGCGGATCATGGGCAAAGCCAATGTGTCCCTGTTGGGGAAGGATACCGCCTTTACCCTGGTGGAAAGCACTTTCGGAGTGGCTTATTCCCAGGCGGTGCTCCTGGTGGGCGTCCTGGCCTGTGTGCTGTTTTCCGTGCTCATGTACTGGTTCTTCGGTACGGAAATCGGGGCGGCCATCCGGGCCACCGGGTACAATCCTCAGATGATCCGGGCCCAGGGCGTGGATACCAACATCATGCTGCTCATCGGCCTGTTCTTCAGCAATGCCCTGGTGGCCGTGGCCGGTGCCCTGGTGGCCCAGAGCAACGGATTCGCTGATGTGGGCATGGGAGTGGGGACCATCGTCATCGGCCTGGCCTCTGTGATCATCGGGGAAGTGTTGTTCGGTACCCGCAGCTTCAAAAATTCCCTGATCTCCGTGATCCTGGGCTCCATTGTGTACCGGCTGGTGATCGCCATTGTGCTCCAGATGGGGATGCCGCCCAATGACCTGAAACTGTTTACGGCGGTGCTGGTGGCCATTGCCCTGAGCCTGCCCATGGTCAAAGGGAAGTTCCAAAGCAGAAAGGCGGGGATCTGATGCTGGACATCAAACATTTATCCAAAACGTTCTTCCCGGGGACGGTCAACGAAAAAAAGGCCCTCACCGATGTGAACCTGCACATGGAACCGGGAGATTTCATTACCATCATCGGAGGCAACGGGGCTGGGAAATCCACCCTCTTGAACTCCATTGCCGGGGTATTCCCCATCGATGGAGGACAGATCCTCATTGACGGGGTGGATGTGAGCAAGATGCCGGAACACAAACGGGCCCGGTATATCGGCCGGGTGTTCCAGGATCCCATGATGGGCACCGCTGCCGGGATGATGATCGAAGAAAACCTGGCCATTGCTTCCCGCCGGGGTAAGACTCCCGGGCTTTCCTGGGCCCTGAAGGACAGCGACCGGGAAAGATTCCGGGAGATGCTGAAGGAACTGGACCTGGGCCTGGAAGACCGGCTCACCAGCCGGGTGGGGCTGTTGTCCGGAGGCCAGCGGCAGGCGCTGACCCTTTTGATGGCGGCCATGAACCAGCCCAGGATCCTGCTTTTGGACGAACATACCGCCGCTCTGGATCCCAAAACAGCAGAAAAGGTGCTGAACATGACCCAAAAGGTCATTGCACGGGACCATTTGACATCTCTCATGATTACGCATAATATGAGAGATGCCCTGCGCTTCGGCAACCGGCTGATCATGATGAACGCCGGTCGGATCGTGGTGGATGTAAATGCAGAAGAAAAGGCCAAACTGACCATTCCGGATCTGCTGGCCCTGTTTGAAAAAGCGTCCGGCTCTGCACTGGACAACGACCGTATGATGCTCAGCTGAGACATCAGCCAAATTGAGGGGGTTTAAACCGATTATGAAAAAAGTTCCATTTATCACCAAAGCACAGGTGGAAAAACTGGCAGAAAAATATCCGACACCGTTCTATGTCTATGATGAAAAGGGCATCCGGGATACGGTGCGCAGCATCAACAAGGCCTTTGCCTGGAATAAGGGGTTCAGAGAATATTTTGCCGTGAAGGCCACGCCCCTGCCCGGGATCCTGAAAATCATGAAGGAAGAAGGCTGCGGCACCGACTGCTCCTCCTATCCGGAACTGCTGCTGTCCGACGTATGCGGGTTCAAAGGCCATGAGATTATGTTCTCTTCCAACGATACCCCTGTGAAGGATATGCAGGAAGCCTACAAACTGGGAGCCATCATCAACCTGGACGATTTCACCATGATCGATTTTCTGGAACAGGTGGCGGCCATTCCTGAAACCATCTGCTGCCGGTTCAACCCCGGGGGTGTCTTTGCCCTGGGCAACGACATCATGGACAATCCGGGAGATTCCAAATACGGCATGACCCGGGATCAGCTCCGGGAGGCTTTCAAGATCCTGAAGGCCAAAGGGGTAAAGCATTTCGGCATCCATGCCTTCCTGGCCAGCAACACGGTGACCAATGAATACTATCCGGAACTGGCCCGGCAGCTGTTCCAGCTGGCGGTGGACATGAAGAAAGAAACCGGCGTGGCCGTGGACTTCATCAACCTGTCCGGCGGGGTGGGGATCCCTTACCGGCCGGAACAGACCCCCAATGACATTGCGGTCATCGGGGAAGGCGTCCGGAAGGTCTATGAAGAAGTGCTGACTCCGGCGGGCATGGGGAATGTGTCCCTGTTTACGGAAATGGGCCGCTTCGTCACCGGGCCTTATGGGGCACTGGTCACCAAGGTCCTCCATTTCAAACACATCTACAAGGAATATGTGGGAGTGGATGCCTGTGCCGCCAACCTGATGCGTCCGGCCATGTACGGGGCCTACCATCACATTACGGTGCTGGGGAAGGAAAATGAACCCTGCGACCATACCTACGACATTACCGGCGGACTGTGCGAAAACAACGACAAGTTTGCCATCGACCGGAAACTGCCGAAAATCGACAAAGGGGATTATCTCTTCATCCACGATGCCGGGGCCCACGGTTCTGCCATGGGGTACAACTACAATGCCAAGCTGTGGTGTGCTGAAATGCTGCTGAAGGAAGACGGTTCTGTGGAACTGCTCCGCCGGGCGGAAACGGAAAAGGATTATTTCGCCACATTGGACTTCACCGGTCTTTTTAAGGATCTGTAATGAACGGGCAGGAAAAGGAGAAGACCCTCCAGGGTATGCTCCACATTCCCAACCTGAAACTGAAACTGGCTTTTGAAGGGATCCTGGTGGGAATCGCCACCGGCCTGTGCATAACGGTGCTCCGGCTGTGCCTGGGCTTTGTGGCTAAAAACCGGGCCAGGATGGTCACTTTCCTCCAGAATGTACCTCCTGCCTATACCCTGATCTGGGTGGCCTGCCTTTTGCTGGCGGCGGTGATCATCGCCGCACTGGTGCGCTGGGCCCCCATTGCCGGAGGCAGCGGCATCCCTCAGGTCCGGGGGATCGTACTGGGCCTGGAAAAAAGCACCCACTGGGCCCGGGTGATCCTGGTGAAGCTTCTGGATACCTCCCTGGGCATCGGGGCCGGGCTGTCCATGGGCCGGGAAGGGCCTTCGGTGCAGATCGGGGCCATGACCGGCCAGGGCATCGGCAATGCCCTGAACAACACCAACCTGGAAAAACGGGCTCTCATCAGCAGCGGAGCCGGAGCGGGCCTGGCCGCCGCCTTCAACGCCCCCATGGCCGGGGTCATGTTTACCATGGAAGCCATCCACAAGAACCTGTCTGCTGTGGTCATGGCTCCCACTCTGATGGCCTGCATGACCACCACCGTGCTGGTCCACTGGGTTTTCGGGGTGGAGACGGTACTGGCTATTCCCCCCATGCCCATCCTGCCGGTGGAACTGCTGCCCCAGGTAATCGGCCTGGGACTGGTGTCCGGGTTCATCGGGGTGGCCTTCAACAAAGGCTCCCTGGGCATCGGGAAGTTCTACAGCCTGCCGGTGTTCCGGAAGCCCTGGATGAAGATCGCCTTTCCCCTGCTGCTGACCATTCCCCTCACTTACCTGCTGCCCCAGGTGCTGGGAGCCGGGGACGGGATCATCGAAGCCATGGTGAGCCTGGAAGGGACATTGAGCCTGGTGCTGGTGATCCTCATCGGGAAATTCATCTTCACCATCCTCAGCACCGGGTCCGGTGCCCCTGGGGGCAGCCTCCAGCCCATGCTGGTGCTGGGGTCCCTGGTGGGCGGTCTGTACGGGAACCTGCTGGTCCAGCTGGGAATCCTGCCGGAAGCCTACAGGCTGAACATGGTGGTGTTCGGCATGGCCGGCCTGTTCGCCGGGTCCGTCCGGGCACCGGTCACCGCCATCCTGCTGCTGCTGGAAATGACCGGGCGGTTCTACCATATGGTGCCCCTGGGCATCGTCACTCTTTTTGCCTATGCAGCAGGAGAACTGGTCCATGATACGCCTATTTTCGATGCCATGCTGGAACGGGCCCTCCGGAACAATCCCAAGGTGAAGAACATCCTGGAAGCTCCGGCAGAACAGATGCTGGTGGAAATCGCTGTGGAGGGGGGCTCCCGGGTGGAAGGGAAGACCCTCCAGGAAATCCGCCTGCCGGGCCGGGCCCTGGTG
>ERZ791623.550-NODE-550-length-21376-cov-5.456404_pt1 | contig 21376 bp, 15 predicted proteins | sample MGYA00510268_ERZ791623 | MGnify/ENA primary metagenome ERZ791623 (study PRJEB30046, sample SAMN00715216) | human gut metagenome | study: EMG produced TPA metagenomics assembly of the A metagenome-wide association study of gut microbiota in type 2...
TGCGAAAATTTTTGTGCAGAAAAATAACCGCCAGCTTCAAGTTGAACTTGAAAGCTGACGGTCCTGATTGCAAAATGATTTTCAAATTTGGAAGGCACATTGAGAGGCTTTATAGCGCCCGCAAGCAGGGCAGACGTATATACATCGTCTGCATCTGCAAGCAATGTGTCTGTCTATACAAACATCATTTGCGTTGCAAAATACTTGTTGGGAGCACCCAAACCCTTGAACTGCATCCGGTGGATGCAGACTGTGCGATTGCATCGCTGATTCGTTCAAACTCATCGCAGCCCTATATTATCGCTCACACTCCCGATCAGGATGTCAAATGCAGAAGCGGCCATCTGCATCTACGCAAACAGCCGCTTCATGATTCATTTTGTACTGGTCACTGCAGCACCTTATTCATCAACTCCTGATAGCTGTCCACATGGTCGTATGTCACAAGTCCATCTGACAATTTTGCAAAGAGCTTCTTGGCGCAGTCGATCTTGGATTTCTCGATCGGGCGCAGGTTCAAGCTCTCCATCGTGCCTTTGGTTTCTGCTACAAAATAGATGTGCTTCACCTTGCCCTCATGGAACACGATTGCCCAGTCCGGGGAGTAGTGTCCAACCGGGGTCGGAATATAGAAGCCTTTCGGCAGTTTTGCATAGATAAAGACTTCCTCTGCACCATCCAGATTTTCCGCAAACTTCCGTTCCACGCTCTTTTCCGCTGTGCCATCGGTGAAAACGTAATCCTGAATCGCCTTTTGTGCCTTGTAAGCCTTATCCATCGTCAGAGCGTGTTTCTCTGCCGTAAAGATGCTGCTGTCGTAGCTGCCCTCAATGGTATCATAGGTGATATGCTCCACGATCATGGTAGCTTTCTGCTCCTTGACCAGCCGGATCACCTTTGCGATAAATTCTTCCGGGTTGTTCTGGTACATCGCAAAGGTTGTCGGCTTGATGCCCTGCAAAATCCGTGCAACGGTATGCCGGGTCAGCGTTGTGCCCTCTGCAATTTTGCCGATCAGGTCATACGCAACCTGACCTGCGTAGTCATGTTCTAATTTTTTTGTTCTGCTCTTGGCATCGCTGAAGCTGCTGCCTTCTCGCACCATATCGGCACTCAGGACATCTTTCTGCCCGGCATAGGTAACGGTATATTGCAGGCGACTGACGTACAGTTCCCTGTCGATGTATTCGATTGCTTTCCGGATCAGTTCCTCAGAATCAAAATCCACCGTATAGGCGTATTTGTGGTTGATCGTCTGCCAGAGCTTCTGGAACTCTGCCTTTTCAAACCGGTCGTTCAGCGGATTTTCCAGCACTTTCGGCTTGTTGCCATCCTCAAACATAGACTTGAGCATACTGTCATCATAAATTGCCTGCACAAGCGTGTGCACGCCCTCTTCAATGGGCTTCAGCGTTTCCGGCACCGGTGCAAGTGTTCCGGTCTGCACATCGTCCCGGTAGTCCTGCGTGACATTATCCTGCTCATCCACATAGTTATTGCGGACAAGATACTGATAAATTGCCCGTGCCTGACGGTCATCCACCTTGACAATTTTGCCATCCAACCTGATGGTCTTGCCGGTGAAATATGCAATGTCCGCCTTGCGGGGGCGATCATACAGCACTGCTTCGGTCTGCTTTTGCAGTCCGTCTACAAATCCTGCATAGCTCTCGCTGGCAATAACGGTCAGGACGTTGATATCCTGCACCTTATCTCCCAGCACTTCTGCATCCATGCGGTTCCCGTCCTTATTCACGCACAGACGCAGACCACGGCCTACTTCCTGCCGCTTCTGCGTGGTGCTGTCGCTGTGCTTCAGGGTGCAAATCTGGAACACATTCGGGTTATCCCAGCCTTCCCGCAGGGCAGAGTGGGAGAAGATGAACCGGGTCGGCTCTTCAAAGGACAGCAGACGTTCCTTATTTTTCAGGATCAGGTCATAGGCAGAAATGTCATCCGACATATCTGAGCCACGCTTGACCGAACTGTTGACGCTGTGACCTTTCTTGTCGATGCTGAAATAGCCCTTGTGGACATCATGCACATCGGTTGAATCCAGATAGGCTGTATAAGCAGGGTCGAACAGGGTACGGTGCTCATTCAGAACCGAAAGATACTCCTGCTCAAAAATCTTGCCGTACTCACCCAGCAGTTCGTTTCCGTCTTCATCGTACTGGCGGTATTTTGCCACTTCGTCGATGAAGAACAGCGAAAGAGTCTTGATGCCCAGTTTGAAAAGTTCCTGCTCTTTTTCAAAGTGCGAAAGGATCGTTTCATGGATCTGCACCCGGCGCATATCATTTTCGGAAACGTCACCGGTAACATCGCCTTTGCGGATGGTATCGCCGTTCGTAAAGGTCACAATGCCCGTGATCGGGTCGATTTCCGACACTACGAAGCCCTTGTACTGCTCCATTTCCCCGGATTTATAATAGAGATTATCGCCCACATCCAGCATATGGAACTCTCGCTTCGTGCCGTTCTGGTGGCTGACCTCCATCTCCACTTTTGCCCGTGGCGGATTCTTCGGGGAGATAATGATGCTTTCCAGATACAGATACTTGTCCGTACCACGCAGATTTTTGACCTCAAAGCCTTTGACTTCGATTTTCTTGACCAGCCGCTTATTGTAAGCGTCCAGCGCATCCAGAACGTAGATCAGATTGTGCTGCTTGGCGTGGGTAGCAGAGTAATTCAGTGTGAAAAGCGGATTGAACTTTTTCAGGGCTTTCTGCGTGGCAGAGTCCTCTTTGCCCATCTTCTGCGGTTCGTCCAGAATCAGGATCGGACGGTTGGCGGCAATCACATCAATCGGGCGGCGGGAGCCGAACTCGTCCCGCTTGGTGTAAATAATTCTCGCAGCGGCATCACCCTTGCGACCTTCCACGTTCTTGTCCTCGTTCATGGATGCCGCAAACGCCTGCGTGTTGATGATCATGACATTGATGCCGGAATTGCTGGAAAAGGAATCCAACTGATTCAGGTTGCTGCTGTTGTAGATAAAGAACCGTGCCTTTTTGCCGTAGCACTCCATAAAGTGATCGGCAGTAATCTCAAAGGACTTCTTTACGCCTTCACGGATGGCGATACTCGGCACAACAACGATAAATTTGCTCCAACCATACCGCTTGTTCAGCTCGAACATGGTCTTGATGTAAACATAGGTCTTGCCTGTGCCAGTTTCCATCTCGATATCCAACGAGCATCTTCCCAGTGGGGCAACCAGCTTGTCCGACTGATGGATGTTTGCTTCTGCCTGCAATGTGCGGATGTTCTGAAGCAACTCCTGATCGGTCAATTGGAGTGCTTCGTTCTTAAAGCCGGAATCGTTGATTAAATCCTGCAATTCCACCTGTGTTGCATCGTCCCCGTTGGAAACAAGGCTCAACTGCTGCGGCTGTGCAGACAGGTTTCCCATATCACGCAGGTATGACACGCCTGCATTGTAGGGTTGCCCCTGAAAGACCCGTGCCACCGCATCCACAGCGTCCGTCTGGTACTGCTGAATCTTAAAACTAAACTTCATCTTTGTGGTTTACCTCCTGCTCCAGCATCAGGAACCGGTCAAAGTCACTTTCATACAGGCGATCCTGAATGACACGATACTTTTCGTATTCAGTCTCCGCATGGAGTTTCGCCTGCTCTGCGCTGATTTTACCGGGGCCTGTCAACAGCTCGTTGCCGTTGAACTCCAGAAAACCGTCCAGACGTTTTGCCCAGTCCTCCATGCTCATGGGAATCTTGCGTTCCGCCTGTAACTCAGCATAATCCAGATAGAGCGACACGATGCGCTCCAGATAGTTCATTTCCTCTTTGCTCAGGTAGTTTTTGGCTATTGTCACATCCGCTTTCAGGATTTTCCCATCCGGCGCATTTTCCCATGTGGTAAGCCCCATGTGCTCCTTGTTTGCATCGGCACGCTCCACGATCAGTTCTGCCGCCGTGTGGCGATGCACAGCATAGTGCATCTTGTTCTGAACCGTCTGGAAAAACAGCCGGGTCGTCTTGGCATCCTTGTCGTAATCAAACGCTGTTGCGTACAAATCCGTCACTTTCTGGTAGAACTTGCGCTCCGACAGGCGAATTTCCCGAATCTGCTGCAACTGCCGCTCGAAATATTCATCCGTAAACATGTGACCTTTTTTCAGGCGGTCAACATCCATTGTCCAGCCCTGAATCGTATGGTCTTTCACGATCTGACCCGCCCATTTGCGGAACTGCACAGCACGCTGATTATTCACCTTGAAGCCGACTGCAATAATCATTTGCAGATTATAGTGATCCTGTTTGCGGTTAATCTGACGGTTGCCCTCCGTTTGAACTGTCAAGTATTTCTTGACAGTTGCCTCCGGCGTAAGTTCCCCATCCGAATAAATGCGTTTGATGTGCTGGGAAATCGTCTGCTTTGACACATCATATAATGCCGCCATCATCTTCTGCGTCAGCCAGATATTCTCATCCTCATAGCGCATTTCATAGCTTGCATTGCTCTCACCCGTAGATGCCACAAAGGTCAAATACTCTGCTGCGGAACTGCGAAGCTCTTTCTCTTCTCTTTTCTCCATCACAGTAATCTTCCTTTCTCATCTTATGGGAATCTGCGACAGCCTTACCACATCAGGAGAAATTCCTTTTGAAATCAAAAGTTCCTGTATTCCAATTTTCGTCAACTCGGAGGTAACAAACGGACTGATTGTGATTTCTTCGATAATATCTCTTACCGGGAAATTTTTCAATTCCAGCTGCGGACGAATCGTTGTTCCTGATAGTGAAAATTCTTTTGAGCAATTTTCGCCTAAGTATTGATCTTCAAACGGAATTCCCATTCGATACTCATGTTCAAAGGAAAACGATGGTGATTTAACAAGCAGGCAAAATCTTACTATATCATCATACAGCATCAGTTCATTTTTTTGATTATAGTGAAAAATTATTGAATTCTTCAATTCTTCGTTGATTTCATATTGAATTTCTCCATCTACCGGGTTCATGAGGCCCTTGCCTAAGTTTGCATCACGAAATCCATAAAAGAATTCTTTCAATTTCTGGCTATTAAACTTTATACAGCAACCATCTTTTGCATACATCCGCCACATTGCAAGGTCATCATATCGCCGAGACAATGACAAAATATAATAGTGAATATCGCATAAATATCGCTGCATATACGGCGACCCATCACTTATGCTCTTTATGCGTTCAATTTTCCCATGCTCAACATTATCAATCGCTGTCAGAACTTTTTTGCCAAACTCTTCTTCGGCTTTAGGTGCAAGATAATCTTTCAACCAGTTCAGCGCATAAGACAGTTCCTGTGTGTCATTCAGGAAACGATAATCCGTCAGGCGAATGGTTTCATTTTGCAGGATGGAAAAAAGCGAACCGATGGATGTATAGTGGTAAAGATCGATTTTGGGATATTGAATTTTCGCCGTCATTACAGCACCTTCCTTACCGTTTCCGGGCTATACGTTTCAAAAATCTGGTCAAAGTTTGTCGCAACGCTGTCGTTTGCCATGGAGCTGTCACGGAACACGGCATAGTAGGGCTTCATCTGGGCAATGGCCTTGACAGTCTCCTCCGTCACATCATGGTCGAAGCAGGCCAGTAAGAAGCCCTCTGCCACGTTGAACACCTTTTTGCCTGCGATCTCTTTTACCTCAATGGGACTGGACAGCAGCACACCCAGATCCAGCATCACCTGGAACAGCAAATCTTCCGGGTTGCGGTCAGGTTTTACGTTATCCACCAGCGAGAACATATCCTGCTGGCTGATTTCTTCCGGCGTGTAGTAGACGTTTTCCATATTGCTGCTGTCCAACCGCAAACACCGGAAACCCACATCAACGGGGGTGCCCGGTTCAGGCTGCGTCTCGGACATCTCCAACTGTCCCCCCCCCTGCGGACAGTATTTGCTTGCCCGCACGGCGGATACGCTCCTTGCCGATTTCGCAGATGTTCTTGTATCCCGCTCTTGCCGCCTCACTTCCATTTTCACAGGGTTCTGGCATTTGAACAAGGATATATTTTCTTTTTCCATTATCAAGAGCATTCTGTTCCATAATTGCCTGCGCCATCGTAGCCGAACCAGAGAAAAAGTCCAGCACTAGCGATCCTGTTGGGGCTGTCTTCTTTAAGATATAGCCAACCAAATCGACAGGTTTAGGATATGAAAAAACTTTTTTATCAAATAATTTCTTTATATCCGCATTACCTTTTGCGGTATAAAAATCCTTGTCATCCCAAATTGATGCAATTCCAGAGCCTGCCGTTTTATAATCGAGAATTTCAATTGTCGGAATTTCTGGATCATCGCTAATTCGATAAGTTTTCACTTCTCCTGCTTGAATCTTTTCAATAATTCCACCTGATAAATATTGTACCGTATATTTATTGCTCGTATTGGTGCTATTTACCGGAACTACTTTTATATAGCCTTTTTTCCAGTCGCCCAACAACCTTTCAGGTATCAGTCTCCATACACACTGTTCTCCTTTATTTGTGACAGGCCAAACTGCAACCGTTCCGGTTGGAGCCTCATCATACGGATAGATAAAATCTTTCGCATGCCCGCAAAAATCCCCATCACTCATTCTCTGAGCTAATGTTTTGCCGCAGCCAACTATATTTCCTTTTTCTCTGGAAACATAAATTGGATACGCTTGATTTGGACGTTCATCCTGCGTAAATGTTGCAAGATTCATTCCGTGATATGGTGATGCATACTCTTTCATGTCATCTTCTGTTGCCATCGGAATAAATTCCTTTGGCACAACAAAAACAACATACTCATTAGAGATGTTGAATGCTCCGTTAGGTTTTCCTCCTGATGTCTTTACGGTTACTGGAAACACCTGTCTATCCGAGAATAGGTCTTGGCACATTTTTAATAGATTACACATCTCATGAAATCCAATACTAATTGCCAGAACTCCATCTTTTGCTAGTAAATCTCTTGAAATTTTAAGCCTCGGATAAATCATATTAAGCCAATCCGTATGAAAGCGACCATTGCTCTCTGTATTCAGTTCCAGCCTGCCAACGATCTGGTTGCCCTCATCATCGTAGTTTCCGCTGGTGGCGTTCCATTCCTCACCCCTCATTCCAAATTCATCATTATAAACAAAATCGTTCCCCGTATTGTACGGCGGATCAATGTAGATCATCTTGACCTTGCCCAGATAGGTTTCTTGCAAAAGCTTCAGTACTTCCAGATTGTCACCCTCAATATAAAGGTTCTCACTGTCAAAACCGCCGGGTGTACCGTCCTTACCAACACTATCCGCCACAACGGGACGCAGGGTTGCCGTGATGGGCGCATTTGCTGCCAGCATTGCCTTTTTCTTGTCCGGCCAAGTAAACTGGTAACGCTCTTCCCTGCCCTCTACAATGGAGTCGGAAAGCTCCTGCCGCAGAACGTCAAAATCAATGGCGTGTTCCACCTTGCCGTTGCGTTTCACCTCAGTAATGGCGTTGGGAAACAACTTGCCAATTAAATCTATGTTGCGCTGTACGCCGTCAAGGCTGTGCATTTTAAGGTTGTCCATCTTTGGATTCCTCCATTTTTCGTGCTTTTCTTCCATACATCAAACTATAATAATCTCCAAATAATTTTTGGTAGACCTGTACAGTCAGCTTCGGTTTGGTTTGTGTACACTTGCAACCTCTTAGGGATGTAGTTTCTATTTTTTCGCATAATTTACTTTCAAGTTCGTCCGAAAAAAATGTTATGGCAGTCCTATTATTGTTGTTTCCCTTTAGATATCCCCTAAATTCAGATTCATGCTTTTTTATTGCCGCATCAAAATCATGAAGTGGTTCATATATATTTTTATAGATATAGTCTCTCTTTCGATTTTGAACATCAAAAAAGAAATCTATTCTCCCATATTCCATATCCCAAGCGGTTTTATCAAGGTCAACATAACCTATGTAAAATTGAACTTTATCATCCAAGTTTTCACAGTCCGTAAACCTGTTCAAGAAAGATAGCAACTGTAAGGTATACCTCCAAAAATTCTCTAATATCTGCTGTTTTTCTTGATTATAAGATACAATAGATGTCAGCATCGTCAACACTGAACTTCCGAATATTCCAAGTAGCACATTTACCAGAAAAGAATTTGGTTGATTTATACCTGCTGCCAGTAAGAAGGACACACCTGCTATAAGACCCGTAATAATTACTATCTTTCGATTTAGTCTCATAGTTTAATTTTTTCTCCTTTCCAAAATGCAAACTAACTCTCTCATCTGCTGCACCAGTTCAAATTTCTTCTTCGGCTGTTTTTCCTTACGGATTTTAGCTTCCAGTGCCACAATCTGTTTTTCCAGCTGCTCACGCTGCTTCTGCTGTTCCACACTGTCTTTCAGTGATGTATTTTCTCCTGCACCAAGCGCATCGCCTGCGATCTGTCGGACAAAATTCTCGTACACGGCATCCAGCGTAAGCCCTTCCAGATGCACCGGCAGGTCGTCCTCGTCCAGCCAGTCCGTAGAATAATAGCGGTCTACCTTAAAGGCTGTCTTGCCCTCCGCAGCCTCCTTGTAGCCGATGACAGCACGATACTTGCCCTCGTATTCCAGCAGAAAGAGAATGTGATACGGAATTTCCCTGTCGATCTGGCGCAGCACACTCTCGTCCAGCTCCGGGGCAGACAGCCGCACCTCGAACACCTCGATCTCCGTCACTTGCCCACCAGCAGCCAGATTCAGGGTGGTGGCAGCAATCTTATTGCGCCAGTAGATGATTTTGATCTGCTCGACAAAGGCCTTCTTCATAGCCGGAGTGACAGCGATGTTCTCATAGAACTTCTGCTTCGGGATGCGTTTATTGAACTCGGTAGATACAGGCAAGCAAAGCACGTTTTTCACCTCTATGCGTTCATTTCACAACAAGAAAGCAAATCAACTCAAAGTCATCCAGCCCAGACACCTGACTGAGCAATGCCGTTGTTCCGCCCGCAGAGAACAGGCTGTCGATATCGCTTTCTTCCTTAACATCAATGATCGAATCAATGGCTTCACTCAGCAATTCGGACATTTCTGCCATGTCCTTTCCGTCGTCTGTTTCCCGATTGAAGCGTTCGTACACCTCTTTGATTGGCTCAGACTTTCCACGGCACAGCAGCCGAATATCATCCAGCATCTTTTTGGGGTTCAGATAGTCGCAGACGATCTGCCCATCCATTCCGATGTAGACCATGTAGAACGGATGGATACGGTTGCGATTATCCGCATTGACGCTGTTATTGATGTTTTTCAGAACGAAGATCACGCCCTCCGGCAGTTCATCCGTAGCCGGAACCACCGCATGAAGTCCACGGGGCTTCTTGTCCAGATCACCATTGTGTTTGATGTAATCCAGCAGGTCGAGCCTGAACTCGTTCAGTCCCAGATCCATAATGGAGATTCCGTCCGACATATCCTCGATGTCAACGACCTCTTCCTGCAAGCGTTTCAGCTGCGCCTTGCGGTACTCCAAATCACCCTTTTCTTCGGGATTGATAAGGTCATCATCGCCGGTGGAGGTCATAACGGTGATTTTTCATGCGGGTCTCCACCCTGGATTTCAGGTTGATGTAATCGTCCAGCGTCAGATCAGGCCAGAAGTTCACAAGCTGGATGTACTGGTTTCTGCTGCCGATACGGTCGATTCGTCCAAAACGCTGGATGATGCGTACCGGGTTCCAGTGAATGTCATAGTTGATCAGATAATCGCAGTCCTGCAAGTTCTGGCCTTCGGAAATGCAGTCTGTCGCAATCAGCACATCAATCTCCGTGGTACTACCGGGCATCAGAACATCCCGGTCTTTGGAAACGGGAGAGAAGCAGGTCAGCACGTTGTTGAGTGTTGCCTTGAACCCCTTGATCGTGGTGCGCCCGTCAATCGAGCCGGTAATAACAGCGGTGTTCAGCCCATATTTCTGCTTTACGAACGTACTCACGTTGTCAAAGAGGTACTCTGCCGTATCCGAAAATGCAGAGAAAATCAGCACTTTCCTGTTGCCGGCATTGATCGGGTGCTCAATTTTTTCAGACAGCAGCTTGAACAGCTCTTGCAGCTTTGTGTCGTGCTGCGGCGTAATGTCTGCCACCATAAAGGTCAGCAGCTCCAGAATTTCTGCATCTTTCCGAAGTTCATCACGCCAACTCTTCCAATCCATATCCGCAAGGTCGATTTTGACTTTCTTGCCGACGGTGAAAAAGTCTGTGTTTTCATCGTCCATGTCAAAATCGTCTCCGGTCATGTCGTACATATCCAGATCGGCATGGCCGGAGCGTTCAAACTGGTCAATGGACTGAATTGTACCATCAATCAGCTTCTTGATGCGCGTCAGGGTCAACTGGAACGAGCATACAGAGCTTTCCAGCCGTTTCAGCAGGTTAATACTCATCAGCCTGCAAATACCCTGCTCACGACCTCTCTGGGTCAGATTCTCGCCCTTATTGTGCGTTAGCTCTTGATACTTCTGGATTTTACTTGCAAAGATATAGTTGGAGGGCATATAGACGCACAGGCTCAACTGTATCAGCTGCTCGTAAATCTCGTTGTAGTTGATGGCATTATTCAGATCTGTCAGGCATGGACGGACAGAGCTCGGCTTCAAGCGCTCCGGGAACTTTCCGATAGCGTTGGTGTTGTAGTACTTCTCGATATGTTTCCGAGAACGTGCGATGGTAACACTGTCCAGCAGCTCAAAGAAGTCAAAATCCAACGTCCGCAGCAGCGCATCCGTGGTTCTCTCTTCTGGTTTCAGCTTGCTCCATGCGTTAAAGGCTTTCTGCGCCTGCTTGAAGATGTCCTCAATGCTCTTTGAGGTGTTCAGCTTTTCATCCAGATACTCAGAGCTTCCCTCATAGGCAAGGGCCAGCTGATTTTTCAAATCCACAAAGCGGTTGTTGACCGGCGTTGCCGAAAGCATCAGCACCTTGGTCTTAACTCCGGCACGGATCACCTTGTCCATCAGCCGCTGGTAACGGTTGTCCTGCGTCTTGCTGTGCGTACCGATGCCGTTGCGGAAGTTGTGCGATTCATCAATGACAACCAGATCGTAGTTGCCCCAGTTCAGGCGATCCAGATCGAGGCCGTTCGACTTTCCGCCGCTTCTGGACAGGTCTGTGTGGAACAGAACATCATAATTCAGCCGGTCCGATGCAATCGGGTTGTTCACATAGTTGTCTTTGTAGGTATTCCAGTTCTCTGCCAACTTTTTGGGACACAGCACCAGAACCGACTTGTTTCGGTTCTCATAATACTTTACGACAGCCAGTGCGGTAAAGGTCTTGCCAAGGCCAACACTGTCCGCAAGGATGCAGCCGTTGTACTTTTCCAGCTTATTGATGATGGCAAGCACCGCATCCTTCTGGAAGTCGTACAGCAGACTCCAGATTTTGCTCTGCTTGAAGCCGGTTGCCTCATTCGGCAGTTCGTCTTCTGAGATGTCGTCCAAAAACTCGCTGAATACATGATACAGCGTCATAAAATAGATGAACTCCGGGGAATTTTCAGCATAAGCCGTGCTGATATTCTCCAGAACTACATCTGTGACATCCTGCATTTTGTCCCGGTCGTTCCAAAGAGTATCAAACAGCTTCATGTACTGCTGTGCAAACGGAGCCTCCATGCAGTTGACCATGTTGTAGCTGTTATTTCCGCGCTCACAGCCAATATCGACCGTTGTAAAGCCGCCAATCGGCATATAAGCGGTCTGTGCTGCACCGGAATCCACCGTCATGAAGCCAGCCATATTTTCGCCGGTGGTGTTCGATTTGAACGCAGCCTTTCTTCTGATCCAGTCTGCGCATTCCTTTGCGATGGCTCTCTGGGTCATCTCATTGCGCAGTTTGATTTCAAACTCTGTACCGTAAAGGCTCGTTTCACGGGAAATGCGGGGAATATAGAACTCCCGCTTCTGCTTTTCAGCCTTTTCCTTCACAAACGTGGGGGATGTAAAGATAAATTCAAATTCGTCTACGGTTTCCAGTTGCTTCTTCAGCTCTTTGTAGGCATACATCGAAAAGCAGGCTGCCGCAATAGACACCCTGCTGCCTTTTTTGATTTCCACCCGCAGATCATCTCGAACGGTATTGGTGATGTTATCCAGAATTTTCATATCATCCACCGGTTTTATGCTTATCCGTATTCTTTTATAGTCTTGACTATGAAGGCGCTCTTACAAAACTCTATTTCTATTATACCACCCACTTTTTCCCCTGTAAACGAAAAAGCTGACGGTGTGTAGTGTGCAGCATCCATCAGCTTTTCGTGATACAAAAATCGGCACCCGCTTTTCAGCGAGTGCCGATTTTGTTACCCTATAGTGCGCTTTGATTTTTGGCGTAAGTGGCGTAAGTTTGGCGTAAATCCGCTTTTGCGCACTCCAAAAATCAAGGATTCATGCGGTTTTTTGGCAGTTATTAGTACATACCGCCCATGCCGCCCATGTCACCACCGGCTGCGGGAGCAGCGGGGGGTTCGGGCAGGTCAGCGACCAGGCTCTCGGTGGTCAGCACCATCTCAGCGACGGATGCTGCGTTCTCCAGAGCGGAACGGGTGACCTTGGTGGGGTCAACGATGCCGGCGGCGATCATATCCTCAACAAAGACCTCGTTCTGAGCGTCGAAGCCGTAGTTGGGCTTGTTGGCAGAAACGATCTTGTCGATGATGACGCTGCCCTCCAGACCGGCGTTCTTGGCGATCTGGCGCAGAGGTGCCTCCAGAGCCTTCAGGACGATCTTGGCACCGGTGCGCTCGTCGCCTTCCAGCGTGTCGCACAGGGCGCGCACAGCGGGGATGGCATTGATGGGAGCGGTGCCGCCGCCAGCGACAACGCCTTCCTGAACAGCAGCCTTGGTTGCGTTCAGAGCATCCTCAATGCGCAGCTTCTTATCCTTCATCTCGACCTCGGTAGCAGCACCGACCTTGATGACTGCAACGCCGCCGGCCAGCTTTGCCAGGCGCTCCTGCAGCTTCTCACGGTCGAAATCGCTGGTGGAAGCCTCGATCTGGTTGCGGATCTGTGCAATGCGGGCTGCAATGGCATCCTTATCGCCTGCGCCGCCCACGATGGTGGTGTTCTCCTTGGTGACCTTGACCTGACGGGCATGGCCCAGCATCTGGACGGTAGCGTCCTTCAGCTCGTAGCCCAGATCAGAGGAGATCACGGTGCCGCCGGTCAGGGTAGCGATCTGGTTTTCCATTTCTTCCTTGCTCATGAGGTAATGGTTGCCTTCTTCGACCTGCATCGTGTAGCCGAGAGCGCCGCTTGTACGAGGAATGATTGTGATCTTCTGGACAGGAGCGGAATGTGTCTGCATGGCAGCCACGAGAGCGTGGCCGATTTCATGGTATGCGACGACGCATTTTTCCTTGTCTGTCAGGATCGCATGCTTCTTCTGGTAGCCTGCAATGACGACTTCGATGGATTCTTCCATGTCTTCCTGCGTTGCGACTTTTCTGTGGTCGCGGACAGCGCGGAGGGCTGCTTCGTTCACGATGTTCGCAAGCTCAGCGCCGGATGCGCCGGAAGCCATGCGCGCTACTTTGTCATAATCAATATTCGGAGCTGTCTTGATCTTGGCAGCATGAACCTTGAGGATTTCCACGCGGCCCTGAAGGTCTGGGAGGACGACCGGCACCTGGCGGTCGAAACGGCCCGGACGGAGAAGCGCCGGGTCGAGGATATCCGGACGGTTGGTCGCAGCGATGGTGATGATGCCTTCGTTGGAACCGAAGCCATCCATTTCGACCAGGAGCTGGTTCAATGTCTGTTCCCGTTCGTCATGACCGCCGCCAAGGCCAGCACCGCGCTGGCGGCCGACGGCATCGATCTCGTCGATGAAGACGATGCAGGGCGCGTTCTTCTTGGCCTGTGTGAACAAATCACGGACACGGGAGGCACCGACGCCGACGAACATTTCGACGAAGTCGGAACCGCTGATGCTGAAGAAGGGGACACCGGCTTCGCCGGCTACGGCACGAGCCAGGAGGGTCTTGCCGGTCCCCGGAGGGCCGAAGAGGAGCACCCCTTTGGGTATCTTGGCGCCAATGGCATTATACTTGCTGGGGTTGCGCAGGAATTCGACGATTTCCGCCAATTCCTCCTTCGCTTCGTCTTCACCAGCAACGTCTTTAAAGGTAACCTTGATCTTACCTTCCCCGTGCATCTTGGCATGGCTCTTGCCAAAGTTCATGACCCGGCCGCCGCCGCCTTGGGTCTGCTGCATGATGAAGAACCAGATGGCAATGAGGACCAGGATTGGCAGGACTGCTGTCAGCATGTTCATCCACCACGAAGGCTGTTCGGGCGGTTTGGCGATGATGTTGACATCAGCATCGCGCAGTGCCGGCAAGAGTGCCGAATCGGTCGGGGCATAAGAAGTAAAAGAGGTTCCGTCTTTCAGCTGTCCGACGATAGCGTGGTCGGCTGTGATCTGGACGGCATCGACTTTTTTCTGCTGCACCTGACTCATGAAATTCGTGTAAGAAATTTCCGATTTATCTGTCTTACTGCTGGTAAAGGCATCTATGATCGATACGGCGACGATGATGATGAGTAAGTATAAACTTACATTCCGCACAAATTTACTCAAAATATGGCTCCTTTCACTTAGTTTATGATAATGCTTTTTTATTCCAACCAATACAGTCTTATATTACCACACTTCTTCTAAAGTAACAACTACTTGGAATATACTTCTTCTTTCAAAATGCCAATGTACGGCAGGTTGCGGTAGCGGCTGTCGTAGTCGAGGCCATAGCCGACGACGAAGGCATCGGGGATTTCAAAGCCGTTGTAATCGACAGGGACTTCGACCTGGCGGCGGGCCGGCTTGCTGAGGAGGGTTGCCAATTTGACCGAGCGGGCACCCCGTTCCTGGAGCATGGGGACGAGATGGCTCAAGGTGACGCCCGTGTCGATGATGTCTTCGACGATGAGGACATCTTTATCCTTGACGTCGTTATCTAGGTCCTTGCGGATCTTGAGGACACCTGACGACGTCGTCGACGAACCGTAGCTGGAGCAGCTCATGAAATCGAAGTAGACCGGGCCGTCGATGCAGCGGGCCAGGTCGGTGAAAAAGGTGACGGCCCCTTTGAGGATGCCGCACATGAGGATGGTCTTGCCGGCATAATCTTTAGTAATCTGCGCACCCAGTTCGCGGACGCGGGCAGCAATCTGTTCTTCTGTAAATAAAATTTCTTTGATATCCTGATGCATCTTGTTTTCCTCCGTGAAAAAGTGAATTACCCCTGCCGTCCCCTGCGGGGAACGGCAGGACCCAGGCAGAGGGCTGTCCGGGTCGTATAAGCACAGGCCCGGCCGCACTGGAACTGTTTTCCAGCTCCTTTGGCGGCCAGGTCCCGTATCGTTTCAACATAATGAAAAGGCAGGTCCTGACGAGAGCCCGTCGCCTCCTGCCACAAGCGGCGGATGAGGCGCCGCTGCATAGCCAGCGGCTGGGCCAGCAAGCGCTTCTTGTCTAAAGCCGGTACGTCTTCGGGAAGGACGAGCTGCCCATAGAGTGTTTCGGCAGCGTCGTCCAGAAAGGCTTCGTCGGCCCTGACGATATCGGCCAGGCGGTTCAGGTCCGCCGTAATGGCCGGGTTATAAGCCTGCAGCTGCGGCAGCAGGTCCAGGCGTATCCGGTTGCGGCTGTAGCGCCGGCTGTCATTGGTTTCGTCGTGACAGACCGGAAGGTCCCGGGCCGCGGCATAGGCTGCCAGCTCCGCCTTGGTCACCATAAGCAGCGGCCGGATGATGTCGCCCCGCCTGGGCGCCATGCCGCAGAGGCCGTCGAGGCCGCTGCCGCGCAGGAGATGGAGCAATACCGTTTCGGCCTGATCATCGGCGTGATGGGCCACGGCAATGCGTTCGGCCCCGCAGGCCCGGGCCGTTTCCCGCAGGATGCGGTAGCGTTCGCGCCGGCCTACGGCTTCTTCCGACGCCTTTTCCCGCCGGGCCAGGGCCGGCACGTCGACGTACTGCCAGGCAAAACCGCAATGGCGGCGCACGGCTTCGCGCCGTACCAGGCTGACTTCTTCATCGGCCGCCCGGCGGATGCCGTGGTGGACGTAGCAGGCCGTCAAGGTCAGCCTATATAACGGGGCCAGGCGGCTCAGTATATCCAGCAGAGCCAGCGAATCGGGCCCGCCGGAGCAGGCGACGACCAGGGCCCTCCCCGGCTGCCACAGGCCGTGCTGCCTGCCGTAAGCGTCTACGCGGTCGACAAGGTTCACGACTGGCGGTCCCGGGAGTTCCAGGCCGCATCATGGAAGGAATGGCGGAAAAAGACGCCTTCCATGAGATCCCGTTCGCTGACGGTGATGGCCGGGATGTGATAGCGCTGGAGAAAGGACTTGGCAATGAGCAGGCCGGCGACGATGATGTCGCTGCGCTTGGGCTGCAGGCCCGGTACGTGGCGCCGTTCTTCCGGCGTCATGGCCCGGAGGCGTTCGATATGGCCGCACAGGGCATCATAGGAAACGCGATGGCCTTCGACTTTCTCTGCATCGTAGACGGCCAGCTGCAAGTCCATGGCCGCCAGCGTCGTCAGCGTCCCGCCGACGCCGATGAGCAGGTCCGGCTGGACCTGCATGGGCAGCCATTCCTGATAGCAGCGGTTTTCCAGATGGGCGACGGCCTGATGGCTCATGACTTCGCCCCGCGTAAAGCGCACAGCCCCCATGGGGTAGCTGTGGGACCAGCACAGGTCACCGCCGCGGCCGACGGCGACTTCACTGCTGCCGCCGCCGATGTCGATGACGGCTGCCGTCACATCGGGGCTGAGCGAGGCCGTAGCTCCAGTGAAGCTGAGCGACGCTTCTTCCAGGCCCGAAATGGCCCGGCAGTGCCAGCCGAAACGGGCCCGCACTTCTGCCAGGAAGGCCTGGCCGTCGATAGCTTCGCGGACGGCACTGGTGGCGACGGCACAGACCGGTACGCCTGTCAGCTGTTCTTGCCAGCCTTCCATGGCCGCAAAGGACGCTTCCATCCCTGCCGGTGACAAATGGTGTGTTTCATCGATATCTTTCCCCAGCCGCGTCGTCGCCAGTTCTTTCGGCGAAAAAATCCACGTGCCCGGGACTTCCTGCCAGCCCGTCATGAGTCGCAGGGAGTTGGAGCCGATGTCGATGACTGCATACTTCTGATACTCCATATCTGCTCCTTCCTGTAAACGTAAAAAGGCGCTGTCTTTGTGCAACAGCGCCCTTCTTTTTTACCTTCCGCTATTCAATACGCACTCAATCAGCATGGCGCGCACCGCGGCCGCCGCGTTTCGATTCCGTATTGCGCTTCAAATCCATCAGGCGTTCATCGCTTTCCTTCAGGAATTTGCTGAGCCGGTCTTCAAAAGACAGCGAGCCCGACGAACGGCGCGAATCAAAGCCGTTATGCTGGCGAAATTCATGTTTCTGCCGAAAATCGCGTTTCGGACGGAATTCTTTCTTTTCCGGCGCCGGCTGGGTCTGTTTGATAGACAGGGCAATTTTTCCCTTATCGTCTACAGACAACACTTTGACGTTGACCTTGTCTCGAACTTTCAAAAAATCATTTACATCTTTGACATACTCATTAGCGACTTCAGAAATATGTACAAGACCTACCTTCTTATCCGGAAGCTCTACGAATGCGCCAAATTTTGTGATTCCTGTAACGGTACCTTCCATCACACTGCCTACTTCGATTGTCATGCTGTTTTGATTTCCTCCTTGTAATATCAGCATTACTGCTAAACGTATAAAGCCATTATACTCATAAATGCCAAAAAATTCAATCATCAAAATACAAAATATAGGGAATCACGGCTTATAGGGAATTTCATCGGGCTTGGCCAGGCCGAACTGTTCGCGCGCTTCCCGGGCGATTTCATCGGGATCATTCAGCTTGTCACGCCGTTCGCGAAGGCGAAGATTTTCGTCCCGCAAGGTCTGTTCCTGCTGCAGGGTCCGGTTCATGTCGTCATGGATTTCCCACAGCCTGTAGAGGCGGACGCCGATGAGATAGAAGCCGGCGACGATGATGGCCACGAGAATAAGATTATACCAGCTCATCTGCCGGAGCCGGATGAGCAGCCCTGTACGGCGCTTCCGGGGGACCTTGCGGCGCTTCTTTCGGCGCCGAGGCTGGCGATACTGCTTGGTTTCCACCCAATCACCCTTTCTAAGAACAAGAGACTGAAAAAGTCTTACCCTATAGTATACCGTGCTTTGCTGGCAAGATAAAGTTTTTTTGTAAAATTCCTTTTAAAATGGGCGGCAGTTATATATAATAGAGGCACGACATTTTGTATCTTATCCGAGGGGGAACACGTATGCACTATGAAAAAATAACGACAGAAATCCTGGAAAAATTAAAGGCCATCGTCGGCCCGAAAGACGTCGTCACCGACGCCGACGCCATGCAGCCTTATTCCCATGACGAAGTGACCGACCCGGCTTACCATCACATGCCCGAAGTCGTCGTCTTTGCCGAAACAGCCCAGCAGGTCAGCGCCATCATCAAGCTGGCCAATGCCTGCCACTTCCCTGTCGTCCCCCGCGGGGCCGGCACGGGTCTGGCCTGCGGCGCCGTCCCGGAATACGGCGGCATCGTCTTGTCGCTGGAAAAGATGAACAAGATACTGGAAATCAATGAAGACGGCCTCTATGCCGTCGTCGAACCGGGTGTACGCACGTCGGACCTGCAGGAAGCGGCCGAAAAGAAAGGTCTCTTCTACGCCGGCGATCCGTGCAGCGGCGACTCGTGCTTCATCGGCGGCAACATCGCCACCAACGCCGGCGGCAACCGGGCCGTCAAATACGGGACGACGCGCCACCAGGTCTACAGCGTGGAAGTCGTCAACCCGACAGGGCGCATCGTCAACCTCGGCGCGCGCCTGCAGAAACAGTCGACAGGCTATTCCCTGGACCAGCTGGTCATCGGCTCCGAAGGGACCCTAGGCATCATCACCAAGGCGACGCTGAAGCTCCTGCCCAAGCCGAAGTACGCCCTCGACCTGCTGGCCATCTTCGACGACCGCCGCCAGGCCATGGGCGTCGTCACCAAAATCATCAAGGCCGGCATCACGCCGACGTGCGTCGAATTCATGGACAACATCACCATCAAGTCCGTCGAAAAATACCTCAATGAAAATCTCCAGGGCAGCGACAACGGCAACTACGTCATCGTCGAAGTCGAAGGGACCAGCGAAGACGACCTGGACGACAAGGCCGTCATCCTCGACGAAGTCTGCACGGAAAACGGCGCGTCGTCAGTCCTCGTCGCTGACCACAATAAGATCTGGCAGGCCCGCAAGGCCTTTGCCGAAGCCGTCCGCGCCGAAAGCCTCATCGTCTGCAAAGAAGACGTCGTCGTCCCTGTCGACCAGGAAGCGGCCCTCCTCGACGAAATCCTGCGCCTGGCCAAGAAATACAACCTGGTCACACGTATCGCCAGCCACGCCGGCGACGGCAACATTCACTTGAACATCCTCAAGAATGAAGATGCCACCTATGAAGACTGGGACCAGCGGGTCAAGGCCAACCAGCAGGAACTGTACAAATTCATTTATGCCCACGGCGGCCGCCTGTCCGGCGAACACGGCATCGGCTACAAGCGCAAGCATTTGATGGAAGAATTCACCGATCCCGGCGAACTGGAAATGATGAAGGCCATCAAGAAAGCCCTCGACCCGAACGACATCCTCAACCCGGGGAAAATCTTCGACGTCGACTAACTTGCAAAAATGAAAGTTACCTTGCAAAAATGAAAGTTACCGTGTATAATACATAACAGAACTGAATAAAACGTATATCTTCAGGGCAGGGTGAAATTCCCGATCGGCGGTATAGTCCGCGAACGCTACGGCGTAGGAGCCATTGGCTCGTGATTTGGTGCGATTCCAAAACCGACAGTATAGTCTGGATGGAAGAAGATGTGGCGTGCTGTTTCTGCAGCGTGCCTTTCCTTGCATGTCAAAGCCCTGTGCCTCATCGCCAGGGCTTTTTGAGTACCACCAACTATGGACAATACAGACTTTAAGGAGGTCTTTATTTTGACTACAGAAAAACGTAAATTCAACACTATCGAAGAAGCATTGGAAGAATTACAGGCCGGCCACGTCATCATCGTCACCGATGACCCGGACCGCGAAAACGAAGGCGACTTCATCTGCGCCGCCCAGTACTGCACGACAGAAAACATGAACTTCATGGCCAGCCACGGCAAGGGCCTGATCTGCATGCCCATGAGCATCGAATATGCCCATAAGCTCGGCCTGCCCCAGATGGTCAGCGAAAATACAGATAACCACGAAACGGCCTTCACTGTTTCCATCGACCACGTCGACACGACGACGGGCATCTCGGCTGTCGAACGCGCCCTGACGGCCCGCAAATGCGCTGAAGAATCGGCCCGTCCCGAAGACTTCCGCCGTCCTGGCCACAACTTCCCCCTCGTCGCCAAACGCGGCGGCGTCCTGACCCGCAACGGCCACACGGAAGCCACGGTCGACCTCATGCGCCTGGCCGGACTCAAACAGGTCGGCCTGTGCTGCGAAATCATGGCAGACGACGGCACGATGATGCGCACGCCGGACCTCTGGAAAATCGCCGACGAATACGGCCTGAAATTCATCACCATCCACGATCTCCAGAACTACTGCCGCCGCCATGACAAACACGTCATCCGCGAAGCCGTCGCCAAGATGCCGACGAAATACGGCGATTTCAAGATCTACGGCTACATCAACGACCTGACGGGCGAACATCACGTCGCTCTGGTCAAAGGCGAAATCGGCGACGGCAAGAACCTCTTGTGCCGCGTCCATTCTGAATGCCTTACAGGCGACGTCTTCGGCTCCCGCCGCTGTGACTGCGGTGAACAGCTGGCCGCTGCCCTGACACAGATCAACGCCGAAGGCCGGGGCATTCTCCTCTACATGCGCCAGGAAGGCCGTGGCATCGGCCTCATCAATAAACTCAAAGCCTATGTCCTCCAGGAACAGGGCTACGATACAGTCGAAGCCAACGAAAAACTCGGTTTCGCTCCGGACCTTCGCGAATACTGGATCGGTGCCCAGATTCTCCAGGACATGGGCGCTAAAGAAATCCGCCTGCTCACGAACAACCCGGAAAAAGTCTACGGCCTCGAAGGCTTCGGCGTCGAAATCGTAGAACGCGTCCCCATCGAAATGAAACCCCAGAAATTCGACGAATTCTACTTGGAAACGAAAAAGAATAAAATGGGCCACATCCTCCCCCATCTGCATTAAAAGCGAGTAAAAAAGGCGCTGTCGCATGAAGACAGCGCCTTTTTTAGCAGTGGCTCGTGGCTCGTGGTTTGTAAGAGCCGTCCTGAAAGCCTTTCTGGCCCACCAGGTACCGATAGGG
>ERZ791623.561-NODE-561-length-20846-cov-3.392526_pt1 | contig 20846 bp, 17 predicted proteins | sample MGYA00510268_ERZ791623 | MGnify/ENA primary metagenome ERZ791623 (study PRJEB30046, sample SAMN00715216) | human gut metagenome | study: EMG produced TPA metagenomics assembly of the A metagenome-wide association study of gut microbiota in type 2...
TTTATTATTATCTACAGATAATTTAGCATATTTAACTATATTATCATCTAAATAAATACCTAAACAGTTTGCCATTTTATTCCTCCATTTTAAAATTTAAACTCATAAATATTATTTACAAATAAAAGCGTTGTTATAAATTTTTTGTCAAATTTTGTAGATTATATTTACGCATTTTTACATTCATATTTTATTATATATATAAATTTATTTCAACACTTTAAGATTATTTTAATAATTTGTTATTTTTTTGAAATGTTTTTGTAATTTTTTTGAAATACTATTTAATATTTGCTACACATACTAACTCTCAATGTAGGAAAAAATCATTCAACAATACTGTTAAATGATTTTTTATTTTTTTAATTATAACGTGATTTCTCCATCTGTACATGTTATTGTTTTGATAGAAAGAATTTATTTTCCAACCTATTCTTTTACAACTGTCCTTGCTAATTCATCTTAAAATTTTCTTACATCCTCTTTAAAAGTAGCCTCTTTCGCACACTCTCCACTGGATTGTTTTTTGTAATTGTAAGTATTACTACTGCTGCAAGTATTATTATAACTATTATAGTAACAATCAACACAATCAATGAAATACCTTTTTTCAGAGTTAGTTTTGTAAAATTTTTTTCTATCCCATTTTCCATACACATTCTACCTCTTTCTTTTGTTATTTTTATATACTTTTCATCGCAATTTTCGACAAAAAGATATGATATATTAATATATATTTTTTTTAAAAAGCTTACTCAGTATATTCTATTACCATGCTATAAAAATTTTGGCATGGTAATTTCAATATGACTTTCCTATTATATGAAAATAAATCTCATCTAACCAAAATGTTAAATGAGATTTTATTTTATAAAAGTTTGCCTCAATAAATTTATTTCTTACACTCTATACTTATTTTATTTGCATTTGCTCCCAATTGATCAACTAAAATTTGTTGTATTTGTGCTATTTGCTGTTGTGTTAGATCTCCTTTTGATTTTATAACAACATTTATATTATCATTATTAGTTGGAATTATGACAATATCTTCGATTCCTTTAGCTTTGATTACATTTTCAACCATTGTAATTAAGTTTTTTTGTTTTATAAGTTCACTTAATTTTTGTTGATATTCCTTTATTTCAGCTTCACTACTTTTTTCATTTTTTATAACACTAGTATAATTTTCACTAAGCTCAGAATACATATTATCCCTGTCATACTTAAATACTGCAAGTGCTGAATCTTCAGAATTATTATTTGATGCAGAAGTAGTTTTTGCATCATCATTTTCAGAATTTGACTTATCTTCAGAATAAATGCTAACTTTATCATATGTAAAACTATCTTTTCCATTAACGTACATGGTTTGCCCTAAATTTTTTTCTCTTGTTGGATTATATTTATAGTTTATATACCCGGCCACTCCAACCATAAGCAGAATTGATAATACAGCTATTTGACTTTTTTTAATTACTTTCACACTACCACCTAACCTTGTTTTTCAAAAACCTGAACTTTATATACAGGAATATTTACCACTGTTGATACAGCCGATGCAATTTTTGAACGTAAATCAACACTACTTGCTCCTTTTGCAACAACAATAGCACCTTCAACCTTTGGACATTCCACACTTTCAACAATAGCAGACTTACTTCCACTTTTTTCGTTATATGCTACAACTTTTTCAGTTGTACTTTTATCGCCAGACTGTTCCTCTTTAGTGTTATATACAACATTTTGTTTTTCTTCTTGTGAATATGATAGTACAATTGAAACATCACTTATTCCCTGTATTTGGGATAAAATCACACTCAACTTATTTTCTAAATCCGAATTACTTACAGAAGTTTTAGAATTACTACTTTCCTCACTACCATTTATATTAATATTACTACTTGTACTATTACTAATACTTTTATTTGTTTTATCATCTGATTTAAAAATATAATTACATGATATAAGTAGAATAACTAAAAGAACAACTAATAATATCAAATTTTGCGTTCTTTTCTTTTTATCTTTAAAAGCAGATTTTATAACCTCCAACTGATTATTCAAAACTATTCTCCCTCCTCTACAACACTTATTTTAGAATAGTCTATATCATACTCACTGTTTATATATCCAACAACTTCATTTACTGATCCAAGATCCGTTTTTTCATTATCTAATTTAGCAATATTAAGTTCTATTTTCGTTACGTTATACTCATCATCAACAACTATGTTTATATTATTTACAACAATATCCTTGTGAGCAAGTTTAAACATAACATCACTTTTTAAATTCTGTATAAACTGGGATTTAACAAGTTCATCATTTTTGTTATCTAACCCCTCAGAATTTACACTAACTATATTATTTTCATCGGGACTTACTGTATTTAGTATACTATCGATACTTGCCCTTACATTTCCATTTTTTAATAAATCAACTACAGGTGAAACTATAGTTATTACCGTAATTATCCCAACAAGACTATAAATGTACTTTCTTAAATTTGTTTTAGGGACAACCAATTGCACTATTACAATTAGTATTCCTAAACATAACATTGAAACAATCCAATTTCTAAAAATCTCAACCATATAAATTACCTCTTTTCTTTTGTTAAGTCACTATACTATTTACTAAATTAAGAATTATCCCTGTAGAAATTACAAATAAAATAACTACACCAATTAAAATACCCAGCATTGTTTTATACACATTTACAAATCCAGATAAATACTTTAAAATAAGTTTATCTGTTGTTATCATCTCAACAAATGCAGCTAATAACATATATATAACCATAATACTTGTAATCTTAAATATTGGAATAATCCCTACTATCACTATACCTAAAATTCCAATAATTCCACCAGTTTTTCCAATTATTTTTGTAGCTCCAACTACCACTTCAAAACTGTCTGAAAAAAACTTTCCAACTACTGGAACGAAGTTAGAAACTGCAGCCTGTGTTGTTTTAACGCTTAATGAATCAACAGATGAACTAAGTGATGTCTCAAGCGATAATACTCCTAAAAATACTGTAAGTACTACTCCTATTGTCCATAGTGAAACGTTGGAAAAAAATTTTGATAATTTCTCTAATCTAATATTTTCAGATATACTACATATTACATTAAACGCCACAGAAATTGACAAAAGTGGAATTACAAAATACGTAACAATAAATCCAACAGAACTTGCTAAAAATAGTAGCAAAGGTTGTATAATTCCTGTAGTAGAGATTTTTCCTGTTGCAATCAGTACTGATAGTAAAAATGGTGATATTACTTGCATTAAAGTTCCCATTGTATTTATTGTAGTCATTAACATATTTACAGTTTGTACAAATGTTGCAACTGTAATTGTTGCAATTACAATAAAGCATGCAAGATGTGCTATACGTGTAATATCACTTTTATTATCAAGTTCTAAATTTGATAAAATTGCCATTATTATAACAATTATAAATATAGTAACTGTTCCTTTTATTGCTGAAGAAACTTCACTTGCAAATATTTCTAGCAATTTTGTAAATAAATTTTTATGATTAATATCATTTTTATTTAAAAGTTCATTTGCTATATTTTTAAAATCTATTTCTTGTCCCAAATTTTCATTTACAGAATTATTTATGGTATCAATATATTCATCCAAATTATATGTTTTTCTTGTACTCTCTGTTATATTATTAGTAACTTCCTCTGTTGTTTTTGATACATCATCAGTACTAGTATTACTAGTAAATACTTCACTGGCAAATACAAAATTTGTCTTAAGGATTAAAAAGCAAGTAATAATAAGTATAAATATCTTGCTTAAATGTTGTCTAAATTTTTTCTTTACTACCTTATTCATAAATTACACCAAACCTACTAGTACATTTACAAGTGAACTTATAAGAGGAATAGTTAAAACTACCTTACCTGCCATTTCAAGTTTTGTTGCAATACTACTTTGCCCAGCATCAATACATACATTTTTACCAAATTCAACTATATATGCAATTCCTATTACTTTAATTATAATTAATAAAAAATCAGTATTAACTCCAGATTTAGAAACTAGGTCATTTAACACATTAATGACAGATGACATTTTAGATATAGCATAGAGCATTATTCCTATACCTGTAATAATTGAAAGAACCAGTGCCATTTCAGGTCTATAGTTTTTTAATATTATAATCATAATAACTGCAAAAATAGATACGCCAACTATCTTAATTACTTCCATCAAATCACCTACAATTTAAATACAGTTCTTACAGTTTCAAAAAGTGTACTTATTTGTGTTATTACAAGCATAAGAACTATAATAACTCCAGTAAGTGTTGTCATCATTGCTTGATCTTCTCTTCCTGCTTTACTTAGTACTTGATTTAAAACTGCTACTAAAATACCAATTCCTGCTATTTTAAACAATAAATCAATATCCATATTCCACCTCTTAATTTTATATAAATATGATTACAAGCATAAGTCCAGATATAATTCCTATAGTTCTGTATAATTTCGAGTTAGTATTTTTTATTTCATTTGCTTCATTTATTTGATTTTCTAATATATTTATTGTATTTTGTATAATATTTATTTGTCCTTCAATATCACTTCTACCCAAATTCTTAAGAGTAGATATTATTATATCTTTATCATACTTTTCTAAACTTTCTACTTCAGATATATTTTTTTCGATACTTCCTTCAATATATGTCATATTATTACTATCTAACATATCAACTACTATTTGCCCTATTTTTATCTTAAGTTCAGTATTTAGCTTTTGCCTTGCAATTTCATATGCATTTGGAAGTATATTCATCATATATTTTATTTCATTTTCAACTAATTTTAAAAAAGTTACCATTTCTCTTAAAACATATTCTCTTTCTTTTAATTTTCTGGATTTAGACGAGCCAATATATGCTGTAAGAGCGACAATAAGAATCGATATTATTATTTTTATAACTATCATCCACATACCTCCATTTTGTTATTTTTAAATTTATGTATATCTTCAATTGTACCTGGTCCATTTCTATTTGATAATATTACTATATTTTCAAAATACCCTTCATTTATTAATTTAGATATACCTGTTTTTCTAGTTATATCCTCTATATTTCTTCCATGCATCGTAAATACAAGGCCTACACCGCTAAGTGCAGCATACTCAATTGCATCTATATCTTTATTTGTTCCTATCTCATCAGTTGCAATTACTGCAAGTCCCATACTTCTTACAAGCATTTCCATTCCTATGTATTTAGGGCAATTGGATATGACATCTGTTCTAATTCCAACATCTAAATTAACCATACCATTAGATACAGATGCTATCTCTCCTCTTTCATCTACAAGACCTACATTTACTCCATTAAATTTCATTATTTCTATTCCACTACTTATTTGTCTAATTAAATCTCTTAACATGGTTGTTTTACCACATCCTGGAGGTGAAACAATTAATGTATTTGAAAACATATTATTATTAATTACATATGGAATTAATTTATCAGCACAACCAATTACTTGCCTTGCCACTCTTATATTCATACTATTTATATTTTTTATATTTTTTATCTTAGAATCCTGCAAAACAACTTCTCCACATATTCCAACCCTATGTCCACCTTTTATAACGACAAAGCCGCTATTTATATCATTTTGTATAGCATATATTGAATTTCTAGATATATTTACCAATATATCCAATAAATCTTTTATTGTAATTACGCATGAAAGTAATATTTCCGTTTTTGAAGCAATTACTATTCCCCTTTTTCCAGCTCTAAGTCTAATTTCAGTTATTCCCTCTCTTGCTCCTATATTTAAAATTTCTTTTGAAATACTGCATGGTAGAACTTTAATTATTTCATCTAACATATGCTCACCTCTTTTTTATATAGTTTACTACACCTATACTAAAAGAATTGTAGAAAATTAGTAAAATACTATAAATAAAAACACTAATTTTAGCAAAAAAGGTAGCTAAAATACAAAAACATGTTTGGATAAAAATAGAAAAGACAGAATTATAAAACAATTTTTAGGAAATTTAATATAAGAAATTCAAATATACATAAAAAATTAAATAAATGACTTGTGAAGGGAAAAAATGATTATAGGTAGCTATGAAAAAAATATATAAAAATAAAGGATGAGACAACCCACCCTTTATTTTTATATAATTTTTATTATATTATACTAACTAGATATATTATTCAAAAAGTTTCATAATATCCTCTTTAGACATTTTATTAATAAAACTCTCCCCTTCTTTTACAATTTTATTTGCAATATTCATTTTCTTTTCCTGCAATTTTTCAATTTTTTCTTCAATAGTATCTTTAGCTATTAACTTAAACACTTGAACATTTTTCTTTTGACCAATTCTATGTGCTCTATCTGTAGCTTGATTTTGTACTGACAAATTCCACCACGGATCAAAATGAATAACAACATCAGCACCGACAAGATTAAGACCCGTCCCCCCAGCTTTAAGTGATATAAGGAAAAGATTAACATTATTTTCTATGTTAAATTTATTTACCATATCAATTCTATCATCAGCTTTAGTCTTTCCTGTAAGTTCCATATATTCTATTTTTCTTTTATCAAGTTCTTTTTTTATAATATCAAGCATTGAAGTAAATTGTGAGAAAAGTAAAACTTTATGTCCAGAAGAAATAGCGTCATTTACTACTTCTAAACATTGATTTAATTTTGCAGACTCCCCATCATAATTTGAAACAAAAAGTGATGGATGACAACATATTTGTCTTAACTTTGTAATAAGAGCAAGAATTTTTATTTTATTCTTTTCAAAGCCTGAAGTTTCAGATAATTCTTCCATATCTTCTTTTGCCTTTAATAAATATGACTCATAAACTTTTCTTTGTTCTGTTTCCATATCACTATATAACACTGTTTCAGTTTTTTCAGGCAATTCTTTTAATACTTCTTTTTTTACACGTCTTAAAATAAAAGGCATAACTTGCATTCTTAGCTTTTCCATTACACTTTGGTTACTATCTTTAATTATAGGTGCTTCATAATTTTCTTTAAATTTAGAATATGAATATAAATAACCTGGCATACAAAAGTCAAATATTGACCATAATTCTGCTAAAGAATTTTCAATAGGTGTTCCTGTAAGTGCAAATTTAGTAATACCATTTAATTTTTTCAAAGCTTTTGCATTCTGCGTATTGTTATTTTTTATATATTGTGCCTCATCTGCAACAACATATCTAAAATTATACTTAGTATATTCCTCAATATCCCTTTTTAACATATCATATGATGTTATAGCAACATCATAATTATTTATTTTTTGTATTTTTTCTTTTCTCTCCCTTGCCTGACCAGTTATAACAACAACGTCTAAATCAGGTGCAAATTTATTTATTTCGTTTTCCCAATTCAAATATAACGAACTTGGACATACAACTATGGATGTCTCTCTATTTTTACTTGTATTTTTAGCATCTAAAAACATTGCTATTAACTGAATTGTTTTACCAAGTCCCATTTCATCTGCAAGTATTCCACCAAAATTATATTTATCTAAAACCTTAAGCCAGTTAAAGCCTACCTTTTGATAATCTCTAAGTTTCCCTTTAAAATTACAAGGAACTTCAAAATTTTCATCCTTAGAATTTGCTATACCAAGTATAATATCATCAAATTTTTTATCTTTATTTATACTAATTTTTCCACTACTTGCAAGTTTATCTAAATAAAGTGCCCTATACTTTGGAACCTGTACCTCTTTATTTTTTATATCATCTACAGATATATTTAACGAATCAATTATATTTTCTAAACTTTCAAATCCATTTGACTCTAAGTTCACAAAAGTACCATCTTTTAATCTATGATATTTTTTCTTTAGCTTATATGACTTTAATACACTTTTTAATTCTTTTTCTGAAAAACTTAAATTGGACATATCTATATCAAGAAGTCCATTATTTACCTTTACACCAATAGAAAAACTTTTTGGCGCGATTACTTTTCTTTTCTTTAAATTATCAGTTACATAAACATCAAAATTTTCATTAAATACATCCAAACCATGAGTTAAAAAATCATATATTGAATTTTCATTACTGATATATAGGTTATGCTTTTTTGTATCTATCTCAAATTTGCACTCTCTAAATATATAACTTGCTTTTTTTTCTTTTAGTGCATTTCTATTACATCTTACATTTAATATTTCTTTTTCATTAAATGGATTAAATTCATTTTCTAAATAACAATACTTTATATCACATACAATGTCCTGATTTTGATCTAAATCAAGATATGCCTTTACAGTTAATTCTTCTGATTTATACTTTTCAATAACATTATCTGGTACATCTACTTTACAACATTTAGATAATCTTGGAATTACATATTCACAAAAACTTGTACAGTCATTCTCTGTCACTCTTATAGTATTTAAATTTTTCTTGCTAAACTCCTTTAACATAGGATATACATTTTTTCTGAAATCTTCTGTACATCTATATAACTTGTCCTTATTTAGTACATAGATATACTCTTGACCTTCGATTAAATGACAATCATCGTCATAAAGAGATACAAAAAGTCCTAATTTAGACTTTTGTACATCAAATTTTACCTCAGGATTTTCCTCAACTAGCTCAAGTAATACATCATCTTTCCCATACATCTTCATTAGAATCTTTTTAGATTTATATATGTCAAAAAAGTCGTCGAGTGCTCCAAAATCTAATTTCATAACAGATTTATATGCTGAAGCTATTGTAAAATAATAACTTCCCATTTTAGCATATTCTTCGTATTCTCCAAACCTTTTTATAATAAACTTTACTAAATCTCTTGATGAAGGATTAAAATTTTGAATTTCATGCTTAAATTCAAGTTTTGCCCCATACTTATATATTTCTTTTTTTCTCATATTTTCATAAAATTCTTGCAAATTTTTTAATTTATACATTCTATCTTGGCCAATACTAAAAAATACATTAAAATTATTATGTAAGTCATCAAATTCTAATATTGGAATTAAATTTACATTCTTACTTTCTATTTTAGAAGGCATTTCAAGATTTTCATAATATGAAATTATCTTACTTTTTGTATTAATCTGTGTAATCTTATTTGAATAGCCATTATATAATTTTGCTTCATCTATAGTTTCTTTTTTATTTTTATTTCCAAATAAATATTCATCTTCATTTACATACATATTAAATATTGCAGCAACAATATGCTTACAAGGTTTAGAAGATGCATATGCAGGACAATTGCAACTATATGATATATGATTATCTTTTTTTGATACATTTACATCATATATATATGTTCCTTCAACATATGACTTTGAAGTATAATTTTCATCATCTTCCATATCTAATTTTGCAACTTTTACCTTTGATTTTTCAAAATATTTTTTCCCTTTTGTTGAGACTGCATTTCCACTTAATTCAAGAACTTTGTTTATATCTTCTGGTTTTATTAACATTTTTCACTCCTACACATCATATTAAATCATCAAATATTATATCATAGTATTTTCATTCTATCAATTGATTTTAAAGTTATTTTTTTCGGGCTATATTTCTACTTTATTTTTTTACATTTAGTGAACATACTCATCGTCTATTATGCCAAGTATTTCCTCTAAAATATCCTCAAGAGTCAGCATCCCAATTATATTGTTTTTACTATTTTTTACAAGAGCAAGGTGCATTTTATTTTTTTTCATTTTCATATACACCCTGTGTGCCGTATTGTTATCGTCTACTACAAGTGGATGTCTTAATATGCTCTCAACTTTAATCTTTCCAGTCTTTAAATTTTCATAATTATTAAGCGTGTCTTTTACGTATAACGCTCCTAATATAGTTTGATTATTACCATCATATACTAGTAATCTTGAGTATGTTGTATCTTTGAATTTCTTCATAATTTTATAAAAAGAATCTTTAATTTTTATACTAGCCGATTTTTCTATTGGATTCATAATTTCAGATACAGGTATCTTAAACGATGTTGCAACTCTTTCCATGATTTCTTTTTCTGTTTTGTTTATACTGCCTTTGTGATATTCTACATTTGTAAAATGTTTAATTTCATCTTTCATATATAACAAATCTTCACTTTTATCTTTTCTTTTATGATATGAATCATCCAAAATGGTTGCAATAAACGATAAAGGAAGTAAAAGTTTTGATACAATTTCAAACATATATATTGCAACTATATTTACTTTTTTTGTTTTTCTTGTTAATGCTAAATGCTTAGGTATATATGTTCCCATTATCATTGTTATATACGTTGCAACAATTGTTAATATTAAAATTGTTGCATACTTTATCAAACTAAACGTTGTGTTAGAAAATTGGTGAGAAAAATTATTTATAAGTGACATTCCGTATTTTTCAACAACTATTCCAGATATTACAAACTCCAAAATTGTAACAGAAAGTTCGGTAGTAATTACAGCTTTATCTTGATTTTTAATAATTTTTTTTGCACTCTTACTTAAATTAAATATCTTATTCTTATCTAACATATTAATATATGTCGATCCATATATTAATATCATAATACAAATTATTGATACACTAATTATAGCTATTTCCATTTTAATTATTATCTCCTTCTCTAAATAATACCACTTAAAAATTTAAGTGGTATTATTTACGTATTATATATAATTTACTTTAAATTACCTGTTATAACCTGCCATGTATCACTTGTTTCTAGTCCTTTTTGCCAAGCAGATATTCCTGCTAAATTGTATTTGTTTACAAGCTCAACTCTTTTTCTCATTGATTCTTTATCTTCAAGCCATAGCTTGTATGTAAGTTCACCTTTCACAACTTCTGCATAATTTTGTCCTGCATCTTCATCCCATACTGTTGCAACATCATTTCTTGATAAGAAATCTTGACAATCTTGCATTGAATATATTTTACTACTTGGTTTTTCTGTTGCATTTTTTATAGTCCAAAGCCTTGTATAGAATGGAACTCCAAGTATTATTTTATCTGAAGGTATTTGTGAATCGTTTATTAAAGAATTAATTTGATTTTCAACTTCTGATACTTTAGAAATAGATCCTGCCTCATTTGACCAAGAGCCTTTTTGGTCATATCCCATAAGGGCCACATAGTCAACAGCTTCTCCTATTCTTTGTCTATCGATATACCTTACGAAATAAAAATCTACTGATACAGTAATACCTTCATTTCTAAGTATTGGTGTAAGTTCACGTATAAACTGAGTATATAAATCTCTATCTTCGTCTTTCATTGACTCAAAGTCAATATTAATTCCGTCTAATTTATCTTTTTTTGCAATGTCTCTTATATTTTTTATAAACTTCTCTCTATTATATTCACTTTTTAAAAGAGCTGATGTATCACTTGCAGAATAATTTGTTGAGTCTATTCCATTAGTTATTATTGGCCAAATTTTATACCCATATTCTTTTGCCTTTGAATAATAGCTACTGCTAAACTTTGATGTAATTTCTCCACTTGTATTTTTTAGCTCGTACCATGTTGGAGATACTACATTTACTCCATCAATCTTTTTATCACCAAGTGTATTCAAATTACTTCCATATTGCCAAAACATTACAATTTTATCTTTATTAGCATTTTCTCCAACTTGTTCTTCATTACTTTCTGGTGAACTTCCATCAGGTAATGTAATGTTATTTTTAGAAATATAACCTACAACACCTTTATCTGTTTTAACCTTATACCAGCTTTTATGTTCTAAACTGTCTGCATAAACAGTAACCTTATCACTTGTATTTAACATATCAAGTACATCTGATTTAGTTGATATATCAGAGTAAACATTTACTAAGTTATAATTTACAGGAATATCACTTGTACTTAATTTATCAACTACGATTGTATTTGTTTTATCGTTATATTCAGTTTTAATATTATATTCTTCCTTTAAAAGATTAATATCAATGTATGGTTGTCCATTAACAATTCTTGCCGGAGTATCTATATCAACATATTCAAAATTTTTAGATATTTTTTTTTCATCTATTTTTAATTTTACAACTTTATCATCGGTTGTTACTATAACTTTAGTTGCTACTGTATCATAGTATATATTTTTATCAATTGTTTTTGAAATTGTATCTACGGATATATATAATCCTCCGTCTTTTACAAATGGCTCATAATTTGCTTTTATATTATCTCCATAAATTACAAGACCTGCATTATCTGAGTTTGTATTTCCTTTTATTTTATTTATATTAAAAAACATCACTAATACTACAATTGTAAATATTAGTGGTATTATACATCTTTTTAATTCTTTCATCTAATATCCACCTCAACATCTATATTATACAATATATTTATAATTTTGTGAATATTAATTTTAAAATATACTAACTTTTTTATTATAACAGTTTTTAATTGCTTGAAAATATACCAAAATATATTATTAAACAATTTTTAATCAAAAAATAAGGTATGTATCTAAATCTGACATTTACCTTATTTTATTACTAATATATAATTTTCTTATTTTAATACTAAATATCTAATAACCAATCAATTATATTTTTATGTATTATTCCATCCTCAGAAAAATTTGCTCTATCAAGTGAAAGAACATATTTAGGATAATTGTCATTTATTTCTTTAAATGCTCCAAATTCTCTAATCTTAGTTTTAGTTTGTTCTACTAAATAGGCAACTTGAAAATATAATTTTTCTTTATTATTAGTTGCAATAAAATCAATTTCTCCATCCTTTGTTTTTCCAATATATACATCATATCCTCTTATTAATAACTCGTTGTAAACAACATTTTCAATTGCAAAAGCTTTATTTATTTCAAAATTATTGTTTTTTATTTGAGCTATTCCCAAATCTGTCATATAGTATTTATTTAAAGTTTTTAATACTGCTTTTCCATGAATATCATATCTATATATTTTTTTTATTATCAAAGCCTTACATAGTGCATCTAAATATATATATAATGTTGCTGTTGATATAAATTTTCCTTCGCTCTTCAAAAATTTTATAACATTTTCAGCAGAAAATTCACGACCTGTTATATCTACAATGTACTGTAATAACAAATCAAATAATATTGTATCTTTAAAGCCAAATCTATCAACCACATCCCTTAGAATAATAGAATCAAATACACTATGTAAATAATCTTTTATATTATTTTCATCTGTAAATTGAGTTCTATTAGGAAGTCCTCCCCATTTAACAAAATTCCAAAAAGTTTCATCATTCTTACCATCTTTACCTGTTATCTCTACAAATTCTTTATAACTTAATGGATATATATTAAATAATACATACCTTCCAGATAAAACAGTTGATAACTCATTTGATAATAATTTACTATTTGAACCTGTAATAAATATACTTATATTTTCTATAGATGCTCTTAGTGAATTAATAACTTCTTCAAACTTAGTTACTTTTTGAATTTCATCTAAGAATATATAATACTTTTTTTCGTCCACTATTTTCTCTTTTAAATATTTATTTAATTCTCTATAGTCTTGAAGATTTTCATATTCTATAAATTCAAAATTTACATAGATAATATGTCTATCATTCACTCCTCGTTCTTTTAGTTCATTCATTATTTGTTTTAATATTACAGATTTACCACATCTTCTTATTCCAACTAAAATTTTTATAAGGTCGCTATCATAAAAACCTCTAATCCTTGATAAATACCTCTCTCTTTTTAACAAATTAATCACCTATATTAAGTATATACTTATATTTTTTATTTGTCAAGTTATTTTTTAAATTAGAAATAACTTTCTGATTTAAAAAATTATTTTTACATAAAAAAATAATTTTCTGAAATATAAAAAATATGTCAAAATTAATTTTATACAAAGTATTAAATGAAATATAAATATATCTATTTATTTTCTTACTTTACCGCATTTTCTATTAATATACCTAACAATTTACTATACGAAAGCCCTGTATTTTCAAATAATTTAGGATACATACTAATATTTGTAAATCCTGGCATTGTATTTATTTCGTTTAAATATATATTATTTTCTTTATCTAAGAAGAAATCGATACGAGAAATATCTTTTCCATCAATTATTCTAAAAGCTTTTTTAGCTATATTTTTTATTTCAATTTCAACTTTCTTTGAAATATCTGCTGGAATTATACACTTAGATTCTTTATTATTATACTTAGAATCATAATCATAAAATTTTCCTGCTGAGATAACTTCTCCTATACTTGATGTTATAACATCCTTATCTTCTAACACTCCACACTCTAATTCGCTTCCATCAATTTCCTCTTCTATAAGGATTTTCCTATCATATTTACTTGCAATGTATATTGCTTTTATTAGTTCCTCTTTATTTTGAACTTTACTTATTCCAACTGAAGAGCCCGAGTTTGAAGGCTTTACAAACATAGGAAATTTAAGTAAATGTATTATATTGTCAGATATTTTGTAAATATCCATCTCTGTTTCATTAAACATATCATCAACATATATATATTTATTATTATCATATCTTAAATATACATACTTCGTTTGTTTAATCCCAGTCTGCTTAAATAATTTTTTTTGATAAACTTTATCCATAGCAATAGCTGATGAAAGCACGTTACAACCAACATATGGAATATTAAGCATTTCAAACATTCCCTGTATTTTTCCATCTTCCCCGTATAATCCATGTAAAACAGGAAAAGCAACATCAAAATCTTTCAAATAAGTAGTAATATTTTCTAATTTTATGATACTTTCTGGAATGTTAAATTCATACTCTTTATTAAAATCAACTTTATACCAACATCCATATTTATCAATATATATCCCGCTTACAATATATTTTTCTTTATCTATGTTTTTTATAACTGACTTTGCGGATATAACAGATACATCATGTTCCGTTGATATGCCACCAAATATTACTACCACTTTTTTCATACTCTCACCTTATTTTAATTTTTTTGATATCTCGTTATATATTTCACTAAATTTCATTGAATTAGATGCCTTAAGCAATATCGCCGAATTTCCAATAATTACTTTTTCTAAAAATTTAATTGCATCACTATTATTATCCACACTTTTAACATTTTCTTCAGGCATACCTAAAATACGTGCTCCTTCAGCAATTTTTTTAGAATAATCTCCTACTGTTACAAGTAAATCTATGTTATTTTCATATACACTTTTTCCTACTTTTAAATGAAGTTCGTTTGAAAATTCACCAAGTTCTAGCATATCGCCTAAAACTGCAATTTTGTATTTATCTTTAAAGCTTCCTAAAAATTCAAGGGCTGCCTTCATTGAATCGTAACTTGCGTTATATGCGTCATTTATTATAGTGATATTATCTTTAAAATTATCTACTTCCATTCTATTTTTTGTAAGAGAGAATTCATTTATTCCTGTTATTATATCGTTTATATCAATTCCAACTTCTCTACCTACACAAATTGCACAAAGGGCGTTATATACAAAGTGTTTTCCTGATACAGGCACATTAATATTATATTTATTATTATTAAAACTTACATCAAAACTACTACTATTTGTACCAATATTTATATTTAAAGCCATAACATCAGAATGATTATCTATTCCAAATCCAATACTTTTATATTTTTTAAATAAATCTTTATTATTATTTAACATATCATTATCATTGTTATATACAAGTACTCCATTTTCTTTCATGCCATTTAATATTTCAAGTTTTGCTTTTAAAATATTCTCTCTTGAGCCCAAATTTCCTATATGCGAAGTTCCAACATTTGTTATAACAGATACGGTAGGTTCTGCAATATTAGATAGATAATCAATTTCACCTTTATGATTCATTCCCATTTCTATTACAGCTGCTTCATGTTCCTCTTTAAGCCTTAATATTGTTAACGGAAGTCCTATATCGCTATTAAAATTACCTTCTGTTTTTAGTGTATTATATTTTTTAGAAATAACACTTGCAATAATATCCTTCGTACTTGTTTTTCCAACACTACCTGTAACACCAACTACAGGAATATTAAACATTTCTCTTTTGTATTTTGCAAGTAATCCTAAAGCTTTTATAGTATCTTTTACAATTATTATATTTTTATTCTTGTACTTTTCTATACAATTGTCATCAATCTCTATTCCCTGCAAGATACAAGTACTAGCTCCATTTTCAAATGCTTTTTCATACATAGCATTTCCATCAAAATTTTCACCTTTTATTCCAACAAAAGTATCATTTTCTTTAATTTCTCTTGTATCTATTTTAAAATTATCACATGTTGCATTATTATCCCCACATACAAGCCTTCCACCGCATTTTTCTATAACATCTATAACATATATATCTTTCACGCTATTTCTCCTTTATACATTTTATTTTTTTTACTATAAATTATGATTGTTTCAAATATTAAATATTATATAATACTTCTAGTTACATTTAATAATAGTTGAAGTGATATATTCAAATATAAAGTTAACACAATCATCAATCATTTCATTTAACATCTCTTTTGAATAAAGTATAAGTGGTACTTTTACATTATTATCTGCAGAAGCACTTAAAGAATTAAAATAATTAATTACTTTTATAATATCCTTTTGCTCTACCTCAAATGTTTTTAATTTTGAAAGAGAGTCTAAAATATTTGAAGTGTATGCTATACTCACATTATCAATATTTAATACTTTTTCAAAAGAATTAAAATCTTCTTGTTTAATTCTTATCATTGTGTTTCTATTACACTCTAAAATTTCATTTCTTTTTGTTTTAATACCACAAACTTCCCCTGAATTATCAAGTAAAACCTTGTTTGTATATGTATATTTATTAAAATAATAATCTGTCATTAAATGTACTAAATATCCTAGTATAAGAGGATCTTGAATATCATCCAAATGAACATTTTTAAATGTCTCATAATCTGGAAGACAAAATTTTCCTCCATTTATTATAGTATACTCCCTATAATGACTTACCTGATATTCAATAATCTTTGACACATTTTTTACAACATGCCCTCCATACATATCAGGGAGTATATTTCCAAGTAAAAATTTATCCTTATCTTCATAATAATTTAACTTACTATTTAACTTATTTGCAACTTGTGCATGTATTTTCCAAGATGGCATTTTATTACTCCTTTCATTCCTATATTTAAATTATATTTATTGCTCCTTATATTTCTAAAACTTCAAGTGGTGTGTAATTTGCCATAAGTCTTTTAAAACCATATTTATCAAACATAATTTCTAGCTTAAAATCATCTCCTTCAGCTTCAATATTTTGTATAATTCCTTCTCCAAATTTTTTATGCTTTATCCTCATTCCTACCGTATAATTTACGTTTTTCTTTTCAGTGACAACTCTATTTGTATTACCAGTTATATTTTTTAAGAAGTTGTCAACACTCATACCAAAGCTTGCCTTTTTAGATACCTTAGAATCTATTTTTCCATATCCACTACCAATATTTGAAAGAACACCTTGAACTTTAGTATATTCGTTATCAATATTTTTTTCTTTTTTCTTATTATTTTTGTGAATGTTATCCCTAGAATCCTCGTCAAGAAGTTCTTCTGATATTTCATCTATAAATCTTGAAGGATAAGAGTATGTTGTCATACCATAAAGTGTTCTTTTATTTGTATTTGTAAGGAACAATTTTTCTTTTGCCCTTGTTATTCCAACATAACAAAGCCTTCTTTCTTCTTCAGTAGACTCATCTTCTTCTATAGATTTTTTAGATGGAAAAAGTCCCTCTTCCATACCAACTAAAAACACAACGTTAAATTCAAGGCCCTTAGCACTATGCATAGTCATAAGAGTAACAGCTTCTGCACCTTCTTCTAAACTATCTACATCAGATACCAAAGCAATGCTATCTAAGAAATCAGCAAGTGTATTATCTGCATTTTCTTTTTCAAATTCCATAGCAACGCCAATAAATTCCATAAGATTATCAAATCTCATTTCACTTTCCTTGTCTTCAGTTTCATTTAGCATAGCTTCATATCCAGAGTTCTTTAGTACTAATTTTATATATTCTGATACTGGCATAGTATCTTTTTTAGAAATAAGGTCTTCCATCATATCCCTAAACATTATTATATTTCCAGCACTTCTAATTCCAACTAAATTATCACTATCTTTGATTACGTTATATATAGAAGTATTGTTAGCAGCTGCAATTTCATCTAATCTATCTAAAGCTGTATTTCCAATTCCTCTTTTTGGTTCATTTATTATTCTTCTTAGGGATATATTATCATTTGGATTCTGAATGAATTTAAGATAACTTGTAATATCCTTTATTTCTTTTCTTGCATAGAATTTTATACCACCAATTAATCTATATGGTGTACCTGATCTCATAAATACTTCTTCAAGTACACGAGCTTGTGCATTAGTTCTAAACAAGACAGCAAAATCAGAATATGTCTTATTTTCTTTTTTACATATTTCATCTATTTTATCAACAATATATTCTACTTCTTCATATTCATTTGACAAAGTATTATATACTATTTTATCCCCTTGTTTATTCTCTGTCCAAAGTTTTTTATCAATCTTTGATTTATTATTTTTTATTACCTGATTTGCTGCCTCAAGTATAGTTTTTGTACTTCTATAATTTTCTTCTAATTTTACAATTTTAGCATTTGGAAATTCTTTCTCAAAATTTAGTATATTTGAAATATCTGCCCCCCTAAAGCCATATATACTTTGTGATTCATCACCAACTACACATATATTTCCATGTGCTGCTGAAAGTAAAGATATTAACAAAAATTGTATTTTATTTGTATCCTGATACTCATCAACTAATATGTATTTAAATTTGTTTTGATAATATTCTAACCTATCTGGATTATTCATAAACACTTTTACAGTTAGCATTATTATATCATCAAAATCAATCGCATTATTTTTCTTTAACAGTTCTTGATATGAAATATATACTTGTGCTACCTTTTCTTTCCTAAAATCTCCAGATGCTTCTGTTAAATACTCTTCTGGCCCTTTCATATTATCTTTTGCTCTTGATATTTCATATTTTATATATGACACTGGATATTCTTTATCGGATATATTTAATTTCTTTAACACTTCTTTTATAACCTTTTCTTTATCTAATTCATCAAATATATTAAAATCTCTAGAATACCCTAAAAGCTCTATTTCTCTTTTTAGAATTCTTACACAAACTGAATGAAATGTCCCAAGCCAAATATCATTTGCATTTTCTTCTACAAGTGATAATACTCTTTCTTTCATCTCTTTTGCTGCTTTATTTGTAAATGTAATAGCTAAAATTTCCCATGGCTTTACAATATTTTGTTCTAATAGATATGCTATTTTATATGTAAGTACACGAGTTTTTCCACTTCCTGCACCTGCAAGTATTAAAAGTGGTCCGTCAGTGTAGCTTGCTGCTTCTCTTTGTTTATCATTTAATTTATCTAATAAATTGCTCATATAATACCTCTTTTCAAACTTTTGTTTATACCACAATATTATATCAATTTTTAGTATAAAGTGCAATGAAAATTTAATAAATAAAACAATAAAATATTTATCTAATGTTACTATTCAGACTAGAATCTAAAATTTTAGTAACAATATGTAACTAATAGAAACAAAACATTTGGAATTGATAAATATCGTGCTTAAAACAAAGAAAAAAAGGTTAAATGTGAATAACATAATTCATATTTAATCTTTTTTTGTATATTAACTATTTTTTTAACGAAAATTAATGAGTATCTTTTCAACTATATAGTATAAAAAAATTTACACACTAGTCTTGACAAGGTCTCTTGATTATTTATCTAAAATTCATAGTATATACAAACTCCATTTTTGTATATACAAAATTTCTAATACACCAGACAGTGGTCTGTGCTACTTGATATAAAGCCTAGGGCGAAATCCTATACCGTCATTTGCGACAGAGGTACTAAAGCTGCTACGACATGAAACAGGACATTGACTACCGTCAGGAGCGTAGCCACCGCCACGACTAATGAAATCAGAACTGTAAGCCTCACTCGTCCATTCAAATACATTTCCTGCTAAATCATATATATTTTTTACCATCCATTTACCACTATATCCTGCTCCTTGTTTTGTTCCATATCCTGATACATTTGCAGGCGATAATGAATTATAATAATTTCCATAATATCTGCTGTCTTTTAAACTTGCTAATTCATTTATACTTTTTAAACTACCTTCTATCCAGTGACATGTTGTATCCCATGCTTTTCCTGTAAGTAATCCTGTTTGCACATATTCATTACTTATCATACTTTCTGCACTTGCTTTTGAATTTGTATAAGTTATATTTGTCCAAATTATTGCATCTTTTTTGCTTACTGGTATTCCTGTTTTATTACTTGTTGATGTATCTCCCTCTGGTATCCCTGCTTCATATCTTCCTATATAAAAGCCTCCATATTTTTTTACATCTGCTGTTTCATCCGTTATACCATTTGGTAAAGTATCATCACCTGTTGGTCTATTACCAGGAAAGCTTGTATCTTTTCTATATGTACTCTCAGTTGCAGGTACCCATACAAATTCATTATCTTTATCATCTTTTATAACAAGTCCTGTATCTTTTGTTCCCTCTTTATACGTAAATCCTTTTGGAATTGGTACTCCATCTTCTACACTAGCTATTGTATCTTTCCATTCTTCGCTTTTCTTTGTTGCTCCATCTGTTACCTCTGAAAACCATTTATACTCTGTATTATTCTCAGTTTCTCCTGCCCATACTAATTTTCCTTTTATTACTGATACTTTATCTTTAT
>ERZ791623.577-NODE-577-length-20269-cov-3.055704_pt1 | contig 20269 bp, 18 predicted proteins | sample MGYA00510268_ERZ791623 | MGnify/ENA primary metagenome ERZ791623 (study PRJEB30046, sample SAMN00715216) | human gut metagenome | study: EMG produced TPA metagenomics assembly of the A metagenome-wide association study of gut microbiota in type 2...
GGGGCGCGGGTTGCGGATCATCGAGTCGAGCATCTGCGTTGCAGTGATGACCGGCTTATACGCGTTGTTGCACTTGCGGATGATGGTCTTCTGGATGTGGGGCACCTGGGCAGCGGGTACCTCGACGCCCAGGTCACCACGGGCAACCATGATGCCGTCGGAGGCTTCGAGAATCTCGTCGAAGTTCTTGACGCCAAGTGCGCTCTCGATCTTGGGGAAGATCTGGACGTGCGGTGCGCCCATCTCGACGCAGATGTCGCGGATCTGCTTGACTGCGGCGCCGTCGCGGATGAAGGACGCGGCGATGGCATCGATGCCCAGCTCGCAGCCAAACATGATGTCCGCGCGGTCCTGGTCGGTGACGGAGGGCAGACCAATGTTCACGTTGGGAACGTTGACGCCCTTCTTCTCGCCAATCTCGCCGCCGTTGGTGACCACACAGTGGATGTCGGAGCCCTCCACGTGGTCGACCTCAAGGCCGACAAGGCCATCGTCGATGAGGAGGATGGAGCCCTTCTCGACCTCGTTGGGGAGGTTGAGGTAGTCGAGGGAGATGTGACCGGCGTTGCCGTGGAAGTCCTCGCTGGTGGGCTGGGCGGTAACCACGATGGCGTCGCCAGTGTTGACGGTGACCTTCTTGCCATCCTCGAGAAGACCGGTGCGAACCTCGGGGCCCTTGGTGTCGAGCATGATGGCCACGGGGATGCTGAGCTCGGCCGAGATGCGGCGGACGCGCTCGATCATCTGACGGTGGTAGTCGTGGCTGCCATGGGAGAAGTTGAAGCGGGCAACGTTCATGCCGCTCTCGATGAGGGAGCGAAGGACGTCGTCACTCTCGGTGGCGGGGCCCATGGTGCACACGATCTTGGTTTTCTTGCTGAATGCCATTATTCTCCTTTGCCTACTGTCCTCTTTGGTGCGATGTCTCTATGGCTAGCAGACAACGCTCCTGGGCACGAAGTCCGTGCCGTGAGCGAATGCCTGCGCGTTGTCGAGCGTCACGCGGGCAATCTCGCCAAGGGCCTCCTTGGTGAAGAATGCCTGGTGAGAAGTCATGACCACGTTGGGGAAGGAGCAGAAGCGCGCAGTGATGGAGCTGCCGAGAATCTCGTCCTCGCGGTCCTGGTAGACGTTGGCGTTCTCCTCCTCGTAGACGTCGAGGCCTGCGGCGCCAATCTTGCCAGCGCGGATGCCGCGGATGAGCGCGTTGGAGTCGACCAAAGCGCCACGGGCGGTGTTCACAAAGATGACGCCATCCTTCATCTTGGAGATGGAGTCGTCGTTGATCATGTGGTAGCTCTCCTCGTTGAGGAAGGCGTGCAGCGAGATGAGGTCTGCGCGGGCGTAGAGCGAGTCGTAGTCGACCTTGCCGTCCTTGATGTCGACGTACTCGTCAACCACGTGCTCCTCGTCGACGAGCTTCTGGTTGGGGTAGAGGTCGGCGCCAATGACGTACATGCCAAAGCCCTTGCAGATGCGGCAGAGGGCGGCGCCGATGCGGCCGGTGCCAATGATGCCGGCGGTCTTGCCGTGCAGGGTCACGCCGACAAGGCCGGTGAGGTCGAAGTTGTTCTCGCGGACGCGGATGTAGCCCTTGTGGATGCGGCGGTTGGCGCAGAGGGCCAGGCCCATGGCGTGCTCGGCGATGGCCTCAGGCGAATAGGCGGGGACGCGGGTGACCTTCATGCCGAGGTCCTTGGCGACCTCGACGTTCACGGCGTCAAAGCCTGCGCAGCGCATGAGGACGAGCTTCACGCCAAAGCCGGAGAGGATCTCGAGGGTCATGGCGCCGCAGTCCGCGTTCACGAAGGCGCAGACCGCATCATACCCGCGGGCAAGGGGTGCGGTCATGGGGGTGAGGTTGGTCTCGGTGAAGTCGATCTTGACGTCCGGGTAGTCCTTGAGCTCCTTGGTGAAAGAATCCTTGTCATAGCTGGCGGTACCATAGAACAGAATCTTCATCGTTGCCCTTTCCTCGAGACCCTGTGGAATCAATCTCGCACGCGGTTACGTGCTGACTTAGCGAAAGTTTACCGCATGGGGCAAGCGCCGTGGGGCATGCCCCGATAAGTCCTTACGAATGCGATACGGGAGAGGGCTTCACCACCAAATTGCACCTTCATCCAATAAAGACTGACGCTCGTTTCATCGGGTAGAATGATGCGGTATCAACCATGCGTCCAGCATGGCAGCCTTGGTGAGCCCTTGCCCCTCCTGGGGAATTATGATCGGGCATCAATCTGCTGGGCGCCCGTGACCCCAGGAGGAGAATTGAAGGAGTACCTGCAGGAGTCTGCGCAAGTCATCAAGGATGTTGCGTCAGACGACACCTACGGCCTCGCCGCAGATGAGGCGGCTGCACGCCTCGAGAAGAACGGCCCCAACAAGCTCAAGGAAGCCAAGAAGGACCCGCTCTGGAAGCGCTTCTTTGCCCAGATGGCAGACCCGATGATCATCATGCTCATCGTGGCGGCGGTCATCTCGGCCCTTACGAGCATGGCTCAGGGCGAGGCGGACTTCGCCGACGTGATCATCATCTGCTTCGTGGTTGTGGTGAACGCGGTTCTCGGCGTGGTGCAGGAGTCCAAGGCCGAGGAGGCCCTGGCCGCGCTCCAGGAGATGTCTGCCGCACAGAGCAAGGTCGTGCGCGACGGCGAGGTGGTTACCGTGCCGTCCTCCGAGCTTGTCGTTGGCGACCTCGTGATTCTCGAGGCCGGCGACTCCGTTCCCGCGGACTGCCGCATCATCGAGAGCGCGTCCATGAAGATCGAGGAGGCTGCCCTCACGGGCGAGTCCGTGCCGGTCAACAAGATCGCCACGGTTCTCGACGTGCTTGACGAGGGCAAGGACGTTCCTCTCGGCGACCGCAAGAACATGTGCTACATGGGCTCCACCGTGGTCTACGGCCGTGGCCGCGCCGTGGTTGTTGCCACGGGCATGGACACCGAGATGGGCAAGATCGCCGACGCCCTCACGCGTGCCGAGGACGAGGAGACGCCGCTCCAGAAGAAGCTGGACGAGCTCTCCAAGATTCTCTCCATCATCTGCATCGTGATCTGCGCCCTGGTCTTTGTGGTCACCTGGCTCAAGCATGGCATGGGCTTCTTTGACAACATGACACTCGTGCTCAACACCTTCATGGTCGCTGTGTCGCTCGCCGTTGCCGCCATCCCCGAGGGTCTGGCCGCCGTCGTGACCATCGTGCTTTCCATCGGTGTCACCAAGATGAGCCAGCACAACGCCATCATCCGCAAGCTCTCTGCCGTCGAGACCCTTGGCTGCACGCAGGTCATCTGCTCGGACAAGACGGGCACCCTCACGCAGAACAAGATGACCGTCGTGCGCCACTTCACCGAGGACCAGGATCGCCTCGTTCGCTGCATGGCGCTGTGCTCCGACGCCAAGTGGGACTCCGCACACGAGACCGCGGTGGGCGAGCCCACCGAGGCCGCACTCGTGGCCGATGCCGCCAAGCTCGGCTTCACCTCGGGTGACCTCGACGCCGCCAACCCCCGCGTGGGCGAGGCGCCCTTCGACTCCGGCCGCAAGATGATGTCTGTGGTCAACAAGGCGCCTGACGGCAACTACATCCAGCACACCAAGGGCGGCCCCGACGTCATTCTCGCCCGCTGCACCATGGTCCACACCGCCGAGGGCGACGTGCCCATGACCGGCGAGTGGCGCCAGCGCATCATGGAGGCCAACAAGGCCATGGCCGCTGGAGCGCTCGCTCGACCTCTTCGACGAGGCCATCGCCCTGGGCTCCAAGGCGGTCGACCTCGTGGACGCCACGGACTTCTCGCCCGAGGCGCTTGAGCACGACATGACCTTCCTGGGCCTGTGCGGCATGATCGACCCGGTTCGCCCCGAGGTCAAGCAGGCCGTGGCCGAGGCGCACTCCGCCGGCATGCGTGTTGTCATGATCACCGGCGACCACATCGACACCGCCGTGGCCATCGCCAAGGAGCTGGGCATCATCGTCGACCGCTCGCAGGCCATTACTGGTGCCGAGCTTGACCGCATGTCCGACGAGGAGTTTGCGAAGAACATCTCCAAGTACGGCGTGTACGCCCGCGTCCAGCCCGAGCACAAGACCCGCATCGTCGACACCTGGAAGAAGCTCGGCAAGGTCGTAGCCATGACCGGCGACGGCGTGAACGACGCCCCGTCCATCAAGCGCGCCGACATTGGCGTGGGCATGGGCATCACCGGCACCGACGTCACCAAGAACGTGGCCGACATGGTCCTTGCCGACGACAACTTCGCGACCATCATCAACGCCTGCGAAGAAGGCCGTCGCATCTACGACAACATCAGGAAGTCCATCGCCTTCCTGCTCTCGTCCAACCTCGCCGAGGTCATTGCGGTCTTTGTGGCGTCGCTCATCGGCTTCACAATCCTTGAGCCTACGCACCTCCTGTGGCTCAACCTCATCACGGACTGCTTCCCCGCGCTCGCCATGGCCATGGAGGAGGCCGAGCCGGGCATCATGAAGCGCGAGCCCCGCAACGCCGACGACGGCATCTTTGCCAATGGCATGGGTCTCGACTGCCTGATCAAGGGCATCTTCATTGGTACGCTGACGCTCATCTCGTACTTCATTGGCCTGAACATCGAGGGCGTGCCCCTGGCGTCCGTGCTGTCTGGTGCCGACAAGGGCCTCGACGGCATGACCATGGCCTTCCTCACGCTCTCGATGGTCGAGATGTTCCACTCGTTCAACATGCGCAGCCGTCGTCAGTCCATCTTCAAGCTGCCCACCCAGAACAAGTGGCTGTGGTTCGCGTTCGCGGGCTCGCTCGTCCTCACCTTTGTGGTCATCGAGACCCCGCTCGCCCAGGCATTCGACTTCGCCGAGATCAACGCGTTCGAGTACGGCATTGCCATGCTGCTTGCGGCAGCCATCATCCCGCTGGTGGAGATTTACAAGGCCATCATGCGTGCGGTCGAGAAGGGCAGGAACTAGTCGTTCATGGGCAAGCGCGCACCAAAGAAGGGCTCTCAGAAGGGTTCGCGCAAGCGTAGTGTCTCGAGTGCCGGCAGGTCCCAGCAGGGCCTGCCGGCCCTTTCTTCTCTCGCGGACCTGCCTCGCTTCTCCGAACTTACGCCGTCCGATCGCCAGCGAAGCGCCTTTGGCGAGGTGGCTACGCAGGCGGCACAGTCGCTTGGTTGCAGCGTAGACGAGATGGCGCTTGGCTGCGTGGTGCGGCTGGACCGCGGCTTTCCTGCCGTGGTGACGGCAGATGCGCTCTTCCGCGCGGAGTTCTCGGCGCACCTCACCAAGGGTGGGGACTCGCGCGTGGCCGTAGGCGACTGGGTTCTGGCGCGCGTGCCCGCCGGCCACGACATGGGCCTTATCCTTCAGATCCTGCCGCGCGAGAGCGACATTGCCCGCTGGCGGGGAGGCTCGCGCGGCGAGAGGCAGACCCTTGCCGCAAACGTGAGCGTGGTGCTCGTTGTCCAGCAGCTGGGAGCGGCGCCCATCTCGTGCGAGAGAATCGCGCGCTCTGCCGTGATTGCGCGCGACTGTGGCGCGCGGGTCGCCGTTGTTCTCACCAAGGCGGACCGCGCCCCCAGCGCGGTGCTGGCAGAGGACGTTGCCGCCGTTCGTGACGTCCTGGGCGAGGAGTGCGGGCTGGTCATGACCTCCTCGGCGGATGGCGTGGAGGCCGAGCGCGCCGAGAAGGACGCGGGCGCCCTGGGAGTTGCCTGGGGTCCCGCCGCCGTGCGCTCGCTTGTGCCCGAAGGTACCGTTGCCATTGTGCTGGGGGAGTCCGGCGCGGGCAAGTCAACGCTGCTCAACGCCCTATTGGGACACGACGTGCTCAAGACCGGCGCCGTGCGCGGGTCCGATGACGCGGGCCGGCACACGACGGTGGCGCGCCGTATGGTCTCTGTGCCGGGGGGTGGCGTGATCGTGGATGAGCCGGGGCTGAGGAGCCTTCCCATCGTGGGTCACGAGCGTGGCCTTGCGGCTGTGTTTCCCGAGGTGGCGGATGCCGCGCGTGGGTGTCGCTTCTGTGACTGCACGCACACGCACGAGCCGGGATGCCAGGTGCGCGAGCTTCTCTCCGAGGGGCGCATCTCTCAGCGTCGCTATGACGCGTACGTGGCGCTGGCCGCCGAGATGCGCGAGAGCGCGCGGACACTCGACCCGGATATCGTGCTTTAGCTGGGCGGCTGTACGCGGCGGGCGCCGCGTGACGCAGCGTGCACGCGCAGAACAGCGAATATTTGATATGGACTCTGTCGCGGTGCGTACACAATTCCTACACATTTAAATATATGCCATCTGAGCTGCGCAAATGCGGCTGCGGGGCCGTGCTGGGCGCGGTTCTGGCATGCCCAGGCAATAACAGCAAATGGCGATTTCTCATAGCAAAATTCCCGCGATAACAACAAAATGTGACAGCTTCCTGCAAGAGAGGTGTCCGTAACTGGTAGCTCTTTCTTGGAAGGATGGCGGTGCGGGGCTTCTTCCACCGGACAATTTTCTCAGCCAGGAACGGAGGTTGGGAAAGGGGGAGCCCATGTCACGCCGCTTCAAGATCGTGCTCTCTGGGGCGTTTGCACTGCTTGCCGTTGTGCTGTGCCTGGCATATGGCGAGAGCGTGCGTGCGGAGGAGGAGGCGCGCCGCCAGGAGACGCTCACGCGCTACGGCGGCGAGGTGGTGAGCCTGGTTGTTGCCACATCCCAGTTGGAGGAGGGGCAGGTCATCTCGGCGGGTGACGTTGCCAAGCGAGACTGGGTCTCTGACCTGGTGCCAGAAGGTGCCATTACGAACCTGGACGATGCCATTGGCAAGAAGATCACGGTTGCCGCTGCCTCTGGGACACCGCTCACCCAGCTCAACTTTAGGGAGACGGGCGCCGCTGTAGAGGTGCCGTCAGGAAAGATTGCCGTCTCTGTTCCCATGGCAGACAAGCTTGGCGTGGGCGAGGGTGTGGTAGCGGGTGACAGGCTTGTTGCCTACCGCGTGGCAGATGGCGCAGCAACGGTGCTTGCCAAGGAGGCAACGGTGCTCTCGATGCCCGAGGGGTCGCGCACGCTTGCGTCGGGATTACAGGTCATGACCGTTGCGCTTGCTCCGACGGACGTTTCGAGTGTCCTGGCGGCGTCGACCGAGGGGAGCCTTCGGTTTGGCCTTCCCGCAAGCGACGTCGAGGGCGTTGAGGCGGGCGTGCCCGCCGCGCCAACCAAGGTTGACCAGGAGGTGGGCGAGTGATGGGACATGCGTGGAGCGTGCTGTGCCCAAAGGAGGAGCGCGCCGGGATGGTCGAGGCGCTCAGGACGATAGACGGCCTGGCAGAGTGCGAGTTTGCCCAGGATGCCAGCGAACTGCGGGAACGCATGGCAGAGTGCGCCAGCGGCGAGCGGTCCGCCCTTATCGGCCTCTCCAAGAGCGGTGTCTCGGACGTCAACCTTGCGGCCGCCATTGCGTCCGACGGCCATGCCGAGAAGGTCGTGCTTGCGCTGAGGTCACCCTCTGGGTCGCTGAGGTCTCGCGCTGCGAGGGCGGGCATCGACCTTGTCGTTGACCTGGACGGCGTGTCCCCTGCGCCATCTGCGGAGATGGACGCCGCGCCGGTTCCGGAGCCCCTGCAGAACAGCGATGGGGGTCGCACCTCGGCTGCTCCGGGGCCGGCGCTGGCGCCCGAGGGGGCCCGCGCGCCCATTCTTACGTTCTGCTCGGGAAGAGGCGGCGTTGGCAAGACGTCCGTCGTGGCGTGCGCTGCGGTTGCCGCAGCCTCGTGGGGCATGCGAGTAGAGGTGGTTGACTTGGACCTCTCCTGCGGGAACCTCTACGCGATGCTTGGCCTTGCTCGCGGGACGGACCTCTCGCGCCTCTCGGCGGAAGACCTGGGGGACTCAGAGCGCCTGGGGAGGCTTGGCGCTCCGTGCGGCGAGCGCATCCGCGTGTGGGGGCCATGCGAGCGTCCGGAAACCTCCGAGCTTGTCTCGGGGATTGTGTCTGAACTGCTTGGCGCCCTTGCGCTTGATGCCGATCTGGTGCTTGTCGATACGTCTCCCACATTCTCCGAGGCGGTGGCGCTTGCCGTTCGCCAGAGCGACCGCGTGGTTCTCGTACATGACAGCCGGCCCGGATCACTGGCAGCGCTTGCCCGCACGAGCGGACTTGCCGTGCGGCTGGGCGTTGCGCGCACGCGCATTGCCCGGTTGGAGAACCGCGTGGACGTGCGGGACAGGACAGACCCGGCGCTGGGCAGGGCAGAGGTGGGGCTCGAGGCTGCGCGTGCGTTCACGGCGCTCGATGGCGGGGACGAGGTTTCTGACTACCTGGGATATGGAGATGCGGCAGGCCTATTGGAGGTTGGCTCGCCGTTTGCGGAGTCTGTTGCCGCCTGCCTGGCGCAGCTCCTCCAGGAGCTTGGGTCGCTCCCAGAGGCCGAACCTGCACAGCGCGCTGCCCAGGGGCTTGCCCCGCGGCGCAGGGGCCTTTTCCGGCGCAGGAGGGAGGCGGTCTAGGTGTCTGTACTCGAGATGGTCCGCGAGGAGGAAGCGCGGAGAGGGACTGCCACAACGGAGGGACGCGACCTTCGCCAGCAGCGGCTGAGCCTCAAGAACGCTCTGGTGGAGCGGTTGGGGCTTGCGACCATTGCCTCGATGCTCTCTGCGGGCGATGCCACCCAGGCGCGCTTGGCACTTGCCGTGACGTGCAACGCAATCATCAACACCGGGGGCTACGAGGGCCTTTCGCACGAGGACGTGGCGCGTCTCGTGCGCCAGGTGACGGACGAGATCTGCGGTCTTGGCCCCATCCAGCCGCTTCTCGAGGACGAGGATGTCTCCGAGATCATGATCAACGGCTGCGATGCGCTCTTCTACGAGCGCAGAGGTGAGGTCTTCTCGGCACCGGCGGTGTTTGACTCACCCGAGCAGATCATGATCGTGATCGACCGAATCCTGGCACCCCTTGGGCGAAGGCTCGACAGGAGCTGCCCCATCGTGAACGCGCGCCTTGCCAACGGCGACCGCGTGAACGCCGTGGCGGACCCGGTTGCCATAGGCGGGCCGGTGGTCACCATCAGGCGATTCTCCAACCGCATCACGTCGCTGGACACGCTGGTCGAGCTGGGCTCGCTGCCTGAATGGTACGCGCAGCTGCTGCGCTGGGCCGTGAGGACGCGAAAGGGGATAGCAGTAGCCGGAGGCACCGGGTCGGGCAAGACCACGCTCCTCAACGCGCTCTCGTGCGAGATTGACCCCGGCGAAAGGATTGTGACCATAGAGGACTCCGCCGAGCTGCGCTTTGATGCGCATCCGGACGTGGTGAGCCTTGAGGCAAGGGGCGCCTCGATCGAGGGGTCCGGCGAGGTCACGATTCGCGACCTGGTCAAGAACTCGCTACGCATGCGACCGGACCGCATTGTGGTGGGGGAGGTTCGCGGCGAGGAGTGCATCGACATGCTGGCCGCAATGACGACCGGACACGACGGCTCGATGACCACGCTGCACGCGGGCACCGCCGAGGAGGCCGTGCTTCGCCTGGTGCTCATGGCGCGCTTTGGGATGGACCTGCCCGCCGACATCATAGAGGAGCAGATTGCCTCGGCGCTCGACCTCATCGTGATGTCGCGGCGTGCGCCGGATGGGTCGCGCTACATCACTACGACGCATGAGGTTGGGTGGTCGAGAGGGGCAAAGTCGGTGGACCTCGTCGAGTGCGTATCGTTCGACGTGGCAGAGCGCTCCTGGAAGCTCGTTCGCGAGCCGGTGTTTGTGGCACAGGCGGTGTGCGACGGGATTCTCGACGAAGGCGAGGTGGAGCGATGGAGGTCTTCCTTCCGCTGATGGCTGCCGCCTGCGCGTTTTCGGCCGTGCGGATACTCATCGCAAGCGGCGAGCGTGGCGCCAAGACCCTGGCGTCCCGAATGCTCCGTGCATGCGAGCGCTGGGCAGGTAGACGTCTCGAGTCCCTGGGGCGCAGTGGCATGGTGGCTGCGCTTCTCGAAGGTGAGGACTGGAGACAGGCGTCGGACGCCCTTGCCGCGCTTCCCCATGAGGGCAGGCCGGGCTTGAGAAGGGAGTCCGCGTGCGCTGCGCTGCTTGTCGCTGGGGTGGGGATTGCCTGCGTGGGAGGCCTGCTCTTCCTCTCGCTTGTCTCGGCGCTCGTTCTTGCCTGTCTGGAGAGGATTGCCCTAGCTGCATGGCGCTCTTCGCGTGACCGGCGTCGTGTGCACGATATTTCGCAGGAGATGCCTGGCGTGTTCCGGACGCTCTCCGTGGCGCTTGGCGCTGGCCAGACACTGGCCCAGGCTATCGAGTACGTGGGATCGCACGGCCACGGGCCGGTCTCTGCGGGCTTTGCATCTGCGTCGCTGGGGCTTCGCTGTGGCGTATCGACAGAGGACGCGCTCGAGTCGCTCTCACGGACGCTCGACGCGCCAGGGATGGGACTTCTCACCACGGCGCTCGTGATCTCGCATCGCACGGGAAGCCCGCTGCGTGACCTGCTCGCGCGGTCTGCCGCGCTCGTCGAGCGACAGGGAGAGTTCGAGCGCGAGCTTGAGGTGAAGACAGCTCAGGTGCGTCTCTCTGCCCGTATCGTGTGCAGCCTGCCGTTTCTCATGGTGGCGCTTCTCGCCGTCATCTCGCCCGACTTTCAGCGGGGTCTGCTCTCGCCCGTTGGGCTTGGCTCCGTTGCCGTGGCCGCCGCGCTCGACTCGTTTGCGGTCCTTGTCATCAGGCGCCTCATGAGGGCGGTGCTCTGATGGCCGGTATCGCACTCATTGCGGCAAGCGCGTCCAGCGCGGTCCTGGCGGGGCTGCTGGTGGTGAGCGGGACTGGTGGCCACGTCCAGAGCGCGGCATTGGGCGCGGAGCTCGAACGTTGCGTTGCCAGCGCGCGAGAGGCGATCCGGGGCATCCCCGCCGTACGCCAGGCGAGGGAGCGAGAACGTCTTGCGCGCAGGAGGTCTGCCTGCCTGCGAGAGATGCCCACACTGATCGACGTCCTCACGCTGGGGCTCTCCGCGGGCCTCTCGTTTGATGCGTCGCTCTCGCTCTACTGTGATCGCTATCAGACGGAGCTCTCGCAGGCGTTCTCTGAGGCCATGCTCAGCTGGAGGATGGGCGTCACAAGCAGGGAGGAGGCACTCGAAGCGATGGCCTGCGAGCTGGGGGTTGACGCGTTGGCGCGCTTTGCCACGGTCGTGGGAGAGTCGCTCGACTTTGGCTCGCCGCTCGCATCTGCGCTGGAGGTGCAGGCGAAGGCCATCCGCGACGAGCAGCGGGCGCAGGTGGAGGAGGAGATCGAGAAGGCGCCGGTCAAGATGCTCGTCCCCTTGGGCGTCCTGGTTGTGCCTGCCATGCTTCTCGCGATTCTGGGGCCGCTGCTTGCCTCGGCGGCCTCGTTTGGAAGGTAGACGGTGGTGCGAGGGAAAGGAGCGTCACATGACATGGGAAAGCATGGGTCGAGAGGTTCGCAGGGTGGCCGTAGGCACCCTCCGCGACAATCGCGGGCAGGGCACCACGGAGTACGCGATCCTCGTTGGGGTCCTGGTGGTGATTGCCATCGTGGCCATCCTGGCATTCCGCGAGCGGGTCTCGCAGCTGTGGAGCGCCATAGCGAACGGCATCAACTCGCTGTGAGAAAAAGACGCGCTGTCCTTGTCGCTGCGGTGGTTGCCTACGCGCTTGCAGCGTGCGTGGTGGTGCTTTCCGGCCGCGGGCAGACAGGCGGACCGTCGCCTGCGACTGGAACGGGTGCAACTGGCGAGGAGCGCTTGGACACAAGCCCTGGCGAGGCGATTGGGGGCGAGCTCGTCTCCTTATCCGGGGATGCCGCCGCGAGCGAGGCAGATATCGGATTGGCCCCTGCTGCCAATGGGGTGCAAGAGGCGGCAACCGAGCTTGTGTGTCAGTACGAGCAGCGAGGCGACTGTGTGCTCGTGAGGTCTGGGTACCTCGACCTCTCGGGCCGGGTCTGGAGCATGGTTGTGGAGGGATCGGGATGGGTCGACGTGTGCATAGTCCAAAGCGCAGACGGCGGGACGAGCGAGACCAAGGTCGTGCACATGGACGCCGCAGAGTGGGGGGAGTCCCTGGGCGAGCTTGGCCTTGGTGGCTAGCCGGGGACTCCGGGCAGTCCACGCTCGAGTACGCGCTGGTGCTGGTGGCGTTTCTCTCCATGGTCGCCGCACTGGGGCTGGCGTGGCATGCGGCGCGTGACGGGGCCCTCGTGCGCATGGCAACGAATGCGGCAACGCACCAGGCCTCTGGCGGGACGCTTGCCTGGCTCCAGGATCTTCTGGGGTTCTGAGATGGGTCGCAGGCGGTGGTGGGTAGGCCACGTGGGCGAGGAGGGACAGGCAACGGTCGAGGCAGCCGTGCTCATTCCCACGGTGATGGTCGTGCTCGCGCTTCTCCTCCAACCGGCGATGCTCCTCTACACGCGTGCGGTCATGAGCGGGGCAGCTGCCGAGGGGGCCCGGCTTGCCACGACCGCAACGTACGACGAGGCGGTGTCTCTCGTCGACTCCTACGTGAGACGGAGGCTCAGGGCCGTGCCGGACGTTGCCTGCTTCCACGAGGGAGGAGCCGACGCCTGGAACGTTTCCGTCGAGCAGGACGGGAATCGCGTACGCGTCTGCGTTGTGGGCCATGCCCGGCCGTTACCGCTGATGGGGGTGACGGCGGGGCTGGTTGGACAGATGGATGGCGAGGGCGTGCTCCTATCGGCCAAGGTCGAGCGCAGCACGCGGGCCGAGTGGGTTGGGGGTGACTACGGTGATTGGATTGCAGCGTGGGGCTAAGGAGGCCGTACCCGGAACGGCGTCGAGGCAGGGTGGCTTGCACCTGGGCCTCTCGCTCTTCTTGGACGACGAGGGCGGATACACCACGGTCGCCGTGGCGGTTGCACTGCTCGTGAGCATATCGCTGGTCTTTGCAGCCGCGTCTGCGGAGTGGGTGATGGCGCGTTCGTACGAGGTTCAGCCCGTGGCAGATGCCGCGGCCATGGCCGGGGCAAACTCCGTGGCAGCCTATGCCACCATTGCCAGGGTGCTTGATGCCTGCGTGCTCAGCCTGGGACTTCTCGGCGTGACGGTCTTTGGGGCGGGGCTCGTGCTCTCGTGCATACCGGGTGCCGCAACCTTTGGGGGAAGCGTCTGTGATGCGGGAAGGAAGGTCCTCGATGCCCGGCGGGACTTCGCGAGAAGCGCATCGGAGGGCCTAGAACGTCTGGAAAAGGTGCTGCCGGCGGTCGTGGTTGCAAACTCGGCCGCCTGCGTTGCGGAGAACGCGCGGGCACAGGGCCTGCCGTATGTTGGTTGCGCCATTCCGTTTCCCGTTGAGTCGCAGTCGGACTTCTCGTCCCTTGCTGCCGAGATCTCTTCGGACGAGATGGACAAGGATGCCGAGGAGCTACGAGAGCTGTCGCAGCAGGCAGATGCGGCAAAGTCCCTGGCAGACGCGGCGCGCTTGCGTGGGTGGACAGCGGATTGCGGTGGGACCCCCTATTGTCTGGAAGAGCGCGCTACCACGCTTGCCGGCCTTGCGGGCGAGGGCAACCCGCACTACCCAAGTGAGGAGGGGTGGGGATTTGGCGTCCCCCTTCTGCGGGCGCGCGCCTATTACGCGGCACGTGCGGTGCAGGAGAAGCCGCTCGACTCTAGGGTTGAGGAGCTTACGAACTCCGCGGCACGGTCCGCCTTCTACGACTACGCGCTCGAGCAGGTGCGGGACGGAACCTACGCAGAGCACGAGGACGGGACGGTTCAGATCAATCTGCCTGAGCTTCCGCACAACGTCGAAGAGACAAAGGCATCGAGTCTCTACACTGATGACCTCTGGCCCTGTACCGGGGAGGAGGCGGGGACGGTGCTTCACTCGTCACCCGCGTGTCCGGGCGCAACTGGCTCCTCGGCGGGACGCGCGTCCCTCCAGGACCTCGATGCTGGGGCGGTCAAGAGGTGCGAAACATGCGGCATGGACCTTGCTGCCATGGGTGCGGTCGCCGCTGCGTCGACCTCGACGGATAACGGCTTCGAGCACTACTGGCGCGAGGTAGTGGCGGCGTCTAAGGAGTACGAGGCCGCGCGCAACAAGCAGGCGGATGCCGAGAAGGACCTGCGCGACAAGGCAGAGGATGCGCGCAGCTCTTTCGAACGCGCCGTGGACCAGCTCTCGGTCGTGCGACCTCGCATCTGCCCGCCAGGAGCTTGGGGCTGCGTCGCCGTGGTCTCCAGGACGGAGGCGACGACCGTTCCCACCGAGCTCACCGCCTCGTTTCTCTCCTCGGGAGAGCTTCCTGCGGGGTCTGCGGTATCGGCGGCGGCCCTGGCGCCAGACGAGTCGACAGCCGAGAACAACGTGCTCGCCAGCTTCTTTGACGGAGTCACGTCCCAGGGAACGGGCTCTGTGCTGGGAGGCGCCTTCGACGGCGTCTGCGAGCTCTGGGGGCGCCTGCTCGTGGGGTATGGCTCAAGGTACGATTCGGCTTCTGCCTCGGTGGGGGACTTTCTCGACAGGCTTGACAACGTGTTTGGTGGGACGGTGGGCTCGTGGCTGCGCGGCAAGATCAAGGAGACGGTCGCCGCCTGTGGCTTTGAACCCGTGGACATGAGACTCATGAAGCCCGCACTGGTGGGGTGGACTCGTGTGCTCGACCAATCCGGCTATGACGCGGCTGGCAAGGCGCGGCAGATGATTGAGGCACTGCCTCCTGGGGCAAGCTCGTTCGACTTGGCAAAGACCCTGGGCGTCTGGGCGGCAGACTCCCTTGGCTACGGAGAGATCACTGTGGCGGAGCTCACCATTCCAGGGACGGACATCTCAATCCCCCTCACCATCAGGCTTGATGACCTCTTGGAGGCATCATGAGCGGCCCTCGGGTGATGGTGGCGTGGCGCTGGTGGTACCACAGGTGCGAAGGGATGCAATCCGGGCAGATGACCGTGGAGCTTGCTGTGCTGGTGCCCGTGGTCATTGTGGTTGCCTTGATTGTGGCAAACCTCATGGAGTTTGTCGACGCCTGCGCGGCGTTTGACCGCCTGAGCCTCGACGAGGTCATTGCCGAGGGGGTCTCTCCCACAGGCGAGCAGGGCGTGGCAGCATCCGTCGCTGCGGTCGAGGATGCTCTTCGCGTGGCGCTTGGCCGTGAGGGTTCGTGCGATGTCGAGGTGAGGGCAGAGCGCGTCTCGGCTGGAGAGGGTGAGAGCCTGCTTTCTGTGGCACCCCTCCTCACCCGCTACACCTGCACGTTGGTGTTTAGGCCGTGGCCTAGGGAGCTCCGGCTTCCGGGAATCACGTATTCCGCGCCGCTTGAGCTGCGGCACGAGCGAACGCTTGTCATCGATAGGTATCGTCCGGGGGTGGTGGTCTGATGAGGTGGATGTTCGTCCAAATAGAGAGCTCGGCGGTCGAGAAGGACTCTCCCACGCTGGGGTTCAGGGTTCTTTCGTCCTGGTTCGAGCGGCTTGTGGGGCTTCTCGGTACCGGGCCATCTGCCCAGCCTGTGGTGCTCATGAGGTGCGGCTCCATCCACACGTACGGGATGGCCTACCCCATCGACGTAGCTCTTGTGGGCAGCCGGGGAGAGGTGCTTGCCTCCGAGCGAGCGCTACCGCCTGGCCGCGTCTTCTCCCACGCTGCGGCGTTCTGTGCCTTCGAGCGCCCGGCAAGTCCCTTCCCGTGGCCACTTGTGGGGGAGACGCTGCGCGTGACCTCCCTATTGTTCGAGCCAGAGCAATCAGTGCAACCGTGCGCCGCACTCCCCGAGCCGGTGGTGGAGGTGGCCGGATCATGAAGGAGTATGAGATCAAGGTGTGCCCGCGTTGCGGCGAGGAGCTCTTTGCGGACATGCATGTCTGCTACGGCTGCCTTTACGAGTTTCCGCCCGGGAGGGACGTTCCGGCACCGGCTAGTCCAGCTGTGCCCAAGACAGAGGAGACGGCTTCTGCCGCCGAGGAGCCCTTGCTGCCAGAGCTTGTGGAAGACGAGCCGTTCCTCTGGGATGCGGGGCTGCCCCCTGCCGAGTCCGGCTGGGAGGACGACACGCTTGATCTCTCGGGCGTTGGCAATAAGGCAATCGCCACGGCTGCATTAAGCCCAGATACCCAGCCGTCCTCCCGTGAGGTGCTCTGCTGGGTGCGTACGCCCTCCATGGAGGTAAGGCTTCCCATACCCAATGAGGGCCTGGTCATAGGCCGTGATCAGACGTGTGACGTTGTGCTCCGCTCGCGTGCCGTGTCCCGCTCGCACGTTCGGATACTTCCCGCGCAGGATGGCGAGGAGGGCATGCGCGTCATAGACTTGGGGGCCACCAACCCCGCGATGTTCTCCGGAAGGGAGGTGAGAGGAGAGGTTCTCGTTCCCCTTGGATGGACGGTCTCCATCTGCGGCGCCTTCGTCACGCCGGTGCGGGCTGAGGCATGAGCCTTGCTCTGGTATTCTGGGACCGCGCTGCCACAAGGTCTTCCACAACCGTTCATTGGGGGATTCTATGAGTAACCGGCACCCCGCCGGCGTCCTTAGGCGCCGTAGGCCTGCGCTTCTCGTGCTTCCGCTCCTGGTCATGCTCTTTGCTCTTGTGCTTGGCGTCACTCCCGCACATGCGGATGACTACAGCATGGACCAGACGGACATCGACGCGACGCTGGACACGTCGGGTGGTCTTACCGTGACCGAAGTGCGAACCTTCGACTTCAGCGGGGACTTCCATGGTGTCTACTGGAAGATTCCCAAGGGGGAGAACAGCTCCAACGGGCGCACGGTGAGCGTCCAGGTGCTGGATGCCGGCATTGTCGAGAACGGCGAGGCCCGCTCCTTCGCGGAGTCCAGCTCTGGCGCCAACGAGACCTACTCCATCACGGACGGGGGCTCCTACCTGCAGGTCAAGCTCTACTCTGCCCAGAGTGACACAACGGTGCAGTTCTACGTGTCCTACTTTGCCGATGGTATTGCCACGCGCTGGTCGGATACGGGTGAGCTGTATTGGAAGTTTGTCTCTGACGGCTGGGACGTGGAGCCGCAAAACGTTACCTGCCCCATCCACTTGCCCGTTCCGAGCGGAGAGTCCGTGGCGGGTGGTGACAACGTGCGGGCCTGGGGCCACGGCCCCCTGGACGCAAGCCTTGCGTTCGACGGGAACGACGTGGTCTATTCCGTGCCGGGCGTCGGCACCAGCGAGTACGCCGAGGCGCGCATCACCTTCCCGGCCACCTGGATCTCCGACTGCCCAGAGACCTCGGGGACAGTGCTCAGCTCCATTCTCGCGGAGGAGCAGAAGAACGCCGACAACGCAAACGCTCGGCGCGCCGCGGCACGCGCGGCTGTGTATGGGGTCACAGGGCTCTGCCTTGCCGTCGCGGTGGCGGCCATTGTTGCCACGGTAATCGCAATGCGTCGCTACAAGACCTCGCACGCGGCGCAGTTTGACGACAAATACTTCCGGGACGTCCCCACGGGCGATCACCCGGTGGTTCTCGCCATGCTTGCCACCGGCGAGGACCCTGGCCCCGATGGCCTCACCGCCTCGCTCATGCGCCTCACTGACGAGCATGCCGTGCAGCTCGACAAGGTTAACGTGAGCAAGAAGAAGATGCTCGGTTCCAAGCGGTTCGACGACTACCGCGCGTCAATCGTGGGACCAATTCCCCAGGGGACCTTTGGCACGCCCGCGGAGTGCAAATCCGCCAAGCGCGCGGATGAGGCTGCCGTGGAATTCCTCTTCCACCGCGTTGCGCGTAGGATACAGGCGCCTAACGACCCCTCGTACACCGGAAGCGAGCCTGCCCTGTACTTCTCTGCCATCAAGAAGTACGCAAAGTCCTCGCCAGAGGCGTACTCGGACGCCTACGAGTCCTGGCAGTCCTCGATCAGGGTTGAGTACCTCAAGCGCTTCGCGGGCAACGGCTCTCTCAAGGGGACGGGCCACGGGCTTGCCGTTGGGCTTAGTGCGTTCTCCATCCTTGCGGCATTCCTGGAGCTGTTCGTTGTTGGCATCATGTTCGAGGCCGACATCCTTCTCGCGCTTGGCGTCACCGCGGTCTGCGGCGCAAGCGGCGGTATCTCGCTGTTCCTGCTCAGCGACAGGTTCTTCAAGGACATTAGCGTCGAGGGGGTCGAGACAAAGGCCAAGGTCCTGGCCCTCAAGCGCTGGCTCCAGGAGTTCACCCGCCTGGACGAGGCGGTGCCAAGCGACGTCATCCTCTGGAACCGCCTGCTGGTGATGGCGGTGGCGCTCGGCGTTGCGGACAAGGTCATCGAGCAGCTCAAGGTTGCCATGCCGGAGCTCATCGACGATCCGGACTTCATGCCGATTTACTACTGGTACTACATCGGCGAGCCGGGTGTGGGCTCTCCCGCGGATGTCTTCAGCGGTGCCATCCACGATGCTTCGGTGGCGGCGATTGCCAACTCGGTCGACGCAAGCGGCAGCGGCGGGGGAGGCGTCTTCTCCGCTGGCGGAGGGGGTGGCTTTGGCGGTGGTGGAGGCGGCGGTGCGTTCTAGCGTCGGCGCCCGCTGAGCCGCAGCTCCGCAGCTCAAGGCTTCGCACCTATCCGGATTCCGGAACCCAACGAACGGCCTCGCCCTCGTACGACTTTGCGGTTCTCTCGGCTCCCTGGGCGCGCAGCTTCGTGGAATCGAATATCATCAGAGCGGACTATGCAAGCGCTTGCCAAACGCCCCGGCGTATCGAGCGGGGCGTTTGGTTTGGACATGGCAGTCGGGTGGCAAAGTGCCGCCCGTGCCGCCCGGAAGCGGGCGAAGGGAGAGCAATGTACAACGTGCGCGCGATTTGCGAGGACACCTGGTGGCTGGGTGCGTCTGATCGCAGGATTCAGCTGTTCGAGAACACCTATCCCGTGCCAAACGGCATGTCTTACAACAACTACCTCATCATGGACGAGAAGACCTGCCTGCTCGACGGCGTCGACGAGGCGGTCTCGCGCCAGTTCGAGGAGAACCTTGCCCACGTCCTGGACGGCCGTCCCCTGGACTACCTGGTGATTGACCACATGGAGCCCGACCACTGCGCCGTCATCCCCGACCTTGTCCGTAGGTGGCCCAACCTCAAGCTCGTCGGCACCCCCAAGGCCTTCGACCTTGTCCGCCAGTTCCACGGCTTTGACCCCACGCCGCACGCCATCAAGATCAAGGAGGGCGACACTCTCTCGCTTGGCCGCCACACGCTGCAGTTTGTCCTCGCCCCCATGGTCCACTGGCCGGAGGTCATGGTGACCTTTGACCAGCTCACGGGAACGCTCTTCTCGGCAGACGCCTTTGGTGCGTTTGGCGCCACCGGTGGCGCAATCTTTGCCGACGAGGTCGACTGGGAGCGCGACTGGGCGGACGAGGCGCGTCGCTACTACACCAACATCGTGGGCAAGTACGGCCTGCAGGTGACGTCGCTGCTCAAGAAGGCCTCCAAGCTGGACATCAAGGAGATTGCGCCGCTGCACGCGCACATCTGGCGCCGCGACTTCGACCAGATTCTCTCCCGCTACCAGAAGTGGGCCGCCTACGAGCCCGAGGACAAGTCCGTTGCCATCTTCTACGGCTCCATCTACGGCGGGACCGCCAACGCGGCGGATATCCTCTCGACCAAGCTTGCCGAGGCGGGCGTGCACGACGTCCGCGTCTACGACGTCTCCAAGACCCCTGTTTCCGAGATGGTCTCGCAGTCCTTCCGCTCGCCGGTGCTCGTTTTTGCGTCTGCCACGTACAACATGGGTATCTTCGACGGAATGCGCGAGCTTCTCGAGGACCTCAACGCCCACGCGATGAAGAACCGCGCGGTTGGCGTTATCTACAACGGCTCGTGGGCGCCGCAGGCGGGCTCGCTCATGCTCGACGCCATCCAGCGCATGAAGGGCATGGAGGTGCTCGATCCCGAGGTTCACGTGACTTCCGCGGTGGACGAGGGCGCGCTCGAGCAGATCGATGCCCTTTCCGCTGCTATTGTGGCGAAGCTGGCGGAGTAGGGAAGACGGTCAGTTCCAAGTTTGTCGCCGAACGACAATGTTGCGGCCCGCGGCGCCTGTGCGTCGCGGGCCGTTTTGGCGAGAAGAACGTGGGGCAATCCTTGCGAGCGTTACTTGTCTCCACCGAACGTGATGAAGAGTCCCGTGAAGAACTTGGGGCCCTTCTTGCTGGGCTTGCGCTCGACGGGCGGCCTCTCTGGCTTCTTGTACCTCGCGCCCTTGGCCTCGGCCAGCTCGCGGGCGACGTTCTCCTGTACCTCCTGCCAGCGCTTCTCGGCCTTGGCCCTCGCCTCGGGTGACTCGCAGCTCACGTATAGGT
>ERZ791623.580-NODE-580-length-20196-cov-3.889876_pt1 | contig 20196 bp, 19 predicted proteins | sample MGYA00510268_ERZ791623 | MGnify/ENA primary metagenome ERZ791623 (study PRJEB30046, sample SAMN00715216) | human gut metagenome | study: EMG produced TPA metagenomics assembly of the A metagenome-wide association study of gut microbiota in type 2...
AAAGATCCAGCGTCACATAAATCCGCTCTGCCGGCATCTGTGCGCTGCCCACCAGCAGTCCAGAGTTGTCCCACTTTTCTTGTGTGGAAAACGGTGCAAACGCATCCAATGCCTGATAAACGTCTCCTACTGTAATCATCGTGTCTCTGCTCCTTTTTGCTGTTCTGCTGCAAGCTTTTCTGCCGCTGCAAGTGACTCTGCCACGCACAGACCGGTAGCTATGATAGCTACATCCGTGCCCTCACGGAGTGTAACACCCTTTCCGATTTCAAATTTATACTCTGCATTGTCATTTATTATCGGTGTTGCAAGACGGCCAAACCTCATGTATACAGGGCCCTCATGCTCATAGGCTGCTTTCACGGCGGCTCTTGCCTCTATATCATCGCTTGGGTTTATTACAACCATGCCTGGAATTGCTCTCATGAGTGCAATATCCTCGTTGCACTGGTGGGTGGCTCCATCCTCTCCTACCGAAATACCTGCGTGTGTCGCACCGATTTTTACATTAAGATGAGGATATCCAATAGAGTTTCTCACCTGCTCAAACGCACGTCCTGCCGCAAACATGGCAAAGGAACTGGCAAAAGGCACCTTTCCAGTTGCTGCGATTCCTGCAGCGATACCCATCATATTGCACTCTGCGATACCACAGTCTATGTGACGATCTGGAAATTCCTTTTTGAAGATGGCTGTCTGTGTGGCAGCCGCAAGGTCAGCATCAAGAACATATACGTCATCGTGCTCCTTTGCAAGCTCTACAAGTGCATTTCCGTAGCTGACACGTGTTGCGATTTTCTTTACTTCTGACATAATGCTTCACCTTCCTTTCTCAGATCCTCCATGGCAACTGCATACTCCTCATCATTAGGAGCCTTGCCATGCCAGCCGACCTGATTTTCCATGAATGAAACACCCTTGCCCTTTACGGTATGTGCTATAATTGCCGTCGGCATACCCTTTGTATTTCTTGCTTCTTTAAATGCGTCAGCAATCTGATCCATGTCATTTCCATTCTTCAGATCAATCACATGGAAATTGAATGCCTTGAATTTCTCACCAATAGGATATGGTGAGCACACCTGATCCACCGGTCCATCAATCTGGAGTCCGTTGTTATCAACTATAACAACAAGGTTATCAAGCTTTCTGAAGCCCGCAAACATGGCAGCCTCCCAGACCTGTCCCTCCTGAATCTCGCCATCGCCAAGAAGTGTATATACTCTGTAATCATCATTTGTAAGCTTTGCAGAAAGTGCCATGCCCACTGCCGCAGAAATGCCCTGTCCAAGCGAACCGCTTGACATATCCACACCCGGGATATGCTTCATATCAGGATGTCCCTGCAGATATGATCCCAGATGTCTGAGTGTCTTTAAATCCTCAACCGGAAAATAGCCTCTCTGCGCAAGTACAGAGTAAAGTCCCGGAGCCGTGTGTCCCTTTGAAAGCACAAAACGGTCTCTATCCGGCTTTTTAGGATTCTTTGGATCAATGTTCATCTCCTCAAAATACAGATATGTAAATATATCTGCTGCAGAAAGTGAGCCGCCCGGATGTCCCGCCTTTGCAGAATGCACAGCCGTGACGATACCCTTCCTGACTTCATTTGCTGTAATCTGAAGCTCTAATTTGTTCATTTTGTTCTCCTGTTAAATCTATGACATGAAATAAAATATTTATACCTGTCTTTGGTTTATAATATCTAATCCCCAAATACGGCTCTGTAATCAGCCTGGAACTTCTCGATTCCCTGATCTGTAAGCGGATGCTTTGTCATCTGCTCGATAACCTTGTAAGGAATTGTTGCGATATCAGCTCCTGCAAGTGCACAGTCTGTGACATGAATCGGGTTTCTGATTGAAGCTGCAATAATCTCTGTATCATATCCATAGATATCAAAAATCTCTGAAATCTGTCTGATCAGCTCGATGCCCGGCTGGCTGATATCATCAAGTCTGCCAAGGAAAGGTGAAACATATGTAGCGCCTGCATTTGCAGCAAGAATTGCCTGATTTGCTGAAAAAATAAGAGTAACGTTTGTCTTGATGCCCTCTGATGAAAGCACCTTGACAGCCTTAAGTCCCTCAACTGTCATAGGAATCTTAACTACCATGTTTGGATGGATAGCTGCGATTTCACGTCCTTCTTTTATCATGCCCTCTGCATCAACTGTTGTGGCTTTTACCTCTCCGCTTATCGGTCCGTCAACGATAGATGTGATTTCTTTAATTACCTCATTGAAGTCTCTGCCCTCTTTTGCAATGAGTGAAGGGTTTGTTGTAACTCCACAGATGACTCCCATATCATTTGCTTTCTTAATGTCCTCGACATTTGCTGTATCTACGAAAAACTTCATTTAATAATACCTCCGTCTTATATGATTTGCGTTTGCTTTTATTTGATGATATAAATATAACACTTCAAAAGCATAAATGCAATAGTAAAAGCAAATAAAAGTAAAAATAAATGTAATCAAATATCGCCAAACAAAAGCAAACATAAATAATTGAAAACACTGGCTTTATTTACTTATTTGAGTTATTATATATTTATGCAATGCTTTGTGATAAAAATATGTACGTAAAAATACAACAGAAATCAAAAGAAAGAGGAAAATCTATGCTGCAATTAGAAAGACAACAAAAGATTCTCGATTATTTAAAAGAAAACCGCAAGGCCACCACCAATGAGCTCAGTGAACTGCTTGGTGTATCGACCACGACAATAAGAACAGATTTAAACCAGATGGATAAGGAAAAGCTTCTGACAAAGACTCACGGCGGTGCTATCTACAAGGATAAAACCCATGACATGACTGATTTAACCTCGAGGGCCTACCTGTTCCATGACCGCGCCCTGGAAAACAAGGAAGCTAAAGAGGAGATTGCAAACGAGGCGATAAAGCTCGTAAGTGACCATATGTGTATATTCCTTGATGCCAGCTCCACAGCCTACACTCTCGGCATGAAGCTTTCAGGCTTTACAGAGCTGACCGTAATCACCAATGGCATCAATCTGGCTTTAGAGCTAAAGGATATCCCGGGGGTCACAGTCATCCTGACAGGCGGTATCGTAACCAGTGCATCCGCTTCCATAGAAGGACTGCTTGGCGCTGATTTACTCAAAAAGATACACACAGATATCGCGTTCGTGTCAGCAAGAGGCTTCTCTGTAGAAGACGGACTGACTGATTTCAGTATATACGAGGCTGATTTAAAGCACATGTGTATCAAGGCCTCCGCTAAAACTGTGGCTCTTGTAGACCACACCAAGTTTGATACCACATCCATATCCAGCTATGCATCGCTTGATGACATCAATATGGTAATCACCGACTCCGGTATCTCTCCTGAGACAGCAGATATCTATAAGAAGGCAGGCACTGATATTGTTATTGCCGGAATCTAAAAAGACACGCATCCGTTTTACGGCTGCGTGTCTTTTTATAGTTGTCTTATATACTTAAAGCATCAGACTATCTTATATGCATTTCTGCCCTTTTCCTTCACATCATTGAGCACTTCATCCACCGTCTTGAACAGCTTTGAAAACTCATCCGGCACCTTTACATCCGGGGCGGTAACATATGCCTGTGATACAGTCAGATACTCATCCACCTTAGAGCTCTCATGAAGTATCTGTTTTTTGGCAAGCTCAAGTCTTATATGCTCGGCTATATTTTTAATGATATTCTCATCCGTTTCCTGCAGGATTATGTAGAATTCATCGCCATAGGAATGATACCCCATTCCCTTATCTTTGATGCTCTCATTTATTATGGATGACACTTCTTTTAGCACTGCATCACCGGTGACTATGCCACTGTTTCTGTTAAATGACTTGAAGAAATCTATATCCACTACTCCAAACGTGATTCCTGCACCATCTGAATCCTGATTTTTGCTCACAAGCTTTTCAAAATCGTTTCGCATCTTGAACTTATTGCCCATGCCTGTAAGCATATCTGTGTAGTTGAGTCTGACTGCCTTACGGCGCTCATACTCAGTCTCCTGAAGCTGAAGCTTAAGGTCGATTGTATCACCAAGACGCTTTATCTGCTCCTTCACCTGCATAGAGTGGAGATTTGCGTAATATACGCACAGCTTGTTGTACGCCTCTGTATCACCCATGGCGCTCTCATATTTCATCCACATCTTGACACAGGTCTTCTGGAAAAACAGATTTTGCGTTTCAGTAGCAAAGCGTTCATACTCCACAATAACCTTTTTCCATGCATCGAACTCCCCCATATTCATAAATAGATTGCAAAGGCTTAGTATCTCAAGCACATAATTGGCAGAATTGATATTGTTTATCGCACCCTCAACCAGCTCTTCCACATGATCTCTGACCTCATCCTCATTTCCCATCTTCCATAGCATATGTGCCTGTGACATATCTATCAGAAATCTGTTTTTATCACTGCCAGCTATCTCATTAAAGAGTATCGCGTCAGAAAGATGCTTTTCTGCCTTTTCAAACTCATTAATTCCCGTGTATGATATGCACAGATTCAGATGAAGCATGAGAAGCTCCTGATAATAGCTATCCCTCTCTCCATGCAGCGGTAGCTTGCACAGCTCCAGTGCTTCGTTGAAATATCTGATAGCCTTTTCATACAATCCAAGCTCCATATAGAGTGAGCCTATATTATTGTTTACAAGCATGATTATCTCAGTTGACCCCTGCTCCACAGCTACATCCATAGCCTCTAGGTAGCAGTCAATTGACATGCTTAAGTCTCCAATAGATGCATATATGACTCCCATAAAATTGACAGTCTTTGCCATCTGCTCATATGCGCCACAGCTCTTATAAAGACCGGCTGTCTCCTGTGCCTTATTCTCTGCCAAAAAAAGCTTATTCTCGCCAAATAAGGCTGCTGCCTCATCCATACATCTGTCCGCCTTTTGCAATATACCCATAAAAACCCTCCTATAGATGACAATACAATCTATTTCTCAGCAAGATACTGCTTATATCCAACCTGTTTCAGTTTCGCATCCTTTGCTACAACCTGAGCCTTCATATCTGCTGTATACTTTTTGATTTTCTCAAGGATTGCATCATCACCTGCTGCGAGTATCTTTGCTGCAAGAATTGCTGCATTTTTCGCACCGTCAATTGCAACTGTGGCAACAGGCACTCCAGGTGGCATCTGCATGATTGAAAACACTGCATCCATTCCATCCAGATTCTTTCCTGAAAGCGGTACTCCGATAACAGGAAGTGCAAAAAGCGCTGCACACATTCCCGGAAGGGCTGCCGCCATTCCCGCTCCTGCTATTATTACCTTTACATCTCTATCCTCAGCACCTCTTGTCCACTCAATAAGCTCATCCGGCTCACGGTGTGCCGAGATGATGGTGAGCTCATACTCTATGCCGAGCTCTTCAAGCATATCTGCCGCCTTACTCATCACCTTTAAATCTGAGTCGCTGCCCATAACTATTCCAACCTTTGCCATTTTATCCTCCTTATATATATAACAATTATTTAGTCTCTGCATCAAGCGTATCGAGCGGTTTGTTCAACTCTTCTACGCCCTCAAGCACAAATCTGCCATCTCTTATTATATCACAGGTTGAGCCATCGTGCCTAATAACTGTGATTGCTCCAAGCTCATCATATGGTATTGTGATATCCGTGTGGCAGTTGAAATATGCCTTTGATATATCCTCTTTTCTGCGGATGGAAACCGAATTGTCCCTGGCAATGATTGCTTTTCCGTCAGGGTTATATGTCATATTGTCCTCATCGTATGTGTAGCAGGTATCACCCACTGCAAAGTGCGGTCCTGTCTTCTCTGCTATGAGAATAGGCATCTTAGCTGCGATATCGTATACTCTCGCCATACGGTAGGCTGTCGTATTGGTGCCTATGGCAAACTCACCCATAGGCAGTGTGTCGTGATGGAAAAGCACATTGTCTGATATATACTTTTTGTTTTCTTCCTCATCCTCAAAATTGGTACATGTATATTTATCGATCATGCCATCCTTAAAGTCGATTTCCAGATTAAGGAAATTAAGCTCATTGAGATATACCTGACTGACATGCAGCTTGCCGTTTGTGCCCTCTAGCACCGGCGAAGTAAACACCTCTCCGACAGGGATATTTACATCAGCCACACAGTTTTCAAAGGCTGTCTCCTTTGAAGGCTCCTTAAGCTCATGAATCTTGACATACAAATCTGTCCTGTTGCCGTTTGTACCGACGATATGCACCCTGTCTGCTGTATCGAGCACATCTATGATTTTCTGCTGCATATCTCTGTAGAGTGCATAATCAAGCGTATTAATCTTTACAGTTTCCGTAAAAATCTCCTTATAATCAGGTCCGATTGCAGCACACGGATAGGCGATAATCGTAAAGCTTCTGTCCTCGCTGTGGATATAGCTGTTCATATACTGCGAGCGCACACCTGTCATATGGACTGCAAGCTTCTGCTGCTCATCATTATAGTGCGCAGCCTCCTTCTTTGAAACCGGAGCAAACGGCTCCTCTCCAAATATCTCTATGACAGCCGGTCCTCCACATTTGCATGCTACATCCTTCATTCTCTCAAGTGCATTGTGCATGCACTCAAGACGGTACTCCACATATGCCTTGTCAAGCCACAGTGCCATATCCTCCTTGTGGTCATAGTCAAACTGCTTGTTGACCGATGTGGAAAATGGTCTCATGGCAGGCTTCATACCTATTTTCTCAAAATTCTTTAATGCTGCTCTTATCATACGCTCAAAGCCAAGCGGATAAAGCACCTGAACTACCGACTTCTTTGAGATATCCTTGTTGCAGGTAATAAAGCCAATGCGGTATCCTTCTGTATAGGTATCTGCCATGGCCTGTATCTCCTCATCTGAAAATGAAGCCAGATGCGCTCTGCCGGCGCGCTCATTCTCTCCGACATACAGTCCGTAGGAATACAGATAATCATCATTTGACAAATCTGCCTCATTTACAAGCTCTGTATAGTAATCATAAGCCGGGTCAAGGAGTGCTCTGTTGTCATCCTCTGCAAATATCTCCTCATAATCATGCATGAACGAATATATACAGCCCCTTATCTCATCAGGACTCAGCTCATTGGCATTCTCAAAATAATTGTATAGCTCTACAATAAGCTCTGCATAAATGCAGAGATATTTTATATCCCCCTGATAGATATGTGTAATGCTTCCGGCAATTTTTGCATATACAGCCGATAAAAGCTGACCATACTCATCTCCGAGTACCTTTACGGCGTATGCCGGGTTGGCATAGCTTTTCTCGTAATTTTCTTTATCAAACTGTGAATAGAATAAATCGTTAAATTCCTTATCTGCGCTATGGTTTTTAATAGTGTTGATGCACTTTGCCACACTTGTGAAATAATCTGCAAAAGCCGGCTCTATCGCAGGCTCTCTGATAATCTGTTCTATCCGCTCCTCCACAAGCTCTAATCGCTCTGCATAAAGCTCATTGGAGAGCTCATAAATCTCTTTATAACTCATATATCCCTATAATCTTTCTTTCATATAATAAAACCTGCAGCATATGTTCCTCCCCAGCTGATTACCGCTATGAGTGAAAAAAACACTGCCAGTCGTGGAAACGTCATGAATGATTCCTCATCAAAGAGGCTTCTGATGGCAAACCCGAAATCTGCCAGAGATATGCCAAGCATCAGTATACCGGCACTGCCATAGTACATAGACAGATTGCCATCTCCTCTGAATGCCGCATTCAAAAAAACTATATATACAATCTCTATGAGGATAGCCACAACAAGTGCAGCTATCCCCCTCTTAGATTGCTTCTTTTCCGTAAACTTATACCTGTTACGTTTTCTTCTGCCAAGCAATTTATATTCTCCTATTTGCAGCCGTACTGCTTATAGTACTCATCTATAGCTGCTTTGATTGTGTCATCAATGACTACTCTGCCATCATGCTCTCTGTTGTAGAGATACTCTGTTACCTCTTCCATTGTAACGATAGCCCTGCCCTCAAAGCCGTACTTCTCATGAATCTCATCGAGCGCGCTTACCTTGCCGCCCTGTCCGACTTCCATTCTGTTAAGGCTCACCATAAGGCCTACGATTGTAACATCTGCAGCTCCTTTTACCTTTGGAACTGTCTCCTCCATTGATTTGCCGGATGTGGTGACATCCTCTATCATGACTACTCTGTCGCCATCCTTAAGCTTGCTTCCAAGGAAACCTCCCTTGTCTGCACCGTGATCCTTTGCCTCTTTTCTGTCTGAGCAGTAGCGCACCTCTTTGCCATAGAGCTCATGGTATGCGATAGCTGTTACCACTGCAAGCGGAATTCCCTTGTATGCAGGTCCGAATAATACATCAAAGTCATCTCCGTAGTTTGCATGGATAGCCTTTGCGTAGTACTCTCCGAGTCTCTTAAGCTGTGAGCCAGTCACATATGCTCCCGCATTCATGAAAAATGGTGATTTACGGCCGCTCTTTAATGTGAAATCACCAAATTTCAGCACGTCACTCTCCACCATAAAGTCTATAAATTCCTGCTTATACTGTTCCATTTTATCTTAAAACCTCCTGTTTATAAGGCTTTCACGCCTTTATTATTGTCTCAAATTGCTTTACTACACACTTTTTACACACTTTACACCGCTTCCATCTTCCTCATCTCGTCAAACAAGGTATCATCTGTTACGTGACAATACAAATCCATTGTCAGCTGTAAGGAGCCATGTCCGAGAAGCTTCTGCACGCTCTTAGGCTGCATTCCGTTCTCGATTGCCCTTGTTGCAAAGGTGTGACGGAAACAATGAGGAGAGAACCTCTCAAATTCCGGGTGTTCCTTCTGAATTCGTCTCGTTGTTACATCCATACATTCCTGTACGATGAACTGCTGTGTAGGTCGATTGTTTCTGGTTACGAAAACCAGATTCTTGTATTCGTCCTGTGCTGTTTGTGCGTTCTTAAGCAGAATCTCCTGCCCGCGAACTCTTTGTTTTTTCAGAGCTTCCATAGCTCTTGTTGTTAAGGGAATGGTTCGCTTGCTGTTATGCGTCTTGGTATCATGCCATTCAAAGACATATTTGCCATCCTTGCGGAAATAGCATAAGGAACGTCTGACGTGTACAACCTTCTTTTCAAAGTCTACATCAGACCACTGAAGCCCCATCAACTCACCAATACGCATTCCTGTGTCGATTGCCACTACATATAAATTGTAGTAGAATGTGTCCTTCGCATAGCTAAAAAAAAGCTCCGTTTCACCTACCGTTAATACTCTACGTTCTTTCTTAACCTCTTTAGAAATCACAGTATTGATCTGCTTAGCAGAATTTTTGATAAGTAAATCAGAGTCTATTGCTTTCTCCAGCATATCGACCAGTATCTTTTTCGAATTCTTACGCTCATTGTCTGTTTCCAGTTCGTTAATCGCCTGCTGCATAATCAGTAAATTCAAGGATGTGAGTTTTCTCCATCCCAGAGCCTTCTGTATTCTGCGATAATGACCTGCGTATGTCTCCTTGGTGGAGTCTCTGCAATTCTTCTTGCAGGTATCCATCCAGATTTCATACCATTCGTCAAGCGTTACGTCCTTCGCAACAACATTGAGTGCCTTTTCATCCTCATACTGTTCGTTTCTAAGCTTCTGTCTTACCTCATTCAGCGTCTTTGCGTAAACCGTCTGCTTCTTGCCAAAACGATTCACGAATCTTCCCTGATAAAGACCATCCTTTCTCTGTGATAAGCCTTTACCTAATTCTTTACCATTAAGGGATTTACCCATTTATGCCTCCTTCCTAAGTGTAGAATAGGAAGGATTCCAAATATCGTCCCTATTCTACCATAAAACCTTACAATTATCAATCCGTTTCAAAAATTGAATTCTCATTTTGAAACTCCTCCGTGTTCTTATTTATGAAAGAATCTGATTCAGTAACCAGTGGTCTAATCTGCCCTTATGAGCATATAGTCTGTTACCGATTCTTACCGTGAAACCATTGGCCGGATTGGAAAGCAATTCTCTTGCTTTCGTCTGTCCAATACCAAGGTACTCACACATTTCCTTTACATTTAATAACGCTCTTGTATCAAGTTCTGTTTTCATGGTAGTCCTGCCTCCTCTCGTAATATTCTCATTAACCACCTTCTTTCCTACCCGCAATAAGCGGTTCCTAAAGTAAGATTGTTCCAGTACTCTTAGTTTGGTTTTCTACGTATCCACTGTCTGGATTCTTTAGCACCGATTTCTCACTACTGAAACCTGCCTGTGGGCCTCTCCTGCGCGAGATCATCTCCCACCCTTGACGGAAGTGTCTGTTCTTTGCTCCGCTTAAATTGCTTTAAGTATCATCGCAAAGTCCGTTGACTGTGAATACAACTCATGAAGTTTTCAATGTACAGTTAAAACATTTCGATATCCTTGTAGAACATAAGTTTGTTTTGTGTTATGATTGTTGTAGCCGATTTGCTTCATTTCTGATGCCGCCCGGCTACGTTTTGTAAGTTAATTGTAGTAAAATATAGAGAATAAAATAATTGACGGTCACTTGACCGCGACTTGACATAGAAACTTTTCAAAGAATGAAAATATAGAAAGACAGATAAGATAGATAGCGGGATTGATAAATCCTCTCTGAAAGGAGTACACAGATGAGAAACAGACTGACCTTCGCCAATGTGATTGGTGTATTATTGGAAAATAAAAAGAAAACCTACCCGCAGCACCAGCTTGTACGCAGTCTGTTCTCTGCATATCTGGATGATACTCTGACAGCTTCGGAATTAATCGCAGATGACACGACGATGTACAGCCGCTGGTGCAATGGCGCCCGCCCGATTCCTATAGATATCCTAAAGACTTATGAAGATGAGGATGAATGGGATACGATGGAGGATGATTTCAGAGATAAGATTATTCCGAACCTGTTGAACGAAGCACAGGCTCGAATCCAGATGGAGGAATTGATTACAGACAGTATAAAAACCATCGGGCAGGAAATGGCTGATGCACTGATTCAGGAGCCGGATAATGCAGCCTTTTTCTGCTCTGTGGTAAGATATGCGATTTTGAATGACCATAGCACAGGTGCGCTCTATTCTCCCGACCTTTCGGAAGTGATTCTTTGCAATAAGCTTCCCTCCTGCAATCAGGCATTCATTGGACGAAAGGATGAGATAAAAGCAATCGCATCCCATCTTTCCAATCAATCCGTCTTATTCATTACTGGTATGGCAGGCATTGGAAAAAGCGAAGTTGCCAAAGCCTATGCACAGACGAACCGTAAAAAGTACACCAATATCATTTATCTGTATTACACCGGTGATTTGAGAAAAGACATCGCAAACCTTACATTTGCAGATGATTCCGTAGAAATGAATGAGGAAGTCCGTTTTCAGAATCACTATAAGGTGATGCAGAGACTCCACACAGATACACTGCTGATTCTGGACAACTTCAATGTGCTTCCAAAGGACGAACCCTTCTTAAAGGAACTGATGAAGAATGATATGCAGCTATTGATTACCAGCAGATGCAAACTTAAGAATTATGATTCTATAGAAATAAAGGAATTGGATAAAGAAAAAGAACTGACAGAACTGTTCTACAAGCATTGTCCTTCTGCAAAACGTGATCCGGACAGTGTGTCTGCCATTATAGAAGAAGTGAACTGTCATACCCTGACTGTCTGCATGGCTGCTCTTACCTTAGAAGCCAGCGGCATGGAACCGGAAGAATTGTTACAGGAGCTGCGTTCCTGCGGTATCGGGCAGAACATGGAAGAAATCGAGGTATTCAAGGATGATGAATTCTCCTATGCCAGTATGATAGGACACCTTCGCATGTTGATGAAGCTTAATAGATTAAATGAGGACAGTATTGATATCCTCCGTAACCTCTCACTCCTGCCGGTATCAGGAGTTTATAAAAGTGCGTTCAAAATGTGGCTGGAACTGGATTCTCTCAAAAATGTTAATGAGCTGATACGCTATGGCATTATCAGTGAAGATACCGAAAATAAGACGATTGCACTCCATCCTCTCATTCAGGAAGTGGCAATCGCAGAGACCATTCCAACCGTATCAGACTGCCATGTGATGTTAAATCACCTGCATTTGATTTGCCTTGCTCACGGTCTGGATGTAAAAAGACCGGTGACTGTCATGGAATGTCTGAAAAGCATCAACAGACACATCATCCTAGATAACAGGGCTTACTATCTACTGTTCTTACAGGATATGTACCCTTACTTTGACAAATATCTGGATACCGATTATCTGTCGGAGCTGGTAGAACGTATAGAATATGTGATGAATCTTATGAATGATTCGGGCAAGTCGGATGAAACGAGTAAATCGTATAATTCAGATAAATCAGGCACACCAGATATTACGCAAGAAACCAACCACATTTCTGCCTGTGACAAAGCATTATTATTAGATTACAAAGCACAGCTTCTGTTCCCACGCAAGGAATATGATAATGCCATTAAGAAATATAAAAAGGCGATTGCCCTCATGGAAAATTACCATAAGACCAATACTGCAGATGCCCGTTCCGCCAATCTGCTTTCAAACCTGCACAACAACCTCTCTACAGCTTATCTGTTCCGGAAGAAACTGGAAGAAGCCGTATCAGAACTCAAGACAGCTTTCACAGTACGCAGGGAATATGCCAGTCTTGGATTGATAGAGAATAATGATACCCTGCAGCAGACACTCTCACTTGCTAACATGCTGGTGCAGAATAAGGAATATGATTCTGCTCTGGAAATTATTGATTTCTGTGAATCCACCATTGATGAAGTTATGGGTAGAAATAACCTTGATTATGGTATGTGCGAGTTCTATCGTGGTGTCATTGCTTATACCCGTTCTCAGCCTGTGATAGCAGAACAGCACCTGCTTAACGCAGATGCCGTCTTTCATGCTGTTATGAACGAGAACCCTGATAATGATTATTCCAAAAGTACTGCTCGTTATTTGTATAGTTTGTATATGAGATGGGGAAAGAAAGAGCTTGCGGAGCAATATAAAAAAATACTAATCAGCACGCATTAGGTATTGCCATAACAATGATACATATAGTCAGAACACACCCAAATATCAGCATAACGGGTAACGAGGTCATAGAAAACTTGTAGGCTCGGCTGCTGTCCTTTGTTATCGATATTCGCAAGATAGCGCGGGGAGATATATAACTCGTCGCTTACTTTTTTGCGACTTTCTCCGTATTCGTTTCTCACGGCTTTAATGGCAGCCCCGAAAGCCTTAAAATCATATATTGATACTGGTCTTTTTGCTATAATCATTCACCCTATTACATTTTACTGTTCCCCTTTCTTCTTGGATATGTCTACACAATTCAATCAGTTAGCCAAAATAATTCATATGTATATGTTGACAATTAGCCGCTTTTTTTGTATAGTATTATTAAAAGGGGGAAATGTTTATGTTACATAGCATGCGTATTCGATAAGCATTGAAATTAAAAAAGATTTTTCCCATTTTCAACATGGGCTTTTTTGTCATGCTTATTTTGCGTATGCTATACAACAAAACTAACGATGTATAGACATAGTATAAAAACTATGCCTTAATTTTGTTGTAGTGTTATATGTATAAATGCAGGTCAATGCTCATGTTGAGAATTGACCTGCATTTTTTTGCGCAAAAGGAGAAATATTATGCTTGAAAAATATTGGATAAAATGTCCAATTTGTAACGGAAAGACGAGGGTTCAAGTATTTTATAATACGGTATTAAGAAATTTTCCTCTTTTCTGCCCTAAATGTAAATTAACGCATATCGTTGATGTTGAAAAACTAGAAATCATAATCAAAAACTCTGAAAAACAAACTTTTTAATTTTGAAAAGGAAGGATATTTAAATGAAACACTTACCTAAAAGTACACCTACGGAAATATTGAATGACCCATACGGATTTACTTACAAAGAAATGTCGGAAGTAATTGGAGAGGATAAAGCAAGAGCCTTATATACGGAATTGTATAAACAGCCATTTCACAAAGAAAATCTATCAATATCAACAAAAAAAGTCTATAAAAGTAGCGATACTGAAAAGTATGTTTATGAATTGAAAGACAACAGGTATATCGAAACGGTTTTTATTAAACGGCGAGATGGTGGGACTGTTTGCGTAAGTACGCAAGTTGGTTGTTCTGTTGGCTGTATTTTTTGTGAGTCCGGACGCAATGGTTTTGTTCGTAATCTAACACCGTCTGAAATTGTGCAGCAGGTTGTATTGATACGTCAAAAAGTAAATCGTATCGTTTTTATGGGAATGGGAGAACCTTTATTCAATTACGACAACTTGATTGCAGCAATCCATATTCTTCGAGATAGAAATGGACTTAACTTTCCAACCGACGGCATTACCGTATCAACAGTTGGTCCAGTTAATCAATTAAAAAAATTGCGCGAAGAACATCTAAAAATTCAGTTGACAATATCTTTACATGCAGCAACACAGGCTGCGAGAAACTGTATCATTCCTCATATGCACATGTACGCTATTGAAGATGTTGTTAAGCAAGCATTGTCCTATTCACAAAGGCATAATCGAAAAGTGGTATTTGCGTATTTGCTTTTACCAGGTATAAATGACCGTTCCTCAGATATAAGGCAACTTGCAAAATGGTTTAAGGGCAAAAATGTTATGATTAACGTGCTGCAATACAACCCGACGAGTAATTCAAAAATTAGAGCACCACAAAAACAAGAAATGGTTGCGTTCAAACATCAATTAGAGCAAACAGGACTTGAAGTTACCATGAGAGTTTCTCATGGTAGAGAGATTAAAGCAGCTTGTGGACAGTTAGCTAATACATATAATAAAGCCAAAAAACAACAGAAATAATTTAATTAAAAGAGCCAGACGCACAGACGCAGAGCCGATAATATGCAGTTTGAAATACTGCTGTTATCGGCTCTTTTTTGATTTAATTTGTGCCCCCAATAACCATATTGGAGCAAAATCAGAACTGTTGCTTGTCGTTCTTTGATTTCCGCAGCAGCTTTGAAAAATCAAAGCCGCCGTTTCTTTTTATCTTCTAATGAAATGACGCGGTATCACTGTTGAAATCGGCGGCTAAAGGAGGTAGCCGCCATGAAGCAAAAAGCATATCGACAAAATCCGACAGTTATTGACTTATCAAAAAAAGCCCGACCACCACCGGGGGAAATTACGCTTGTATATATGAACTGTCTAATCATCTAAATACTGCTTACAATACCTATACGCCTGTCCGGGCTTTTCGGACAGGCGTATTTTGCTGCTCAAAAAATTTTTTGAAAAAAATCCGAAAATCTTCGGCGTTTTTTTCAAAAGGCAGTATTGCCCCGCGAAAAGGGGGAAGCACCACCAACTTTCCAACGAGAAAGGAGGTGAGAATGTGGAACCTAATAGCAGGGAGTTTTACAAACAGTGTGCTTTTCAGAAGTTTTGTAATACGGTACTGCACAATGAAGCGTGTGACGCTCACAAAGAGCTGCACAGGCATAAGGCAAGGGAGATTACCTTTTCCGACTTGACCTTAGAAGAAGCGCGGCAGCTTCATACCTTTGATGAATATTTCAAACGGGAAACTGTTGAAACCGTCTTTGAGAAAGCCGGGAAGAAAATCACGCCAAAGCTGCTTCTTGAAGCAATCCGTACTTTGCCGGAAGAAAAGCGCAAAGCCATACTGCTGTATTACTTCGAGGGAATGAACGATACCGAGATTGCGGAGCTGTTCAACACGTCGAGAAGCACGATACAGTACAGGCGGACAAGCTCTTTTGAGAAATTAAGAAAATATCTGGAGGAAAATGCTGATGAATGGGACGAATGGTAACGAACCCGGCTACCCGGAAAATGCCCTTGTTCCCTATCCTGTCATTGTGGTAGCGACAAAGGGCGACCCGGACGCTATGAAGATTGTCTTGCAGCATTTCAGCGGCTACATAGCCCGCCTCTCCATGCGGAAGCTGTACGACGAGCGCGGGAACGTCTATTTTGGCGTAGACCACGACATTCGGGAACGGCTGCAAGCAAAACTGATGATGGCTGTCCTCACCTTTAAGGCAGAGGAATAAACCGCAGCGGCGGCGGGACGCTTTCTCTCTCCCCCTTTTCCGTTCCGCTGCTGACGCGGCAGCAAAGCCATTCTGAACCTTGACAAAGAAAGCGGCGCAAGATAACGGCGGCGCAGCATAGGGCAAATCGGATACGTTCCTTTTGAAATTTACACCCGAAAAACCATCGTCAGTAAAATGACGGATATTCGTAAAACCATTTCTTCGGGCGTAATCTTCCAAGTATTGCTTTTGATTGGTGATTGAATTTGACTCACCATTAAGATCATCATCTCTCGACAAACGCTCATAGAGTGCTGTAATCTTTGAACTCCTTGACATTCTCTTATCCTCCTTTCCTTATGTAATCCGATTTAGCATTACAGGGATTACTCCCTCTGCTAATAGGAGAAAATAGGGGTACAAAGCGGAACTGTTTTTCAAGAAAATCAAAATATTTTTTTGAAGTTCCAAGACCGATTTTGATAGCCTATTTTCAATTTAGAAACGCATTATTTATCGTCCTACTAAAGTATAGCCCTCTGGCACAGGAACCGGACATCATTGGAAGATTATATGGAACAACTGAATTTTTCTGATACTGAAAGCCAGGAATTATTTGAAACAGTCATGAAGCTGCCGGAAAAATACCGGACAGTGATCCATCTGTTTTATTATGAAGACTATTCCATTAAGGAAATTGCAGACATTCTAAAGATCAGCGAAAGCAACGTAAAGGTCCGGTTAAACCGCGGACGTACCGTGCTTCGTGACACCCTAAAGGAGGCTTGGGACTATGAACAATCAGAATAAAGAACGCTATAAGAAAACATTTGACATGATCCACTCAGATGCAGTCATCAACATCACCACGGAACGCTCAAAGAAGCTGCGGATCCACACGATCACACGCAGACTTTCCTACGCAGTTGCCGGACTGGCAGCCATCTTCTGTCTGTCAAATGGCATCTGTCTGGCAGCAACCGGAAGCACCTGGGTGCATAAGGTATTCTCTACTGCAAATGGTACGAAGGTCGAATACGATGCAGAAGACGCTACCATGTCTTTCCGTATCGAATCAACCGATCAAACCTATGTCACCGCGAAAGCCGGAAGACTGTATTTCACCCTGAACGGACAGCAGACCGATATCACAGACAAATGCAGTACAGATACCTACTTCCGATATGATTACACGGATGCCGATCATATCACACATGTGATCGTCATAGGCGGAACTGCCGATGATTATGGCTATGCCGAATATCTGTTTGATGCAGATGGTACTTATATCTTCAACAACATGAATGTATCTTCCGATACTCCGGCATGGTTTGTAAATGCGGAAAAAGATCTCGGTGTAGATGCGGAATCCTTATCGGATGAAGCTGCCACCTATTCCGTGACCGAAGAATAAAAATTTTTAAAATAATTCCATAAATCCTCCATTTTCTTTCGTATGTAAATTAAAGAAGCAAATAAACCGGACATTGATAAGACTATATATTTTTTTGAATATTCTTATTCACTGATATATGTTAGTATTATTCATATCTGACCACGAAAGAAATGGAGGATTATTTATGAATAAAAAGATAATCAGCTTATTACTTGGTGCATGTCTGTGCACAAGTCTTGCAGGATGCAGAAACGCAGATAATAATGGCGGCAGCGTCACCAAACAAAAACTTTTAGCATCAAAGGAACTCGGAAGTGACATCGCAGTCGGAGCAAAACCGGCGCCCGTCGATTCCTATGAGGAACTTAAAAACGGTGTCAACAATTTTGCATTTGACCTGTATGATGCACTTCCAAAAGACAGCAACTGTTTTTATTCCCCTTACAGTATTTCCAGTGCACTGTCCATGCTCGATCAGGGTGCCGGGGGCGAAACGAAAACGGAACTGGAATCAACACTTGGCATCAAAGATCTTTCAACCTGGAATACGGAAATGCAAAGCTATCTGAACAAAGACTGGTCCAAGCAGACATATGTAAATACTGCAAATTCCATCTGGATGACCACCGGAAAAGACTGGGCGGCTAATATCTCAGATGATTTTCTGCTTCCGGCCAAGACCTATTACCATGGTGAGATATATGAAGCCGATTTTACGGATCATGCCGACCAGGTTGTGAAGGATGTAAACAACTGGGTAAATGAACATACAAATCAGATGATCCCATCCATCATGAATGAACTTTCGACAAATACTGTTATGATGCTCATTAATGCGGTTTACTTTGAAGGAAAATGGCAGACACCATTTACAGAGGGTAACACATACGATGATACTTTTCACGGAACAAACGGAGATTCTACCGTACCAATGATGCATCTGTACGATGAACGATTCTCTTATGCGGATAGCGGATCGATAAAAGGAATCGTACTTCCTTACGATGGTGATTCTGTTGTAATGAAAGTATTCCTTCCATCTAAAGAAGGCGATACGATCACCAACCTGTTCGATGCTTTAAGCAGTGATGAGAAACAGGCACTTATCGACTCTCTGGATAATGCTGATTCTCCTGAGATAGAGACCATTCAGCTTCCAAAATTCACAGATGAACAGAGTATCAACGGTCTGGATGATATCCTGAACAGACTTGGAATCCGGTCTGCATATGCTTCTGCTGATTTCTCAAAGATCGCAGATGGCATCGCGGTATCTTCCGTTTCTCACAAAGCAAAAGTGATCGTTGATGAAAACGGAACAAAGGCTGCCGCGGAGACGGATATCATAATAAAGGAAACTGCTATGATGCCACCGGAAGAAACCTATAACTTCATCGTTGACCAGCCATTTGTCTATGTCATTGAAGATCAGGATACCGGAATGATCCTGTTCATGGGACGGGTAAATGATCTGTAAGATCCAATTCCATATTGATTTTCAATAATCTCTGTGCTATCGTAATAAGAAATAAATACAGACACATGCAACGGAGCAATTCAGAAAATGAGTTGCTCCTTTTTTTGTTTTATCAAATATAAGACTGAAAAATCTCCTGCCTGCAAGAGATGATTTTTCAAACACGATATGGATATTTTATTTGCGATACAAGGAGGATACAGGAATGGCGAAACTTATTACAAACTCGACCCCAAAGGCTGACGGTTTCCGTATGCCGGGAGAATTTGAAGAACAAAAGCAGATCTTTATGATCTGGCCGGAACGAACCGACAACTGGAGAGCCGGTGCGAAACCGGCACAAAAAACATTTGCAAATGTAGCTGCTGCGATCTCAGAATTCGAACCTGTTACAATGTGCGTATCTGCCGCACAATATGAACATGCAAAAACCATGCTGCCTGCCGGCGTACGGATCGTTGAAATGAGCAGTAACGATGCATGGTGCAGAGATATGGGACCAACTTTTCTGATAAATGATAAAGGCAAAACCCGTGCCTGTGACTGGACCTTTAATGCCTGGGGCGGACTGGTCGACGGATTGTATTTTCCATGGGATAAGGATGATCAGATCGCATCCAAGATCTGCGAACTGGAACAGATTGATTCTTACCGAACTGATGATTTCGTATTAGAGGGCGGCTCTTTTCATGTCGATGGGGAAGGTACACTGATCACCACCGAGATGTGCCTGCTGTCAAAGGGAAGAAATCCTCATCTCACAAAAGCTCAGATCGAGCAGAAATTAAAAGATTATCTGAATGTCGATACGATCATCTGGATCAAGGACGGCATCGATCCCGACGAGACAAATGGACATATCGATGATGTCGCCTGCTTCGTCCGTCCCGGTGAAGTTGCCTGCATCTATACGGATGATCCGACTGACCCATTCTATAAAGAAGCACAGGCCGCTTACCACACCCTGTCAAATGCTGTAGATGCCAAAGGCAGGAAACTGATCGTCCATAAGCTCTGTACAACCAAAGCTCCGGTTTATCTGAAGGGCATGGAAACAGTCGATGCAGTTCCCGGAAGCACTCCAAGAAAAAACGGTGACCTCGCGATCGCCTCTTATCTGAATTTTCTGATCGTAAATGGCGGCATCATCCTGCCACAGTACGGTGATGAAAATGACGCTCTTGCAATCCGTCAGGTACAGTCCATGTTCCCGGAACGTAAGGTTGTCGGTGTCCGTACCGAAGAAATTGCTTACGGCGGCGGCAA
>ERZ791623.582-NODE-582-length-20138-cov-3.790967_pt1 | contig 20138 bp, 18 predicted proteins | sample MGYA00510268_ERZ791623 | MGnify/ENA primary metagenome ERZ791623 (study PRJEB30046, sample SAMN00715216) | human gut metagenome | study: EMG produced TPA metagenomics assembly of the A metagenome-wide association study of gut microbiota in type 2...
GGCCACCCCGGCCGACGCAGCCCTCATGATGGAGCTTGGTGCGGAAGGCGTGTTCGTCGGCTCCGGCATCTTCAAGTCGGGCGACCCGGCCAAGCGTGCGGCCGCCATCGTGCAGGCCACCGCCAACTGGCAGGACGCCGATCTGCTCGCACGCCTTTCCGAGAACCTCGGCGAGGCCATGGTCGGCATCAACGAGGACGAGATCGAAACCATCATGGCCGCCCGCGGCGAGTGATTGCGAGATCCGATGGTTGTTGCCGTTGAATACATTTCGAAGGAAGAATCGACTGACGTTGCCGAAGGTGCGGCTTCCGCGCAGCATGGCGTGACCGGCATTCTCGCGGTGCAGGGGGCGTTCGCCGAGCATGCCGCAATAGATGAGGGAGCGCTTGCGCTCGTCCCCAGCTACCTCTCCATGGAAGAGGCCGCCTGCGTGCCACTGACCGCGCTCACCGCCCTGCAGGCGCTGGACATCATGGAGGCACAGCCAGGTCAGACGCTGTTCATCTCCGGAGGGACGGGCAGCCTTGGCGCCATGGCAATCCCCATTGCGGCGCGCATGGGCCTCACCGTGGTAACCAACGGCAGCGCCCGGAACGAGGAGCGCGTCCGCAACCTGGGAGCCAGCGTGTTTCTCGACTACAAGACCCAGCGCTACGTCGATGAGCTGCACGACGTGGACTGCGTGCTTGACACCCTGGGCGAGCGCGAGCTGCCGGACGAGTTTGCCGTGCTCAAGCCGGGCGGGCACCTGATGTCGCTACGCGGCATGCCCAACGGGCGCTTTGCCAAGCGAGAAGGGCTGCCTACGCTCAAGCGGGCGCTGTTTGGCCTTGCAGGTCGCAAGCTCGACAAGATGGCAGCGCGCAAGCAGCAGACGTACGACTTCATCTTTGTGCACGAGGATGGCACGCAGCTCGCGCGCGTCGCGGAGCTCTTCCCCGCCGAGAAGCCGCTTGCGGTGTCGATCGACGGCACGTACGGCCTTGATCAGGTGAATGACGCCCTCGAGCGCGTGAGGTCCGGCCACTCGCAGGGCAAGACGCTGCTGCGCATCGAGGAGGCGTAGTTGGCGTACCTTACTACGGGCAATTCGTACGTGGACGTAGGCGGCAGGCGCATTGCATACCGTGAGCTTGCCGCCGGACGGTCCGCAGGCTCATCCTTGTTGGCACGGCGCCTCGTGGCGGCATGGGGGCCGATCGCGTAACGTCCGTCACGTTTCGCCACATGCTCCACGCAGTTGCCAGGCGCAAGGACATGAAGCGCTACATCTTCTTCACGGACGACGCGACCGGGGAAGCCGCGGCAAACGCCACGTTCGCGCGGCTCTATTCCAGGGCATTGTCCAACCAGGACGCGCCCGTAACGGTGCCTGCCTTTCTCGCCCAGCTCGGCGCAATCAAGCGTTGGGGCAAAGCGGCGAAAGACGACCTGTCGTTCGTTCGCGTTCCCACGCTCATCGCAAACGGTGACAACGACGCGATGGTCCCCACGCCCAACTCGAATGCGATGCACGAGAAGATCGTCGGCAGCCAACTGGCGCTCTACCCTCATTCCGGCCACGGATCGCTCTTCCAGTATCCAAATGAGTTTGTCGGCGAGGTCGACGAATTCCTGAGCTAACGCCGGTGTGGGACGTGTCGCGGCAAGCGTTGCCTACCGCTTGCCTCCACAGAACGTACCATGAAGCGTGGCCACTAAGGACACCTCATCTTCCATAGCGGCCACCTCGTCACAGAGCGCCGCAAGCCTCGCATCACCTGCCTACTCGGCACGTACTCGAAGGCGGCGTGGAGCGCGTCGGTGACCATGCCCTGCCCGGCGTCATAGTAGATCTTTACGATGTCGTAGGCCTGCAAGGTCTCCAGCTTGTCGAAGAGCAGGAGGATCAGGTCCCTCTTCGTCTTGGAGCCGAGAGCTCTCTCATGCGAAACCTCCTTAGGCAAAGAAAATGCCGGGGGTGATCCCCCGGCATTTGATTACCCCCTCGTTTCCAGGTGACTGATTGCCTTTTATCATCGGATGGTTGCCGCGCCAAGGCTCTCACGCGTAGCAAGACGCACGAGAAGCGCCCGACGCCCCATTTTTTCAGTTACCTAGCCTAGGCCTTCACAAGCGTGACCGCGATGGTATTCAAGAACTCGAGCGCACCCGCCTCAACGGCCGCGCGGTCGCCTTGAGCGTACTCGTTATCGCAGGTAATCCAGTCAGCCCATGCCTCGGACGTGCACGTCATCTGGTGCATATCCTCGATAATTACACCGCTCGTTTGGCCAATCATGTCTCGCCACCAAGCCAAATCGTGCATATAATCGAGCTGCTCTGCATCCCAGGATGCGAGCAGGCATGCCGGCAGCGCGTCATGGCAGTCGCGCACCATGCCGGGGATGGAAAGGTAAATCCTTCCGCCAGACTTCACATACGGAAGAAGCCTCTCCCCCAGATAGTACGGATCGCGTCCGAAATAGTTATATGAATCGATGCTCACCACACCGTCGAAGAACTCCGGCCCGAAAGGCAGGCCTTCCGCGGCGTTGGCCTTGACAGGATGAATCCGCTCGTCCGGCACGCTCATCTCTCGAAAGAACGCGCGATTCTCATCGGGGTCGCTCCACAGGTCGACGGCGTACACGTCGAGCCCGTATTCGCGCGCAAGCATCACGCTTGTTATACCAGTGCCGGAGCCGAGGTCGCACACGCGCGACCCCTTCGCGATATTCACGCCGCGAAGAAGTTCCTCGCAGAGCTTAAGCGGATTGGGGCCCATGATCTTTGATCGGACAAGGTTGACGTCAAAGCTATTCGCTTTTGGGAAGTTGTTCATTGTTACTCCTGTTTGCTGAGCTGATGATGAAAACAGGTGCGGAACGGCGCAAAAGCACAAGGCCTTGATGCGGCCTTTTCAACAACGCTCTGCGATTAACCGTTCCCTAAAGAACAATGACCAAAAAGACATCCCCTAAGATGTGTTTACGCGGAGCACGACTGCCCCACCGGGCGCAGTATACAACCGAGCACAGTCGTACGGCAACTGGTCGCAGGCATCAGGCGCGCGTAACCAACATGGCGCTAATCTCCGATGGCCGAAACGGCAGGTGACTTCTCACGGTTTCGATAAACGCTGGGGAGTTTCTCTTGGTTTCATCGTGAGATAATTGCGCATATCGATTCTCGGAGGTGCAGTCGCATGACTGCACCAGATGCGTTTTCGTTTGAAGAGGGACCGTGCATCCCCGCCGACCACGCTGGATACGATTTGCTTCCTCGTTGCCGAGGGGAAGGCGGAGATGTTTCCGTCCTATTCTGGCCCACCGGTTGGACGTCGACGCCCTGGACCAGCGTGGTCCAGAGCGCGAAGGCGGCAAGCAGGGCGACGTCCGCCTCTAGACCGTTGTTTCGTTCTGTGTTCGATTTACGCTTAGCGCTTCTCTATCGGAAGCCAGACCTGGCTCCTGTAGTCGTCGGCTGTCATGTTCGGGCCGAAGTAGACCTCCACGTCGGACTTCGATGCCCACTCGTAGCCCGAGCTGGGCACCCACTCGGCGAGGATGCGGTGCTGCAGCCTCTGCATCGCGTCGGGCATCGGGCCTGCGCAGTCGAAGACCGCGTACGTCGCGGCGGGAACGACGCGCTCTTCCATGCCCTCCGGGCAGGGCGCGCCCGTGGCGGCGCCCACGCTCTCGATGAGATTGCCCGCCTCTCCGGCATCTTGCATGCTTTCTTGACAGGTGACCGAACGGTAACTATACTAGGTTACCGTTCGGTCACCTAGTATAGAGAGGACTGATATGGAACCGAGCACGAAGGATCGGATCACAGAAGCAGCGCTGCGGTTGTTCTCCGAAAAAGGGTATCTGGGCGCGTCTTTGAGCGATATCGCGAAGCAGGTCGGAATCTCGAAGGCCGCCCTTTATAAGCATTTCGCCAGCAAACAAGAAATCTTGGATCACATCGTCGCGCGGATGGATGAGCTGGACACTGAGCGGTCGCAGCGGTTCTCCATGCCGGGGAATGAGCTGGGCGGCACTGCTGCCTATAAGGAGATTCCCGCCGAGAAGATCCGCGCATACAGCAAGGCGCAGTTCCTGCATTGGACGGAGGAGGAATTCCCCTCCCGTTTTCGCAAGATGCTGACGTTGGAGCAGTATCGGGATTCGGGCATGGCTGAGCTGTACCAAAAGTATTTGGCAGGCGGCCCCGTTGAATACATGGCGTCGGTGTTCGGTGAGATTACAGGCTCTGAAGACGCGGCTTGGCAGCTTGCACTGGAGTTCTATGGGCCGATGTTCCTGTTATACGGCTTGTCCGACGGGGGAATGGACAAAGCGCGCGCAATGGAGCTGCTGGACGATCATGTAAGCCGATTCATTGACCAGATAGAAGCAGGAAAGGCTCGTTGAACAGCGGGTAAGGAGGGTTCCCAATGACAAAGCCTTACTTCGGCGATACGACCACCATAGCCACAACGATCATGATTCTTGGTCTTGTCGTCTTCATCGGCTACACGATTGTCAACCGCGGCAGTGTCCAGCACTGGGGAATGCGGGGGCTGCTGCTCCTTGCGTTCGGCCTTGTCGTTTGCTGTTTCGCGGCGGCTCGCGACGGGTTGGACAAGACCATTCAGTCCTCCATCGATGGGAGTTGCGCGGCTGGGTTGTTCCCGTTGGTCAGTATCCCAACCGTTGTAGGGTGCATTGGTGCCCTTGTCATAATCGCGTCTGCCATCGCCATGCTCATCGCGAACTCGCAACAGGCTAAAGAACTCTGCTTTTGGTTTATGGCGTCAGGCGTTGCCGTGAAGATCATGGTCGTGGAAATCGCGAGAGTTATTGCGCTGCAAGCCCGACCGATAACAATATGCATGGAAAGGAGCGACTATGAACTGCCCTGAATGCGGCGCGAGTATGGAACAAGGTTGGTTGTTTGCCAGCAAAGACGGCGCTTTCGGGTTCGCAAGTCGGGTTCCCGGCGTTTTCGAGAACGCGCGGAATGCCGAGGGCTTCGTGCAAATCACCGAACCGAAACTAGGATGCCGAACTAGCGTGGAAGCTTGGCATTGCGCAGGCTGCAAGGTTGTTGCATTCAAACACTAGCTCCCGCCACGCTCTGCGCCGATACGCTTGCCTCCGCCCTCAATCATGCTCGACCTGCATCGCCCCTCTCGAGGCCTCGGGGTACGTTGTCGAGTAGTGCGGAGCTTTTCGAGGCAGGGGGTTCCGCACGTATCCAAGCTACTTGGTAGCTGAGCCTCTATACCACCTACCAATGTAGGTCCTCGTCGCCTTTCATGAAGTCGATCATGTTGAGGTGCCTGACGCCCTCGCGCCGCTGCAGGAGCGGGTCCAGCGTGAAAAGGTAGCGTGGATACCCGTCTCTGATGTGACTGAACGGCCTGTACTCACGCTCCTCCACGTCGCGGTCAGAAATCGTCATGGATACCTGTATGTAGGCGTAGAGGTCGTGCTTCCTGGCGATGAAGTCGCATTCCAGCTTGCCGATTCGCCCGACTGAGAGCCTGTGCCCCCGGGACCTCAGGTAGACATAGAGCGCGTTCTCCAGAGAGGGGCCGAAGTTCAGCCGTACATCGACGTTCCGGGCAAAGTAGATCCCGGGGTCGGCGAGGTAGTACTTCTCCTCTCCCCTTAGAGACTTCCTCGATTTCAGGTCAAAGCGCTGGCATCTGTAGAGGATCTTTGCGTCGACGAGCATCTGGATGTACGCAGACACGGTCCTTCTCTCGACGGCGATCTTCTCAACGTTTCTCAGGTGGTCGACCAGATTGGTAAGGCTTGTCGGAGCGCCGTAGTTGTTGATGACGTAGGTCATGACGCGCTCGAAGGCTTCGATGTTTCGTATCTTGTTTCGAGACCGGATGTCCTTCTTAATGATTTGCTTCACGACGTCTTCAACGTAATGGGCCTTCGCCTCGACGTCATCATATTCAAGGGAGCGGGGAAAGCCGCCGTAGCGAAGATATTCCTCGAATTCAGCCCTGTCGTCCTTCCTCTCGACTCCCAGGAACTTCTTCATGGCAAGGAATTCGCTGAACGACAAGGTGAACATCTCGAATTCGACGTAGCGCCCGGTGAGCTTGGTCATGAGCTCTCCGGAGAGGAGATAGGAGTTTGAGCCCGTTATGAAGATTGAGAAGCCGCCATCGGTGTTGAAGGCATTCACGACCTCTTCGTAGCCGCGGACGTTCTGGACCTCGTCTATGAAGAGGTATTTGAAGTCATCGTCGACAAGCCGCGATTCGATTGCGGCCTCTAGTTGGTCGGGTGTCTTGATGGAACGGTTGCCGCGCTTGTCGAGATCGAGGTAAACGATGTCTTTCTCTGGGACCCCTCGTTCCTTGAGCTCTTCGACGATGGTCGCCATGAGGCACGATTTTCCGCATCTGCGTATTCCCGTGATGACCTTTATCAGATCATCATCGTAGAATGGGCGAATCTTCTTCAGATACTGCTCTCTGCGAAACAGCCTCATGGTAGAGCACCTCCTGGCTGTATTATATGCCAGGAGGTGAAATTTGGCGTTTAAGGCACCAATATTTTTATATTTTGGATAATTAGTTTCTTAAATTGGGTTTATCGTTATTCCCACTCGATCGTTGCTGGCGGCTTGGGCGTCACGTCGTACACCACGCGGTTCACGCCGTCGACCTCGTCGACGATGCGGCTGGAGATGCGCCCGATCACGTCGTAGGGAAGCTTTGCCCAGTCGGCGGTCATGGCGTCTGTAGACTCCACCGCACGGACGATGATGGGGCGACGGTACGTGCGCTCGTCACCCATCACGCCAACACTCCTGATGTCGGGCAGCACGGCAAAGTACTGCCAGCAGGCATGCTCGGAGTTGCGGTCGCCCGTCTCCTCGAAGAGGCGCTGGTTATAGGCGTCAAGCTCCTCTCGCACGATGGCGTCGGCGTCCTTGAGGATAGCAAGCCTCTCGGGCGTGACCTCGCCGATGATGCGGATGGCCAGGCCAGGGCCGGGGAACGGCTGGCGCCACACCATCTTGGCAGGCAGGCCAAGCGCAATGCCCAGCTCGCGGACCTCATCCTTGAAGAAGTGGTCGAGGGGCTCGATAAGGTCAAAGTGCACGCCCTCGGGGAACGGAATCAGGTTGTGGTGGCTCTTGATGGTTGCCGCCTTGCCGCCGGTCTTGCGTGCGCCGGACTCAATGATGTCCGGGTAGATGGTGCCCTGTGCAAGCATCTCCACGTCGCCGATCTTCTGGGCCTCGTCGAAGAATACCTTCCAGAACTCGGTGCCAATGAGACGGCGCTTCTTCTCGGGGTCTGTCACGCCGGCGAGCATCTTGGCATAGCGCTCCTCGGCGTGCACGTGCACGAGCGGCATGTGGAACTGCTCGCGGAAAACCTCCTCGACCATCTCGGGCTCGCCCTTGCGAAGCATGCCGTGGTTCACAAACACGCAAGTGAGCTGGTCTCCGATGGCACGGTGCACCAAGGCCGCCACCACGGAGGAGTCAACTCCGCCAGAGAGGGCGAGAATCACCTTACGCGACCCAACCTGCTGGCGGATCTCCTCGACCTTCTGGTCGATGATGCCCTCCATGGTCCAGTTCTTCTCGAGGTGGCACACGCCGAACAAGAAGTTCTCGAGCATGCGCGTGCCATACTCGGTGTGGCGCACTTCAGGGTGGAACTGCGTGGCGAAGAGGCGACGGCGCGGGCACTCCATAACGGCCACGGGGCAGGTGTCCGTACGGCCGGTGACCATGAAGCCCTCGGGCGCGCGGCTCACGGAGTCGCGGTGGCTCATCCACACCGTCTGGCCACCCTCGGGCGTGCCGTCGAGAAGGACCGACGAGCCAAGGCGCGTGAGCGTTGCCGGGCCATACTCGCCCTTGTCGGTGTGTGCGACCTCGCCACCAAGCTTGACGGCCATGATCTGCTCGCCATAGCAGAAGCCCAAGATGGGGATGCCCAACTCGAAGACACGCGCGTCCATGTCGGGCGCACCCTCGGCGTAGACCGAGGCAGGGCCGCCGGAGAGAATGATGGCAGAGGGTGCCATTGCGGCAAGCTCGTCGGCCGAGATGTCACAGGGGACAATTTCTGAGTAAACGTGCAGGTCACGGACCCTGCGGGCAATGAGTTGCCCGTACTGGGCCCCAAAGTCGAAGACCGCCACGAACTGCTTGGGCCTTGCCTCGGACATGCGCGTCTCCCATCCCCGGCTGCCACCGGACAAAAAACGTATACGTTCTAGAGCATACTACCGATTGGCCTCCTCAATGCCCCCCAAGGATTGAGGACACCGTATGTACGTCGGCCTTTTCTCCCCTCTTCATGGAGCGTTCATGCTCGTCACGTATTATGAGTTAGTTATGGCGGTGCCCTGAGTAGCGCCAGCATCGAGCAAGAACCGCACAACGTCCGCCAGGACACGGTTAGGGGGCCCCTTGGCCGAGAGAAGAAGGCACCACCGTCGCATGTCATCTGAGGAGCAGGACCGCCTCTCCGTAGAGCGCTACGGCACGGGCGGCGGCCGGAACGCAGCCGGCTCTGACGCGCACCAGCTCCACAGCACCCCACTCGTGCAGGGTCGCCACGTAGAAGCGAGCCCTCACGCACATGTCAGTCGCACAGAGGGCGAGGCCCATGCGGCCCACCTGCGTGGTGGCGAGCTTGACGAGATGGACCATGCCGCATCCCGCGCGGACGGCGTTGGCTACTACGTCTCCAAGCGCAGGCAGGCAAAGCGCAGCCATCGCGCGCTCAAGGTCGTGGTGATTTCGCTTGTCGTCGTTCTTGCCGCGGCGGGTGCAGCCTTTGCTTGGTATATCAACAACATCAACAGCAAGCTCTCCAAGGGCATCGACTCGAGCCTCCTCAACCAGCTTGTTGCCCCCACCAAGACGGACGACCCCTTCTACATGCTCCTCCTTGGCGTTGATCAGGATGAGGAACGCACGGAGGAGTGGGGCGCAGACCAGTCGAACTTCCGCACGGACTCCATCATCCTCGTGCGCGTTGACCCGCCCAACAAGAAGGTCACGCTCATCTCGATTCCCCGAGACACCATGGTCGATATGGGTGAGCACGGAACGCAGAAGATTAACGCTGCATACTCGTTTGGCGGCGCCTCCTACATGGTCGAACAGGTCTCCAAGCTCGCGGGCGTGAACATCTCGCACTACGCCGAACTCAACTTTGAGCAGTTCACCTCGATTGTCGACACGCTCGGTGGCGTAGAGGTCACGCTTCCCGTGGCCGTCTCGGACATGGAGTACTCCGGCATCGACCTGCCTACCGGAACCCAGACCCTCAACGGCGAGCAGGCCCTCGGCCTCTGCCGCAGCCGCCACGCCTATGACGCCTACGGCGGCGGTGACTTCTACCGCTCCGCCAACCAACGCATGGTCATCGCGGCAATCATCCGCAAGGTCCTCGAGAGCGACCCCACCTCGTGGCCCAATCTCATCTCCCAGCTGGCAGATAGCGTAACCACGGACCTCTCGGCAACAGAAATCCTCTCCCTTGCCAACCAGTTCAAAGACCTCGACACCGAGAACGACATCTACTCTGGCTCGGTGCCCACCACGTCGCAGTACATCAACAACCTCTGGTACGAGGTCGTGGACGAGGACGCCTGGAAGACCATGATGGAGCGCACTGACGCAGGCGAGACGCCCTACTCGGACTCCTCGCAGGACTTCACCGCGGGCGTTGCCGGTTCCGTGAGCACGAGTACGGACAGCTCGAGTTCCTCAGACACCACCAGCACCAGCTCGGACCCCGTCTACTCGGGAACGGTACTGGTACTCAATGGCACCACCACGCAGGGTCTTGCCTCGAGCGCAACCAACGTGCTCACGCAGGCCGGCTACTCCGCCATCGCAGGCAATGCGGACTCAACGAGCCACACGACCACGACCATCGTCTACAACACGAGCAAGACCTCCTCGGCTCTGGGCGAGGCCATGGGCGTTGCCGAGAAGCTCGGGCTTTCCGTGACCCCCACCGAGAATCCCGGAACCTACTCCGACAACTACGACGTGGTGGTTATTCTCGGCAGCGACTACAAGGGGAAGTAGCCACATCCGCGCTCAAGGTTATAGGAGAGGGGCTCCCGACATTGTCAGGAGCCCCTCTCTTGCTGCATCCAGTGCCTCGCGATAGTTTCTTGGCTACACGTTGAAGCGGAAGACCATCACGTCGCCGTCCTGGACCACGTAGTCCTTGCCCTCCATGCGCAGGCGACCGGCATCACGCGCACCGGACTCACCGCCCAGATTGACGTAGTCCTCATAGCTGATCGTCTCGGCCTTGATGAAGCCCTTCTCGAAGTCGGAGTGAATGACGCCGGCCGCCTCGGGAGCCTTTGCGCCAATGCGAACCGTCCAGGCACGGACCTCCTTGGGGCCCGCGGTGAAGAAGCTCTGGAGACCCAGCAGGTGGGATGCCGCGCGAGCCAGCGTCTCGAGGCCGGAGTGCTCGAGCCCCATGGACGCCAGGTACTCGGCCGCCTCTTCTGGGTCGAGGTCGGCAAGCTCTGCCTCTACCTCGGCGCAGATGGGGATGGCATCCTGGCCGTTGATCTGGAGCTTCTCGCCCAGCTGGTCCTCGTCGCAGTTGGCCACGTAGAGAATGGGCTTCATGGTGAGCAGGAAGAGGTCATGGGCGGCGGCGCGCTCGTCGTCGGTCATGTCCATCTCTGCCGCGCGATGCCCCTCGTTGAGCCACGCCTGCAGGCGCTTGGCCACCTCGAGGCGCGGCGCCATCTCCTTGTCGCGCTTAGCCTCCTTCTCCAGCTTGGGGATGGAGCGCTCGAGCGAGCCCAGGTCCGCAAGGACAAGCTCGGTCTGGATGGTGTCAACGTCTGCCGCCGGGTCGACAAACGCGCCGGTACGGCCCGTCTCGCGCATGACGTTGGGGTCCTTGAAGTAGCGCACGACCTCGCAGATGGCATCGCAGTTGCGGATGTTCGCCAGGAACTGGTTGCCAAGGCCCTCGCCCTCGTTGGCGCCCTTCACCAGGCCGGCGATGTCAACGAACTCGACCGTGGCGGGCACGATCTTTGCAGGGTGCACCATCTCGGCGAGTTTGTTGAGGCGCTCGTCGGGGACGTCCACCACGCCCACGTTTGGATCGATGGTGGCAAAGGGGTAGTTTGCCGCAAGCCCGCCCTTGCGGGTAAGCGCGGTGAACAGGGTCGACTTGCCCACGTTGGGAAGTCCCACGATGCCGATGGAAAGTGACACGGTGTCTCTCCTTCTTGGCCTTGGCCTCTTGCCAGTGGCCTCTTGCTACTTCTTGCTATCGTCCAGCTTCTCAAGGGTGTCAGCCGCCTTGGAGAGCTGCTTCTTGCCCTGCTCCATGAGTCGCTGAGCCTCCGCCTTGGCCTTTGCCTTCTGACGCGCGATCTCCTCGGCGTTCTTGTCAGGAACGGCCAGCTCGCTTGCGTCCTGCGGCCGCATGGAGAGCGCGCCCTCGGGGCATGCCTTCACGCAGGCGGCGCAGTTCACACAGTACGCGGCCAAGGTGTGCACGTGGCCGCTATCGTCGAGGTCGAGGGCATGCGTCACGCACGCCTTGGCGCAGTCCCCGCAGGACGTGCAGAGGTCCGGGTCAACAACGGGCACGTCAAGGGTGATGTCCGCTGCCAGCTCCTGGTCGTGCTGGAGACCGCCCATCATGAGCTTGCGGTTCTGCGTAAGGATGCGCTGGCGGTTCTGGTTGGTCTTGGCCCCCACCGCGTTCTCCAGCTGACGCTGCAGCTCGTTCAAGCGGTTGGCGTGATCGGTTATCTTCTTGGCAACCGCCTGGGCGCCGGCGAGCTTGGGGCTCGAGCGCGTCACGAGGTTCTCGGTTGCATGGATGGCGGAGCTCACAAACTGGCTACGGCGGTACTCGCGCGTGAACTCGTGCGTAAGGTTGTCCTTGTCGACCTCAAGGCCAACCGCGGACTTGGCCCACTCCTCCGCCGTTCCGATGGCCTCGGTGTAGAAGTCCTCGCCCGTGGTGGTGCGGCAGCGGTCGCAGATGCCAAGCGGCAGATAGACAGACACGTTGGTGTAGTCAACGAGGATAGAGAACCACAGGTCGCGCGAGACCATGCCCACGCACGGGAGGAGGATCTCGTTGGGCTTGGGGAGGCGCTTCAGGGCACGGGTGCACGTGACGTAGCACTGCTCGTACGCCGAAGCCGCGCGGGCGATGTTGTCGTAGAGCTGTTTTGCCATGTGGCGACGCGTGTTGAAGACCTCGGTGGGGCACGCGGCCTGGCAGAGGCCGCACTTGCGGCAGGAGTCCGTGATTGTCACAGACTTGTTGTGGATGTCGATCGAGTTGGTGGGGCACACGTCCAGGCAGACGTAGCACACGTCATCCCGCTCCGCAGCAGTGCGCAGGCAGCGGCTGGAGTTGCACCAGGGCTTCTCCTTGTAATCCGCCGGGTCGAATACCTTGCGCTGGCTTGGGTCCTGGGCAAGCGAGTCCGTGATGCCCGCAAACGGGTTTTGGACTGCCTGCCAGTTATCCTGGATGTCGATGATGTCATCGAGAATGTCACGCTTCTGTGGCATCGCCTCTCCCCTCTTCTCGGCGGGGTGACCGCACGCAGCGCCCCCGCGGTGCGTGTGCCTGCACACGCAACCGTTACATTGTACCGTCCGTCGGCGAGAAGCCCACCCACAGGCGAGAAGCGCACAAGGAAGGGACCTGTGGGTCTCTCCTTGCGTTTGGCGGGAATCCTGCAGGAGCTGCAGGGGCGCTGCGTGATCTGTGGAAAAGATAATCGACAGTTTTGGCTGTTCAAGGACACCAAAGCGTCTAATTTCAGCCCCACAGCCAAGGCAGACAGCCTGTAACGGAAAAAAGGCCCCGGGTGCCACATGGCACTCGGGGTCCTGAGGTTCGCTCGGTCGAGTCGCATGACCGAGGAGCGGTACCGGGGCTGTCTAGCCCTTAGTACATGCCGCCACCCTGGCCGCCAGCAGCGGCTGCCTTGGAGATGGCCTCCTCGATGGTGGTGTCCTTGGGCTCATCGGAGACAGTGGCCTCGGTGATGAGGATGAGGGACGCCACGGAAGCGGCGTTCTGGAGCGTGGTGCGGGTGACCTTGACGGGGTCGAGGACGCCCATCTCGATCATGTCACCGTAGTTGCCGGTCGCAGAGTCGAGACCCTGGCCCTTGGGCAGGCCCTTGATCTTCTCGACCACAACGGAGCCCTCGTAGCCAGCGTTGCTCGCGATGGTCTTCACAGGGGCCTCGAGCGCCTTGCGGATGATGTCGACACCAATCTTCTCGTCAGGATCAGAGGTCTCGACGGAGTCGAGCGCGGGAGCCGCAGCCAGGAACGCCACGCCGCCGCCGGCGACAATGCCCTCCTCGACGGCCGCACGGGTGGCCTGCAGGGCATCCTCGATGCGGTGCTTGATCTCCTTGAGCTCTACCTCGGTAGCAGCGCCAACCTTGATGACCGCGACACCGCCGGAGAGCTTGGCCAGACGCTCCTGGAGCTTCTCCTTGTCGAAGTCGGAGGTGGTGTTCTCAATCTCGTTCTTGATCTGGGAGACGCGCTCCTCGATGGCGTCCTTGGAGCCGGCGCCGCCAACGATGGTGGTGTTGTCCTTGGTGATCTTGACGGACTTGGCGCGGCCGAGCATCTCGGCGGTAACGTCGGTGAGCTGGACGCCAAGCTCCTTCATGGCAACCTGGCCACCGGTGAGGATGGCGATGTCCTCGAGCATGCGCTTACGACGGTCGCCGTAGCCAGGGGCCTTCACGGCGGCGATGTTCAGCGTGCCGCGCAGCTTGTTGAGAATCAGCGTGGCCAGAGCCTCGCCGTCCACGTCCTCGGCAATGATGAGCAGCGGCGCGCCCTGCTTGGAGACGGCCTCGAGGATGGGCAGGATGTCCTGAATGTTGGAGATCTTCTGATCAGTCATCAGGATGTAGGGGTTGTCCAGCTCCGCCGTCATGGTGTCGTTGTTGGTGGCGAAGTACGGGGAGATGTAGCCCTTGTCGAACTGCATGCCCTCGACGGTGTCGATGTCGATGCCAAAGGTCTGGGACTCGTCGACGGTGATGACGCCGTCCTTGCCCACAACCTCCATAGCGTCAGAAATCTTCTCGCCAATCTCGGGGTCGCCAGCAGAGATGGTGCCCACGGAGGCAATCTGCTGCTTGGTCGAGATCTCCATGGCGGAGTCCTTCATCTCGGCCACAACGGCGTCGACGGCCTTGTCGATACCGCGACGGATGGCGATGGGGTTGGCGCCAGCGGCGACGTTGCGGAGACCCTCGTTGACGATGACCTGCGCAAGCAGCGTGGCGGTGGTGGTGCCGTCACCCACGGTGTCGTTGGTCTTGGTGGCGACCTCCTTCACCAGCTGGGCGCCCATGTTCTCGATGGGGTCCTTGAGCTCGATCTCCTTGGCGACGGACACGCCGTCGTTGGTAATGGTGGGGGCGCCATAGGAACGCTGCAGGGCAACGTAGCGACCCTTGGGGCCGAGCGTGGTGGTGACGGCGTCAGCGAGGGTGTTCACACCCTTGGCCAGCTTGGCGCGGGCGTCGGTGCCAAAAACAATGTCCTTAGCCATGTTGTGCTTTCCCTTCCAGAAAACCCTTGATGGGTTGTTTACCAGCTAGCGAGCAGCTCGCGCGAGCTACTCCTCAATAATGGCGTAGATGTCGTCCGCACGGAGGAGCAGGAAGTCCTCGCCGTCGACCTTGACCTCGTTGCCACCGAACTTGCCGTAGAACACCTCGTCGCCGGCCTTGACGTCAACGGGGATACGATTGCCGTCCTGATCGCGCTTGCCCTCGCCCACAGCGACGACCTTGCCGCGCTGCGGCTTCTCCTGGGCGCCCGAGGAGATGTAGAGACCAGAAGAGGTCTTCTCCTCCTTGGGTGCGGGCTTGACGAGGACGCGGTCTCCCAGCGGCTTAAGAGTCATAACCAAGAACCTCCTTTTAGGGCGCCGTACGGCGCTTGAACCTGTGACGGCGGGCGCGTGGCCGCGCCATCCAATCCAACGCTCAACTATGTACCCATCCGATTGGGGTTATACCGTCGAGATGAGAAAAATCTTACGAATGAGACTTAGATTTTCTAACTGGTGAAGGACTAGGGACTTGATATTGGCGCCTTTCTCGGCTGGTGCGCGGGTGGCCTTCCACGAACTTCCCCTGCAGCAACGCACTCTCCGGTGCCGCGCCCTTGCTGGAGGCTCAACCCCCGTCAATCCGCACCGTCTCACGCCTACGACAAATCACCGCAGCTCGCGGCATTAAGCTTGCTCGCAATGCGTACAATGGGATGCACGTCAGGCACCGAGGAAACGGGGATTGCATGCGGGAGCTCGAGGAGAGGATCAAGCAGGAGGGCATCGTCCGCGAGGGCAATGTGCTCAAGGTGGACAGCTTTCTCAATCACCAGTGCGATGTCGCGCTGTACGCGGACATGGGTGACGAGTGGGCGCGGCGCTTTGCCGGCCGGCCTGTCGACAAGATTCTGACCATCGAGGCCTCGGGCATTGGCATTGCCTGCGTCGCAGCCACGCGCTTCAACAACACCCCCGTGGTCTTCGCGCGCAAGTCGCAGTCCATCAACCTTGATGGCGAGCAGTACGTTGCCCGCGTGCACAGTTACACCCACGGCAACGACAACACGGTCATTGTTGCCAAGCGCTTCCTCAACAAGGGCGAGCATGTCCTCATCATCGACGACTTCCTGGCCAACGGGTGCGCACTCGACGGCCTCATCGAGATCTGCGAGCAGGCCGGAGCCATTGTCGAAGGCATTGGCATCGCTGTCGAGAAGGGCTTCCAGCCCGGCGGCAAGCGCCTGCGTGAGAAGGGCTTTGACGTGCAGTCTCTTGCCATCGTGAAGTCCATGGACGCAAAGACCGGCAAGATTGAGTTCGAGTAGCCGCCCGCATCAGGTGATGCGTCAAACCCAACCGCACAAGCAAGGGGCCCGCACGCTGCGGGCCCCTTGCTTTTACAGCTCCTCCAGTTCGCGCAGCCAGAGCGTGGCACAGGCATCCGACGGCATGCGCAGGTCTCCCCTGGGCGAGACGGCCGCCGAGCCAACCTTTGGCCCGTCCGGCAGACAGCTGCGCTTGAACTGCTGGGCAAAGTAGCGCCGGTAGAAGGTCTTCTCCCACTTGAGGATCGTCGCGTCGTCGTAGGTGTCGCCAAGCGCGTAGCGCGCCAGACGGTACGCCTTGCGGGGCGGCGTCCCGCGGCGCAGGACCTCGTACAGGAAGAAGTCGTGCAGCTCGTAGGGGCCAACAAGGTCCTCGGTGCGCTGGGCAATGGTGCCGTCCTTCTCGGCGGGCAAAAGCTCCGGCGAGACGGGTGTGTCCAGGACGTCGTAGAGGACCTGAGCTTCCTCGTCGTTTCCGCAGGTATCGGCCACGTAGCGCACAAGGTGACGCACGAGGGTCTTGGGCACGCTCGCGTTGACGGCGTACATCGACATGTGGTCGCCGTTGTAGGTGGCCCAGCCAAGTGCCAGCTCGGAGAGGTCGCCGGTGCCAACCACCAGGCCGCCCTCCTGGTTGGCAATATCCATGAGCACCTGCGTGCGCTCTCGCGCCTGGCTGTTCTCGTACGTGACGTCGTGGACGGACTCGTCATGGCCAATATCTGAGAAGTGCTGGCGCACGGCGTCGGAGATGTTGACCTCGCGCAGGTCGCAACCGAGGGCGTCGGCAAGCGTCGTAGCGTTGCCGTGTGTACGCCCGGTGGTGCCAAACCCGGGCATAGTCACAGCAATGATGCCAATGCGGTCAAGGTCAAGCAGGTCAAACGCGCGGGCGCACACCAGGAGCGCCAGCGTGGAATCAAGCCCGCCGGAGACACCGATAACCACGTGGCTCGAGTGCGTGTGTGCAAGTCGTTTGGCCAGTCCGCGCGCCTGGATGCTCAGGACGTCCTCGCACCTCTCGGCGCGGCGCTCCGCGTCTGAGGGAACAAACGGGTGCGGGTCGACAAAGCGCGTGAGCGTAGTGGCACTGGGCGTGAGCGAGAAGTGCGTGACCGTATAGCCCATCGCCTCGGGCGCCGGAGCGGTGACAAAGGTGGACATGCGGCGGCGCTCCTCGCAGAGAAAGGCTACGTCGACCTCGCTTGTTGCGGCGCCGGTGCCAAAGGGCTCCACCTCCGCGAGCATGCGGCCGTTCTCGGCAATCATGTCGTGGCCGCCAAAGACCAGGTCCTGCGTGGACTCGCCGTTGCCGGCGGACGCGTACACGTACCCGCAGATAAGACGCGCCGACTGACCGCTAACCAAGCTGCGACGGTAATCCGCCTTGCCGACGATGGCGTTGGACGCCGAGAGGTTGCAGATGAGCGTGGCGCCTGCCAACGCGTGCTGGGTCGAGGGCGGGTTGGGAATCCACAGGTCCTCGCAAATCTCGGCGGCCACCACGAGCTGCGGCAACTCGTGGCAGGCAAAGAGCTGACGGGTGCCAAAGGGCACGCCCGAGCAGCCCGCAAAGTCCACGGGCACGCAGTCCTCCGGGCCAACCGAGAAGTGGCGGGACTCGTAGAACTCGTTGTAGGTGGGGATGGCTCGCTTGGGGACAATGCCCAGCACCCTGCCGTGCGCGAGAGCGATTGCGCAGTTGTAGAGCTCGGCGTTTGCGCGGACGGGTGCGCCGAGAAGCACGAGGGCGTCGATGTGGGAGGTCCTCTGGGCAATGACGGCAACGGCCTTCTCGGCAGCGTCGAGAAGCGCGTCCTGCCAGAAGAGGTCTTCGCAGGTATACGCCGTCACGCAGAGCTCCGGAAGCACGATGACGCGCGCGCCCTCCTCGATGGCGGCATCGATCTGCCGCAGGCAGGAGTCCATGTTGTACGCCACGTCGGCAACGCGAACCTCGGGGGTCCTTGCCGCGACCTTCACGAATCCGTCCTGCATCTTTCCCTCCAGGGTCTTCCGGGGGACTTGGCTGATGCGGGCCAAGGGTCTTCCCGTCTGGGACAAGAAGCCCGCCCGTATGAGACCTAAGGGTAGCGCATCGCACGGAAGGATGGCACGGTAACAAGCGACGCCGGAACGACGCTTCTCGCAGGTCGAGATGGGGAAAGCGCGCCTTCGGCGAGAATATGACTCCCGAGAGCCCCTTTTGTATGTGATTGCTGCGATAACGTGCCCCCCGGCGCCAAAATGACGCCTGAGCAGCCACTTTGTACGTTGTCTCTGCAAAAACGTGCCCTCCGGCGCCAGTTGACGCCGGAGGGCAGATTTCGGAAGCGGACAGAAAAAGAAGGGCAGCGAGGGATGAGACCCTACAGGTACCGTGCGAGGAACTCGCGCGTGCGGGGCTTCTCGGGATTGGTGAAAATCTTCTCGGGGCTGCCCTTCTCGGCAATCACGCCCTTGTCCATGAACACGACCTCGTCGGAGACGCTGCGCGCGAACGCCATCTCGTGCGTCACCACGACCATGGTCATGCCCTGCGATGCCAGGCGGCGCATGACCTCCAGGACCTCGCCGGAAATCTCGGGGTCGAGGGCAGAGGTGGGCTCGTCGAAGAGCATGAGGTCGGGCTTCATGCAAAGCGCACGGGCAATGGCCACGCGCTGCTTCTGGCCGCCCGAGAGCTGCGCCGGATAGGAGCTGGCACGGTCTGCAAGGCCAACGCGGTCCAGGTAGCCCAGGGCCTCCTCGCGGTTCTCTGCCGTGACCTTGCCCGTGCTCGCAAGGTAGGGGAAGCAGACGTTCTCGAGGGCTGTCTTCTGCGCGAGAAGGCCAAAGCCCTGGAAGATCATCGCCACATGGCGGCGGTACTCGCGAAGTGCGGCGCCCTTGAGGTTGGTCACGTCGGTACCATCAACCACCACGCGTCCGGAGGTGGGACGCTCGAGGAGGTTGAGGCAGCGGACCAGCGTTGACTTGCCGGCACCGGAGATACCAATGATGCCAAACACGTCGCCGGTGGGGATGGTGAGGGACACGTCGTTTAGGGCGTGGACCTCGCTGCCCCCCTCAAAGGTCTTGCAAAGATGTTCCAGAGAAATCAAAACGTGCGCTCCGCTCGATGCCGCCTGCTGGTAAAGTGCACGACCCTGTGCAAAAGCCGTGCTGGTAAGACGCCCGGTCCCTTCGCGCTGGCGGCCCGTGCCGGGTGATGCGGCAGGCTGCTAGCGGCGAGGGTGCCCGGGCTTGGGCATCTGCTGGCGCATGAGCGCAAAGGTGTATGTGCTGCTCGTCGTGTTCATGGTCCAACACTGTAGCTAGCGTCTGGCTGAATCTCAAATCGTTATTCGCGTTGACTGGCTATCGCGCCAGGTGATAGCAGTGGACGAGCGCCTATGCGCGCTCTGGAATCACGGCGTCCACGCAGAAGGTCGTCCCGTTTGCCGAGAAGGCAAGCGTGCCACCGTAGCGCTCGACGATCGCCTTCATCGAGCGTGTGCCAAAGCCGTGGTTGAGAGGGTCGCCCTTAGTGCTTGCCGGCACGTCGCCTTTGAAGCTCTTTGCACTGGCAGTGGGGTCGTAGTAGTTCTCCACGTGGATGGTCACGGTTCCGGCGCGCCTGCGCACGATGAGCGAGATGGACCTCCTTGCCGCATCGTCCAGGTGCTCTACGGCCTCGATAGCATTGTCGAGCGCGTTGCCAAAGAGGGCGTAGAGGTCCGCCGGTGCCATGAAGTCCAGCGCCGCGCCATCTGCCACGCAGGTGAGCGTGATGTGGCGGCTCTCGCACAGCAGGCTCTTCTCGGTGAGGATGGTATCCAGGGCGTCGTTGCCGGTGCGGACCTTGGAGTCATAGACGTTGATATCGCGTGCGACGCTCTCGAGCACCCTCTTGTCCACGACCTTCTCGCCCGCCGCAAGCGAGCGAATCTGATGGCGCAGGTCGTGGCACTTGATGTTGATGGCCTCGATGTTCTCGCGCGAGAGCTGGTACTGGCGCTCCTGCTCTGCCAAGAGCAGCTCGGCGGCGGCCTTCTCGGAGGAGAGCTGACGCACCACGACCAGCTCAACCTCGGCAATGATCACAAAGACGCAGATAAGCGCATGGAACGCGCGCATGCACAGCGTCACGGGCAGCGCCAGGCTTCCGGTCACCACGTACTTGAGAATGAGGTCGAACTCGATGATGCCAAAGACCACCACCACGACCATAGCAAGCATGGCGG